>Ga0209671_1002414_pt1 | contig 17030 bp, 8 predicted proteins | sample WorMetHERISLAND2_2_FD_187401 | JGI IMG/M metagenome (GOLD analysis project Ga0209671, IMG submission 187401) | Marine gutless worms symbiont microbial communities from Max Planck institute for Marine Microbiology, Germany - Olavius geniculatus... | ecosystem: Host-associated > Annelida >...
GTACTGCAGTGCAGTTGCCTCTACTGTTGGTGCCACAGGAAAACCTCAGCTGGTACTCTGTTCTTAAAATTTCTCGCAAAGTAACACATGCTATTAAGTGCTGATTCTCTAACGACTATTTTTGTCAAAATCTATTGCCATTGAACCAAGACTGTTGGAGTTATTGCAAAAGGTAGCAGGGGTCCGGTTTTTTTTGAGACACAGTGTAAGTCTATAGGCTATGCACCGGGCGTCGATCAGTAGGCCTACAGTAAAGAACTGTATGTATTACGGAAAACCCGGTATGGGGTGTGCTGAAGAATTCGCCGTTACAGTGATCTATGATTTTGCACATTGTATTAAAAGTAGAGCTGTTAACACGATAATAAATAAGCGCGCGTTAAAAAAAAATAACGCATTGACAGCTCTAGTTAAAAGGTATGTTTATGTGGTTCACTTTGCGCACGGAACACCTGCAAATCTTATTATGCTGCAACCGGTAAAATGCCCAATTAGGCCTACGGATTTTGCACGCGTCCGTCTGTTTGTTTGTCTGTCTGATATAAGCTCGCTGCCTCCTAACTCGACAACAAAAAGACGTAAAAAGCCACAATTAATGTGAACGCTCCCATGATCCCATCAGAAGTAACCGCTGTGCCAATTGTCACTTAATAAGGGTATGCCGGGCTGGAGCTGCACAGCTCTAGACGGACGCACTGAGTGGACATATTTTTAGTTATTGTTATTTAATGCCATATACGTCTTTTGTAAAGAAAAAACGCTAAAAGCGACGGTTAAAACAAAGGCTTGAAATGTCTCGTTCATCAAAAGTGCGTTGTGACGCTGCACGTAGGCCTACCTCTACACCAATTAGAATTACTAGGCTACTATTTTCTGGCCCTCGGTAGGATCCTGACGCCAATAGAGTTGAAAAATTGACTAAAGAGTACACTAATGTGGGTACGATCTTCAGTTCGTGCAGTCAGCGGCCGTCAAAATGTCGTGCAAAAAGCAGCGATGAAGCGCTGCAGCAAAACAGAAAACTTTTTTTAGAAAGTATAGCCTCGCCAGTATTGATCGAGATTTTCCTTCCAAGGTTAGCCAGAAACTGGCGAGCTGGTGCGCTGCGTTTGTTATATTAATAAAATTACCTATACATGACACTTTTCGCTTCTAAGCTATCAGACGACATTTGAAAACTTACTCAACACTTGCATTTAATACTTTAGTCTATGGCGACACCACCTTTATCTTTGAACTCAACTCAAAATCGCGCAAAAAACCCATGTAACCTTAACCTTTGACCTTGCCATGAAGCCACTGTTGAGTACGTTCGAATGTCTCACCTGAGCGAAGCAGCAGCATCAGCAGCAGTAGCAGTCTTTGGAGACTGACTAATAATGACGGCCGTAAACGCAGACGCACTGACGTGCGGTCGCTTGCATATCAAGCTCCGTCAGACTTGCACCGCATGCAACGAACAGTCTGCTACTCAAGACGTTGTCACATATACAACGCAAGACATCGGGAAAATATCGTCTGTGTTTTATAATTGTATTTTTTAAAGATTTTTGTTTAATGTAGGCTATTTTTACTTACATCATCGTCGTCATCAACATCACGTTAAAAGAATTTAATGATGCGACATAAATAATAAAAGTTACTTCTAAAACAACGTAAAAAATTTATTTATTTACTTCTTTATTTTTATATTTTTTGTTTAATTATATATTTATATGTTTTGCATTTTTATTGTAGCAATGTTTAAAAAAGTTTTTGTATGTTTTGCGTAAGATGTTTTACATTTAGTCTGATTTAGACCTACAAAAATGTCGTAAAGCTTGAGTGACAGTTATGAACAGTATTCACTTGCAAAAGAAAGGGACAACAACGTTCGAAATGTAGGTATTAAACAGAATATTTTTCCCATGTAAGAGTTAATCGTGAATAGGTTTATATTAGTCCTAACATGCGTGATTAATTCATGTTAATCGCTTTGTGTTTTCTTGACATGTTGCTTAAATTAACTTTTCGACCCACGTTGGTGCCTTGTTCTCCAGCTATAAAGGTATTTTGTTTATGCATAAAATAAAACAGGATTGTGAAGCCTTGCTCATTACTGAGTACTGCTCGCGGGTAGCCTCAGTATTATGCACGTAAAAACAAAAACTCATGTGACCTTGATCTTTGACCCATGACCTTGATCTTTTATGAAGGTTGTCAAGATACATGTTCGTGCAAACTTTCATCAAACTAGTGCAGCGGTTTACGCGTTATAGCATTAACAGAGAGAAACAAGAAATTTGAGATAATGCTCACGAGACGCGCGAAAGCCTATAGCAGTTTCGGTTCAGTAGTTTAGCTGAAAATTGGGGTTTTTAAGCTAAGTTAATATACAAATACCAAATTCTCTATCTGGATCGCATAACGGTAGTTCCGTGGCGCCACCTTGTGAATGATATAGACTTGTGTCGCAGCCCGAAATCGCCAAAAAATCCATAAAACCCCCTATTATGGCGTTCAAGGTCATTCAAGGTCATTGAATTCAGCGCTAATCGAGAGCCAGTGTACGACTGTTTATTAGTGATTAATAGTAACCTAGCCCTATCTCGCACCGTTACTGCCTACCCTCTTTCATTTAGCGCCCTCGTTCGGGGTGAGCCCCTTCGAATTTATGGAAAAGCTTTACGGTTCCTAAAACAAGAGTCTTCCTGTTAGCCGACGGTGAAGATTTGGTGATCCTATCTTGCACCGTTTTTGACTGATCCATTCGTGTGTCGGACAGACGGACAGACAGACGGACAGACAGACGGACAGACAGACAGAATTGCGATGGCTAAGACGCGCTGAAAGCAGTAGCTGCTTTCGCGCGTAAAAAATTAACAACAATGCTGAAAACAATACTGCGTCGCTACCGCGAGCAGTAATAGCTCATGCTGCAAGTGTGACTATATCTTATAAAGCCTGTAATTTCTGCAGGGCTTCGACGGTTGACCAACGCCCATGCTGCGTTCAGGGTCAGTCGTGTATCCTGGACAAGTGCGTTGGTGCTAGCCTTGCAGACAGAGACGAACACACGGACATCGGCACAAACAGACAGACGGACGGAGAGAGACATAGAAAGAAGAAGATTAAGAAGCAGACGGAAAGGCGACAACGGTGCGAAATGATAAGTACGCATAGAGTCGAGAGAACGGCGCGTGCAAATCACTCGATCGAAATTCAGATTACTGGCAGTAATGAAACTTCTGATTACGGTTTATCATCGCATTGCGTCCGTGATCCCCTAAATTGAGGAGCTAAGAAAAGACAAAAGTTAGCAATGGAGAGACAGTTATTTCTACACGTATATAAGACCTATGGTCATTTATCAAAATTAATGAGAATAAGAAAAAAATAAAGAAAAGAAAAGCATTTGCGATACAAAAATATCACTCTCGTTTAGATAATGCATCGCTCGCTGAAACTTTGCTTGGTGAGCAATAGGGTGTTTACACGATCCAGCAAACGTCCAGCAAACGTCCAGCATTAGCACGTGTATTTTGAATACATTTGCTGCAAGTTTGCTGGACGTTTGCTGGATGGTGTAAACACCCCATAACTTATCTCTCGCTTTCTATAATGTACAGTTCGATGGACAAAAATATTCTAGCGTCGTCCTTATTTACAACTTCACAGTGCTAAAATAGATGCAACTAGAAAGCAGTCATAGCCCGCAGGTACCTCCGCCAAGGCAATGTTATTCGCCAGGTGGCGTCACCATATTCACTTTGCCAGCGGTTCCCTTATGCCCCTTTTAACGCAATGGTAACGAAAATTTCAAAATGGTCCAGAATCCATGATTCCTGCCGGATCACCCCCAAAATTGAATCACTTGTAGTTTATGCCATGCCCGACATTTCCTCAAAATTTCAGAAAGATCCGACCGTAACTTTTTGAGTTATCCTGTTAACAGACAGACAGACAGACAAACAAACAAAGTCTGGCAAAAACATAACCTCCTTGGCGGAGGTAATAAAATAACATTGGTTTGTATTTTGCACATGTGGTGTAAGTTTTGAGTGAGACTTCAGTAATTTATCTCCAAAAATTTTTCTGTTTTTTTTCAAATTATTTTGCAAATCTTTTGATAAATGAGAGAACATCTTTGAAATGCATTTTTATGCAATAACATTGTGCTTGTGGGCCTCTGTGATACTCCAGTCTTCACATTACCTCTCTCCCCTTCCTTTGCGCTTTATCTACATCGCGGCGGGAAAGTTTTCGGCGTATGGTAGTCCTGAATGTAAAAGTCCATATACGGGAAAATGTCCGACACGACACCGCAGCCATGCACTGAGAAGTGAAAAGTGAAAAGTAAAAGTTTTTTCTCGCAAATTCTCACTGAAGTCGACGATTTTGGATCACATCATAATATTTATTATATCTAATAATTATTATATTTTTTTCTGGTGTATAGCATCGTTTTCCGCTCCACTCTTTCGGTATCTGTCTGTGTAGGTGTGCGTGTATGTGTGAGGGTGGGTGAGGGTGCGTCTGTGCGCGTTTATTAGTCATCGCGCGCAGGTGCCCTTCTTGTCACACCGTCTGTCAGTAAGTAACGGATAATCCCACGTATATCCGTGTCGCATTAGCAGCTGCGAGAAAGTAAACAAGATGGTGACTCGTTTTATGCGCGATGTTATGGCTGCTATAACGAAACCCGTGGAAATAATGTGACACGGTGCACAGGGATCTGTCCCCTTGTAGATATAATAATTCGTGCTTGAGGAAGCACAACAATTATTGCTGAATAAAAACAAACAAAAAGTTTGCGATATAGGGTGAAAAATACAAACAAAAAACTTAGCTGTCGCTAGGGTAGGCCGACCATACCGCCTACATCTAAAGGCCAGCGTCCGACTTTTTATTCTGGAAAGAGAGCGACTTCCAGAATGAGTATAGGCCTACAATTTCATACTCGCTATGTTTACGCTGCGGAATTGAGCGCTCAATCAACGTCAAAATACGATACCATAATTCGGCGCATGTGGGTGATGGCTGCAAGCAGAAACTTTACATTCAAAATTGCGATCAAACCGCTTCAGATAGAAACGTGGTTAGGCCTACTAGGCCTTCGAGGCCTAGGCTTATAGGCCGCTGGCATCAATGAGCGTTCACTTTTCTGGCACCCCTAATTGTCCTCCCCAATCGGATTGGGATTGGGCGGACTCACGTTGGGTTCTGCCCCAAATGTCTAGTTCGTTAATAGGCTTAATTGTGTATATTCTGTATGGAAATATTTTCTTCTGCTGCTGCTAGGCGGTTGGCGCACAAGTGCAACACTCAAATATTATTGACGGTGATTATCTTTCATCACGGTTATAAGTGCGAACCAACGCAAACACCAAGGCTTCGCAATATACGTACGTAGCCTAGACTTAGAGTAATTCCATGCAATTTGACGTCGGTTGCATTAACCGGTGTATGGCGCGGAGTAAAGAAAACAGTTCCCGCGTAGCTTACTTCTACGAGTATTATTGTTTGTTCATCAGCTTCTGGACCCGTCAATTATGTCTCTTCCCATCCCACGACGCCTTACTCATTTCCCACACAGCAGAACGTATATCGAGGCGAAGGCTAGCCCGCCATGACACTATTCGCCATAGACTGCAAATTATCGTGCAGACAAATTTCCCGAGGGCCGCCTACGCATCCACTTACGATCAATATCCACCTTAATATGTACATGTAAGGTTACTTCGATCTGCTCCAGATATGATAAATAATATGGAAATCTTTCGCTGTGGATATTTAGTTTTTAGCCATCCTGTTGTTGTTTTGTAATGGTTTCATGTGAATTCTGCCTTTTGGCGTAATAAACGATTGATTGCAGGTCCTAGGCCTACACTGTAGACCACCAACAAGCCTAATAAATCCACATGCAAAAAATCGACAGGATCAACAAGTTCACAAAACAAGATGTCAAAAACATTTTGCACGAATTGTTGTACGACTGTTGTGGAAGTGGAAGTAGTGGAAATCGGGCTTTACCAGATCGACTGACATCTTGCCTCGGAGACAAACAGTGCCGGTGAACGATTATTCACGCACATTGCGAAATATACGACTTCTTTGCACGTACTATGTACAATTTTTACATTCTGCATTTACACGTAGCCTATACTGTAGACCTACTAGAAAGTGTTTGAAAATTGCGCGGCAGTCCGCCTGACCTGCTGATCTTAAAATAATCACACATGCAGTTAGCCTAATCTCGATTTCCCACCTCGCCCGGGAAACGTTCACACGACTTATGTTTTCCATAAGCCTTTTGGTGTTCGCGTTGAACCCTTACAAGACAGACGAACGAACGTACGGACGGGAGGACAGGCGGACAAGTCTGGACATAAACCACGTCGATTATGTTGTCTGGGGTGCTCTGCAGCAAGATGTGTACAGAGTTTCGATCGTGGGTTTGGAGGATCTCAAAGACAGAGTGCGTACCTGCTGAGCCAGTCTCGAATCTCGATCAACACTGATCAACAAAGCCATTGACCAGTGACGACCGAGATCGAGTGAGTGAGTGAGTAGGGTTTAACGTCCCGCCCAACACAGTGTAGGTCATATCGGGGACGGCCTTTACAGGCAAAATTGCACACATAATAACAAAACAAAAAGTTTAACCTTTACAGAAAGTTTAACCTTTATAAAACGCAAAACACACAAAATGACTTAAACCTAAAATTGTAAGAACTGCCAATTATAATTGTGCATATTTGACGTTAATGGCAGTTCTAAAAATTTTTCCTGTTATCCTCCAGCTCCAATCAGACCGAGATTGAAAACTATAGTTGAAGTTCACAGAGGGCACATTGAACAGTCGTTTACTTGACTGTCTTGTTGTTGCATGAAGTTTTCGCTGTTTTACTTAGACATATACGCAAGCACGTATTTCCATTTGTGTTTCACCATTGTGATATAATACAGTTGGGGTGCTTTGATTCTATCGTATTATTTGTTAATAACATTTTGACATACTCATTAGGTTTTGACATCAATTGTGCAGAACAGACTAGCAATTTATATGGTGTGTCATTTTGTCCATATAAACAAATGCATTAGCATTTTAAGCAGAATAATATAGGGGACGGTTTATATGGCCCACTCTGTACATGCGGAAATGACCACATTTTTTGAACAAATATATTAACTCGGGCTTAAACTGCGTTTCAGATGTTTAGAAACTGGACACGTTTCAGAAGTCAAAAGTCAAAGTCAAATTGACTAAAATTCAGTTGACTGACTTACACTACACTAATTTACCACTGTCCAAACAGCTAGCGACATTAATACTAAACTAGAAGGCGCTCAAGAGAGTGCATATCTCCGCCAAGTGAAGTGATTTAAACATTACTACTACACCTACAACTACAACAACACCTAAAACAACTACATCTACTACTACTACACTGTATCTCAAAAAAACATCCCTAACATTTTCAACTGTAACTTGAAAACGAATTATCAGATTTTAATAATTTTTGGCAAAAATATTTCTGACACAACTTGCCATCAAATGACCGTTCAGTTCCCAATCTCACCCAATGTATGCATCTGTACTACCTAGGGAAAGCAGATCAAGCGAAATATGCGTTAAAAGAAACAGAAAACCTGAAAAAACATCCCCAACATTATCGATCGTACCTTGAATAAAGATTAGTAGATTTTAATAATATTTGGCAGAAATATTTTAACACAACTGGCTATTAAATAAGTGTTTTAGTTTTCACCTCACCCATCGTCTGCTTTTGCACTACCTGGGGAAAGCAGACCAGGCATAATACGTGTTAAAATGAACGGAAAAAAGTCAATAAATTCCAGCTGTCCTAATTTGTGGGCCCGAACAGCAGGTCTATTACAAGGTTTGACTGTCTTGCAGCAGTGTGTCCACCAGCTAAAGTTTAGGAATGTTTGTAAAGTCATAAGTGACTAGTAGAGCCTGTATTGATCTGGAGCAGAACATTATCGATACTGCTGTCAAGTGAATGGAGAAAGCATCTTCTTGCCTTTGTTTGCATAGTGGGACAACACATCAAGCAATTTTACTGTCTGGATAGTTGAAAAATGGACAACTGAACGAAACGTCAGCCACGGTGTCAGAAATGTGAAAATGTGTTTTTAGGCGTTATGTTAATTAAGCAATCATATCGCATTGGATAAAAAAGTGATATTTTGCTAATTGTGCTTTCTCCAGGTAGTGCAGAAACAAACGTTTGGTGAGGTGGAAAACTGAATGGTCATTTGATGTCAAGTTGTGTCAGGAATAATGGTACCAAAAATCATCAAAATCTGATAATTGATTTTCAAGTTACAGGGGATGTTTTTTGAGACAGTGTACTACTACACCTACAAATACAACTACACCCACAACTACTACTACGCCTACAACTACACTGTACAACAATAAAGGGGAGGGAGAAGGAAAAACCGCTTTGCGGCAGTCGAAAGGGAGGGAAAAGTAACAGCTAGCGTTGCTGCTTGATGCTGTTAAGTCAAGGTTATATGTTTGACTCCATTATCGAAGTGGGTGGGATTATCCATATCATGGTCGTCAACATATTATCTAGCAAGTTCTTACTGACTGTTGATGCTTATGTTTATCATGGCTGCTGCAAAAGTAAACAAAAGGAACAAATTTCAACTTCAAGTGAGCATTTTTTAATATTTATGCTGAAACAGAAAATAAATGGATAATCATTAGTCAATCAATCAGATTAAGCTGAAGTTATACATAATCTGTAACTCAAAATTTCTTAACTAATTGTACATCATAACCATTTACAACAACATATCCAAAGTAATCTGCATAACACAGAACAATGCCATGTATAAGAGAGCGACTTCCAGAATGAGTAGGCCTACAGGTTCGTTCAAAAATTTCTCTCAAATAAAGTCTGCAAAACACAAACCTGTGAAAAATGTCATATCTTGATGGCATATAAAAGTAGTCACACACCTCTTTAAACAGCGGTATACTGCCATAATATTTTATTCAACATTTATCAAAAAGGTCTACAAATAGTAAACCAGTTTAGAGTATTCACATCTTGCTTGACCACATTTACCACAAAACTTCGAATAAAAGCCAGGTCCCGCATAAATGCCAAGTCGTAAAAACAGGCTGGGGAAATCATGTCTTGCTTGCTAGTTTTAGTAGCATTTTTTAACTGTAGACTAATAGTGTAGTAGTAGCAGTAGTAGTCGTATTAGTAGTAATCATCGTCCGTCGTAGTTGTTGCTGTTGTAGTTGAACTGTTAGAAGCCGGGTCTCAGTTAAAAGCCAGGTCATGGATGCAGGCCAGACTTGTACTATCAAAAGCCAGGCGCTTCTATTCGAATTTTTATGTTATACAAAATGAAAAAGCATGGCACCAACAATCTACAAAATAAGCAAAATAACTTTAAAGCAATCAGTAGAGAGCACAGTGCACAACTTGCTCAGTAATTACGGTCCTCTAGAAAAACCCTGCTCTCTATTACAGTTTCTACCAAAATTACTAGATAATAACAGATAAACAACTTGTCGCTTGATGATGCTCTACTCCTTCAAGAAAACTGATCAAAATCTGCACGTAATTCACTGATATATTCTGTTTGATATATTCCGCTCACCGACAAGCAGAGAGAAAGCAAAAAAACAGCAATCGTAATAACCACTTCATCATCACCAACACGGACATGAATTCAAGAGTTGCACCGACTTCTATAGCAGTGCTTTCACCTGTGAAATAATTGCGTATCACTGTCTTGATTTAAATGCAAAACTTACTCATTCACTTACAGTACTAAGATGTATTAGGATTTATCAAATTACAAAAAAAACACAACACTGCTGAATAACTGGCACACACTAAAAAAAATTTGGGCTAGCAACGAACCCAAAAGTACAGTCATTCCATGCCACCATGACAATGACCATGCCACCACATCCAACAAATAATAACGACATTACAACCTGCTAGAAAAAAGTTCGTACTAAACTTACAAGTCAGCATATGCTAATACTGGACAATACAGCTTGATGCAACATAAACTGTGAACCACAAAAAATGTGCAACTTTTGTTTTCATAATAATTTTGGCAAACATACACTGTCACAAAAATATCCCCGACATTATCAAAAAAGAATTATGAAATGTTAATAATTTTTGGTACAAATATTACAATTTTGGGACACAGTTCATATATACAGTACACGAATCTTAACAATTATATATTATAGGGTGACACGATAGGTCGTGAATGATTTTAAATGACAAATTAACTATGTTAAAAATATCAAATAATTATTAAACTGCTATCGACATTTAGGGAAACTCAATGCAATTTTGTGTGCAAAATATCACAACCGTCTGTTACTTATTTTATTCACACGAGCCAAAATAATGACGCCATCCAAAAAAGCAGTAATGCAAGACAAGTTTAGTCTGCATGTGCATGATGGTCTGAGGCGGGATAACTGCAAGAAGTCTGACAATTCTTCACATTATTCCACCAAAAATAAATTCTGATCATTACATCCACGATATAGTTAAAAAAGGTGAAACCTACATTCAGCCGCATGCAGACTAACACTGACTTAATGGCAAAAAAGCTGTTTCCCGCAAATTCAGAAACGTGAAGGAATAGGTCTACGCCTATTTCAGCAAGACCATGTGCATAAATCAAAGGCAACAATCGCTGGATGCAAATATTAAACACAACATTCGGCTTGAAAATTGGCCATCTAATTCACCGGATTTGTCTCCGATTAAGAAGCATTGTGGCAACAGCCATTTTGCCGACCCAGAGCCTCAGTCACTGCAAACGTTGAAGCACCATCTCCAGAAAACAAGAAAATAAATTTATTTGTTAACACTTCAAAATCATATCAGTTCGATGTTTAACGAACTAAAAGCAGTCATTAAAAACAAAGAAGACACCATTCTATGTTAACAGTGATGCAGTGGACATGAAAAGCGACCTCGCTTGACGTTAACGTTTATCGGTCCATTGTTATGTAATTTTAATGGTGGTGTTATATAAATCATAACTGTAAATGCTGCGTAATAGCTACAAATCTGAAATTTTATAAGAAGAAGTTCACTAGATATACCTACAAGGAGACATATAATTATTGCTGGTTACTGCTAACAACAGGCTTATATTTGAAATCAAAATTGTTCACGACCTATTGTGTCACCCTATATTTTGTTTCTGCATTTTAAGATAAACTGCAAAAGAGAACACAGAGCATTCTACCACACGACCTCCCATATTAAAAATATGAATGTTCAGTCACAAAAGCTTTTCTTTTGCATTAACTAAGATATACAAAACTTCTTTTGGCCTTACCAATTTTTCCACACATTAGGTAGAGGAAATACCCAAAGTATTTATGATCTTTCAAATTATCCCACAACCTAGCAAGTTCAGCTGTTTCAAGACGACAAAAACTGGATACAAGAGATACCACGGAAAAACATCACGAACAATACAGTATGGATAAATTACATGAAAACAATGATTTTTGCATTGGCAGAAAGCGGTAAAGGCATCAGAATTCAAACAGAACACATTTCATCGGTAAATGGTATAAAAAGTTATTCAATTTCCCTCAGCAGTAAAGCTCTGAATGACAGTTAAATATGTGAAATAGATGCAAGTTTCATTCCCAAACATTCTCAAATAATGGACTTACCAGGTGTGATTCTGGCAAAACTGACCACGGAACGAAAATTTTAAAAAACACCAATCGGTGTACAGTCTTGCTAGTGGCTCAATATATTTACACATCATTATATTATATCATCATCATCATCAACTATATATATGCTGACTTCATGATTCCAATTTTCACATCATACATGTGTAGGCCTAAAAATATTCAGTTCTATGATATGAACACAGAAAAACACCAGTGCCAAGTGCCAACATGATATGAGGCCATCGTTCCAGTTAGAGCATGCAGGCATCGACATCGAATTAGGCCGCTCATCACACAAGCCATCATTACGATAAATCTGGGAGCAGATTTCCAGATTTCTATACATTACACTGTTGAGCACCCTTAATATACACAAATATCCAGACAAAAAAAACCACATTACTGCAGTCTCACTGGGCATTACAATAACCACCGGAATGTGATGAACATCATTTTACTTTTATGAAAAACTCAATCCGACAATTCACAACTGTTTTCTGCATCCAGCCTTACCAGGAATAATTTTGGCAAAAAACTGACCACTTTAACAAACACTGAAGATAACCAGCTTCAGAAATGCATGAGGCCTTGCCAACTAACTTTGGCTCTAGTTTTGCCAACTAACGTTGGCAATGACAAGACGTGATTTTAACAATTTTTGGCATAAGAATATGAAAAAATGCTGACCTGATTTTAAAAAATAACCTGCTGCACTTGCATATCCAAAAAAATATTACGCTGAAAACTACAATTTCAGCTGATCCCCGACAAAAATGCACCAACGTTCAACACTGCATTTTCATATACTTACTTCAGAATCAGTAGTGGTGCTGTGATACTCCCACTGAGGGATACAGTATCTGGTGTAGGCCTACATTTCCTTACGGCTGGCTAATCAAGCGACAAGTGGCCCAGGTACCAATTATAAACATAAACTAGGCCTAAGCACTGGGAAACCTAATTGACTTAACTAAATAAACATTACTTCTACTGCTTGTCATGACGGTATTATGCACAAATTTCATACGGTCATCAGTCTGTCAGGGATTCAGTTTTCATCCATAGCATTAGCATTATTGTACAGTACACTGTCAGCTGTTACCAGCGAGGTCTGTGAAATCCAACTTTGCCACTCAGTGACCCTGTAACTATCAGCGAACTGTCCGGGGAAAACTTAGTCGAGACGACAACACTGCCATGACAGATGTTAGTCGACAGTTCGTGCAGCTGGACGGGCGACTTGACAAAGTCTTGGGTTCGGTCGCAAAGTTCGCTGCAATCCGGGTCGAATGACAGAAGCCGTACGCCATAGCCGAACGGAGATGCAACGATTCGACCGTTGACTCCAAATGCAATCTCCTTAATGTAACCCCGACCGACGTTTGGTTCCGCGATGTAGTGAGACAGTCGGCGGCGCTTGTGGGTCAGCGACTTTGGCCCGTATGCCGTCCCGATCCCCGTGGGCAACGTCTTGCTGCTACATATAGAAAACGAGCTCGAACTGCTGGTAGAGACATTCCTGGCCCCGCTGGTTTCTGACGTTGTCGTTGGGACATGCGGCTGTGAAGTGGAGTCTGAAACGTTGACTGAGTAATACCACGGCAGGACAGGATGAGGCGGAGTGTAGATGTAGCTGCTCGGTACCGGCATGTGACTGAAGTAGGCCAGGCTGCCGAGCGACGCCGACGGCGGGATTGTGTTGCTGGCGACAGACGTTGTCTCACCGGTGTTGGTGACGTCGCGGTTGATTACTAGCCGGAGACGACGCAACCGACTTATCCGCTCCGACACCGTTATCACCTGCATACAACATTCATCAAAATACAACCTCCTCTATTTTTATCACTGCCAAAAGTGAACGTAGTATAGTGTCAAAGATTAAGTGTTCACTACTGTCTACATATCTGTGGGAATCATAATTACTCACGATGCAGTGGCACTGGTGTGACGATTACATCACCAGCAGATTGTTTGCGTGCTGTGAAAGTGCTATGGTTATAGCTATCAACGCTAGAAAACAGAAAATTTTAGTTCATTTTAACTAACAAATTCAGAAAAGTGTTTAATATACTATTTTGAGAAAAATTCACTTCTCTTTCACGGGTGCCTTCTAGTTAGTATGTTTGTTGATGTTTTGTTGGCAACCAACTGATGCTTTTGTTGAAATGACCGTTTGCAAGTGTCACTGTGGTGGACAGAAAGTCATCATAGACTGGGACCACAACAATCTACAGAGAAAGCAAGGAGATGGAAAAAGAGAACAAGACAAGTCAATGAACTGAGACGAGGGGTCCTACCAACTTCCAGACAATATAATTACTTACTGTCCACTATAGCAACACCTCGAAGACAGTTGTTCCAGAGCAGCAGTTGGCAAAATATCATCAATCTACGTCAAAAAAGGATGCATTCTGACAAATTTTACATAAACTTCTATACCATTTACACCAATAAGTGTACATGAACTCAATGGCCTGTGGCCTATACTGTCTTAGGTGGGACGTTAAACCCTACTCACTCACTCACTGTATTCAAAGGTGTTATCACCTCCTCGGTGCGCTCGGTCTGCGGGATCGGCTGCTGGACGACTGGTGGTGGTGGGGTGGAAAGACTAGGCTGGTACCTAGGCACATCATGGCCACGACCGCGACCACAACCACGGCCTCGGCCACGCCCACCCGAACGACGTGTGGCCGCTGTGCCGCGCCGACGACGTGACTTGGAGTTGTATGTTGCAATGTCCTCCGCTGTCGACTGGATGTCATGTACACATGTCCACTGAACATCACACAACAAAAAGTTTCAGGCACAAAAGATAAATGTTAAAAAATGAATAAATTGCTAGCTTATAAAAGACTTGATAGGTGGCTATTTGTCGACGACGCTTGACAAGATGTCACTTCTGATGACTGTAAAGAACACTTACTGGTACAGTCATGAAGACCAATCGAATATCGAGACATCATGAATATTAATGGTCTAGCCGGTAACATCATCAGTCTAGTCTCAGCCATCAATAATCACGACGTCTATTGGCTAGAGTGATGACGTCACCGAGGGTGCCTACATGCCAATATAGCGGCACATTTTCTACATGATTTTTGTAGATCGTCGATTTCAAAGATGAATTTCTCCATGTTGACAAAATGCTGGGCGCCGACATTACTGTCAAAGTTATCACAACATTTTGCACTTTTAGAAAATGGATAAAATATATACGTTAATTTTGATGTCCATGGACCTTTAAATCTGTGAACTGTTTAAGTACATGAATGTGACAGACAGACAGACCATGCTACAGAGATAAATGTAGCTGTAGGTGAAATCGCTTGTCTGATAATGATATTGCTTACCTCACAGCTCCGGTCATTGTTGGAGTTGCGTGACACAACACACCAGTCGTGCGGATGAAGCTGTACAATAATAAATAAATCGACAAACAAGTAAAACCCTTACCCATGGCAAAAAAATGCACAAAATATGCATGTAACCAACAACTATGAAATTCAATAGGCTTCTAGAGATGCTGAGATACAACATACATGCTCATAAGAAATTTCATCAAACTAAGTGCAGCGAGTTATCATGTTAATGGAGAGAAAACTGAGTGCAATGCTGAAAAACAACACTGCCCTCGCTTCTGCAAGCAACAGATCAACTAACCAAGCAATCAATCAATGTGTACCAATTTAACAATTTGCACCACGATGCTTATGGTGTGTCAAACAGCTGTGGGAAAAATATGCACTCAGAGAATACAATGTTTGTATTCTGTGTCGTACTAGTATTTCAGTAATTAGCAGTTATAGTCACTTATAGCAATCCAACCAGGACAAGAGTCGACTCACGAGTCGATCATAAGTCCAACACCCTACTATTACGCCACCCACCAAACAACCCAAATTGTAAACAATCTCAGTATCTAATCAACTATCAGCCTGGTCCAGGCCATCTTTAAGGGGTGGCACCTTAGCACGTGCCAAGGGCTACACACCCAAAAGGCGCTACGGCGGTGATCATCGCAATGGACAACGGATCGATCGATCTATCACTAATTTTTATCTCCTTGAGGGATGAATTATTTTCACAACTTAGAACTCAATTAAAAAATTTAGAAAATATTGGAGAGAAGCTAAAATTGGGGTCCAAAAATTCTTTTTTGCTTGCTTTGCCAGTGAAATTGTGGGCCTATAAATACAGAAGATACAGGCCTATCTTACAGACTTGAGCCTATCGGTTACAGGTCACTAATATGTCGTATCAGGGGCCCCGTGGGTAAGTCAGTGCCAAGGGTCCCAGGCAGGGAAAAAAATGGCCCTGGCCTGGTCAACTCAGCTACCTGGATAGGTAAATCTGACCTGGCACATTGTGCTGGGTGGCAGATGCAATCTCATATGGCAGGTGACACTGCAAAGCTCTGTCACGGGTTATCATTGAAAGACAAGACAACGTTTAATCTTTGCTGTAGCAGCAGCAGTAGTAATATGAACAGACCTCGAGTGAGGGCACCATGCTTGGCTCGTCGTCCATCGGAAAATCATCAACAATCTCAACCCGATTGCGCCGTGATGTGAACAGGTACTCAAACGGGTCTTCCTCTGGTTGTTCAGCCGGCATGTGACCCAGTGGTGGCAGCAGGTGGTTGCTCGGCACAAATCCGAACAGGTCCTTGGTGATCCGGTTGAGATCCAGCTCGTGGATCACAAGAAGGAAGCCGTCAGTCGTGGACATTATCATCTTTGAGGCATCATGTGTCACACGCGTCCGCATCAGGCCGTCGATGTGCAGCACACGACGATAGATCAGATAGGCATCACCGGTGAAACTGTTTTCAGCACAGAGATATATTAGTTGTGTTTATCAGCTCAGCCAAAAACAGGAAAAAAATTAGCCCTGTACTGAACTCCCCAGTTTCAAACGGTGTGTACCAGACTGTATGATGTTCAACGATACCTGACACAAAAACTACATAGGCCAAACAGCAGAAATCTAGCCTGACTGAATTTAAGAACCACTAGCTCCTGCCATAAATGGCGGAGAAGACCATAGCATTCTGCATCGGTCTGGATGGTAGTGACTTCAACAAACACTGTTGTGTGGCCTGTGGCTAAGGTTATAACGATACCAAGTACACCACCCAATATAATTGGGTCCTGCCAATACCAATACCGATATAAGAACAGAGCGAAGCTGTATTCATTTTTAAAGAAATATACATGCATACACATATACTAGTTACTAAAATGACTATGTTTGTTACAAAAGCTAACTAGAAATTTGGGCAAAGCCCAACGTGAGTCCGCCCGGCGCCCTAAGTCCGATT
>Ga0209671_1002415_pt1 | contig 17030 bp, 9 predicted proteins | sample WorMetHERISLAND2_2_FD_187401 | JGI IMG/M metagenome (GOLD analysis project Ga0209671, IMG submission 187401) | Marine gutless worms symbiont microbial communities from Max Planck institute for Marine Microbiology, Germany - Olavius geniculatus... | ecosystem: Host-associated > Annelida >...
AGTGAATTACGACGAAATGGATGGAGATAGACTAAGATTACCTGCGAACAGGAACTGCTACAGGCTTTCGCGCGTCTCGTGAGCTTTTCTCAAATTTCTTGTCTAGGTTCAAGGAAACCTGCGCACGAGGCCATCAAAGAGCGGTACCCCCGTAAAAGTCGCGACGAAGTGGCTGGAGATAGACTGACAGTTTGCGAACAGGAACTGCTATAGGCTTTCGCGCGTCCGGTGAGCATTTTTGTTAGTTTATGTGCTACATTAAACTGACAGCATGCGGTCAAATATAGTATCGTATAGTATTTCATTCAAGTACATTTTATTGTGACTTTTAGTGGTTGCCATTTTGTTCGTGTGAATTAATTAGCTCATTGGCTTAAGGTGACCGTAGGTGCGAAAAATGTCTTAGAGATTATCGTAAGATCTCCTGTGAATCGGATGTCTCTATAGGCTCTGGTGTGTGTTTAGGTCGGCGACGTGCAGACAAACAAGTCAAATAGAACGAGACCTGTAGCGATGACCACACAGCAGCATCTGCAGCAGGACCGTGTTTCTACGTCATCGTCAGTCGTTAACACTAGCACCGTGAGACAACCCGCGTCGTCGTCGTGCGTTGTACAGACAGTCACGCACCCGCACAGACGTAGAATGGTACTGGTCACTGAGGTCTGACCATTAGCCCCGCCAATCTACCATCAGTGGAGTAGCCGGAGTCAATTTGGGGGCTTCGTCTCCCCTCTCCTTTTCCTTCCTCAATCTTTCGTCCCTCCCCTGCTTTTTCCTCCCTTTTCTGCCTCCCTCTTTAGTCTTTTCCTCTGTTCAACTCTTTTTCTCTTCCCTAACTTCCCTCAGAAGTAGGACCCCTTAAAATTCAGCCAAGGGAAGGGTCTGTGGAGCGCTGTGAGCTCCTCCAGCATGGTCTAGGGCACAGCCCCGGTCGAAATCGAATTTGGTGCATTTTAGCTTTCAAAGATGAGATCTGGTCGCAACAATTGTAGTTATTTTCCCGGGAATAAACTGACCAAATTGGCAAATTTAGAGATGTTAAAACGTACGCCTATGTCTTGTCTGGAAGATTGGGGGAGAAACTTGGCCCCTGTCCCCCTTATCTACTCCACTGTCAACCATCATCATCATCATCATGCGTAGACCGTTGCACTTTCCACCCGTCACGATCATCAGCCGCTGTCCAGGCCTCCCGAGCAGTTAGACTTATGTGTGGCTATCAGGACGTCACGTAAATGGCTGCACTGCATCGTGGTCTTCCAGGCTTTCTTATCCACTCCAGTCGGGACCTGGTGTAGTGCCGACACCGGCAAGCAATTCAACCGATGCGCGGAGGGCGTCCTGTGTCCCGTACTATTTTCTAACTCAAACTAAATTGGCGTGAACATTTCCCATGCCAAGAGAAAGCGGTTTGTCAATTCTCAGTTCAGCTCATTTGCGCAGCTGTAGGCGGACGTCCGCATAATATGACAGCACTAGACCAGCATATTTTTAGCTAAATAGTTAGCATTTGTGTACATGAACTGTTAAGCATTCGGTCTTCAAAACAGTCGTAAAAAGATATACGTACTGAACAATGGTGCTGTTTTTCTACTATAGCAAACTTGTATTTATTCAATCATTTTCAGTCTATAGTTCGTACACAAAACATCGTTTCTGTGATGAACATGTTTGACTTTACTATGCGGCTGTCCTAATAGGTCATAATACGGGTCTGTCCAGGCCGACATCTCTCATCTTAGCTTGCTTGATTTCAAAGGCAAATGGTGCTGATCAGACAGCTAAACATTAATTCCACCAGTATATCATTGGCTCGCGACGCCGCAAGTTATAAGCAGACCTTGTTGTCAAAGAGTGTCTGTATCCGACTCAGAAGACTGTGTGCATGTCTATTTTTAATCAGCTAAACTTTGCATGTACTCTGTACTGCACCGATGGTCTTTATTATGTAATGGCGGCACTATAAAGTAGTATATATATAAAAAAAACTGCAAGCAATTCATTTAATGTTGTATAAGCGCTGTTGTAAAATGGCAAAAATCAAAAAGTATAAGCACGAACTAATGTATTAGCTGTATTGACTATAGCGGCGTTGCAAGCTACGTCGCCTACCGGCTAGTTGCATTAAACTTGCATGTTTGTTGCGATCATTCATCAGTAAACCAACACACTGATTAGTCTCGGTGACGTATCGAATAGGAAGCAATGTATTTTCAGTCTTTCGAGGCACATTCAAACTCTCGACGTGCATAATAATAATAATATCGTTCACAGTCGAGTCACTGTACAAGTGGTATGGCCTAAAATGATGTGCTTCCGGCTGCTTATACCATGAAGCTTTTTATATCATGAAATGTCATGAAATATTACACAATAACTCACAGAAAACAAGTTAACATATTGAAAAGTGAAGCCACGAAAACTGAACTAAAGATACTGCAGTTTTTTTTCAGTAAAACTTTGGAAACAAACTAATAACTGCAAAAAATCTTTGAGGGTTCAATAAAAATGTTAAATACGCATCAAAATCACAAGTTTTTAGAGATAAATGGCAACCGGCAGCACAGGAATTTTTTAGGCATAGCACAAGTGCCCAGACTGGAATACACCATCCGATGAAGCCACTAACGTGATATCATGTTTGCTGCAATAGCTTACAAAACTCTGTACAAACTGGAAAAGTTCTGAAGTGTGACTTTTTAGAACCACAATGGCCAGTTTCATGCAGGGCATACTGTGCGGTGTGTACAATAATTAGTTCTCTAAATGCAGCACTGCAAAAAATAATATGAAGACAACAAGCACAGAGTTTCCTAGATGAACTGCCAGTAGATTAGACAGGTATCTTTCAATAATTCAAACTTGCATGCTTAAACTTGCATAACTTCCATAAAGTGTTCACTGTGCAAGAAAAACCAGTGCTGATTAAGTTACTGTCACCCTCTGGTCAGATGCATGACCAGAAATTTCATTTTATCTGATGCTAACTATAAAACATCAGAAAGCTGCATACTGGCAAGCATGTCAACAGACATTTATGTACACGCACCTGTGTTCCCACTCGGTTTTTTGGAAATGAAGCATCTGTATTTCAAACACCATTTTCCAACTTGGATAAGTTAGTCAACAATTCAGCAAAACTTATTCACAAACACAAAAGCCGTTATACATGCTATGAATTATTTTCCACAGAGCAAACAAAAAAAATGAATCAAGTGGCTGCTTCTGCTGACACGATGCAGTAAATTTCAGGATTGCCAAGGACTCAATCAATGGAAGTCAAGAACTTTTAAGGACCAATTCTGTATTGAAGCACTGTCAAGATATTGACTTTTGCAAAAAATTCCAGCAGCTTCAAGGACTTTCAAGGACAAATGAGAACCCTGATGCATGTACATTAATGCACCTGTTAAACAGCAAGTTTCGACTGCTGCCTCAGAAAACTTACTTTAATTCCAAACTCACTACACAAACGTACACATTAATCGATCATCTATGATTTATTACAAAATGGCACACATGCATATTATGACGTAATGGCCGACATATTCTGTGTGAATCAACTAAACTTGTTGAATATAATACAGCTCTATAAAACATCAAACGCAAATCAGATCACTTCACGGCAATCACATCAAAACAATCCTCAAAACAGGAAACATAATGCATGCATGCATGCGAAACGCTAGCCAATGAGTATGTAGAAAAAAGCTATCTACATAGACACATGTGTGGGTTGCCTAGTACAAGCTCGGTGGTCATGAAAGGACAGTGTATAATATATCGGGTGGGCCATCGAAAAGCAAGCCCCTAACTTTCGTACTTTCACGTCAAACATTAACTCATTTTCTGATAATTATTTCAATGGCTACAATAATGATAAATAATACGCTAATGTCAAAGATGTGATCACATGCTGAAAATGTAGTAAAATGTAGTCAGCTTTGTAATACGCTGAAAGTTACAATCACTAATTCAAAAGCTGACTAGATTTTACAAGGCAGTGTAATGACAAATTAAAGGTGTGATAAGATATTTTCATGATCACACAGTATTACATTTAATGTGCAGCATATCGGTGAAAAACTTTCAAAATAGGTCAACATTTGATGCAGCTATGATAAAAACTAAGTGGCTTACTTCTGTCTGGACAACATAGTAGAGTGCAAAGGGAGTATGCATACTGTCAACTAACTGATCACTAGTTCTGTACAAGGAGGAGATATCACACATCATATACAACATATACATGTCAATCAATCAAGCAGGAAGAGTTGTGTTAATTACAACTAGCTAGCTAAGGAAAGCATCAAGACATCATCAGTGACTGACTAGTAACAGCTGTACTGTCTGAACTACAAACTACAAACCAAGTTAAAATACCCCAACAATGAAAATCTCGATATCTGTGCTGCACACAAATATTTTGCACCAGATTTTTGTGCATTTACCACACAATACTTCATAAGCCTGTTTAATTTTGCAAATTTAGTTGATATCTGGCGAAGTGGTACAGCATCAAATTGAACATTTAATTTTCGCTAGTCAACAGTGTCACATATTAAACTTCTAATTAATTTCCAACAAGCGCTGCAAAGTTTAACTATAGCTAAAGAAAAATGACAAGGTTTTACTGAGCAAAGCTTCCTACCTTGTTCAGGAAAATTTGTAACATTAGCAGTAGCACTGAAAAAACAATTGCTCTAAATGTTAAAATTTGCATATTGTCTTCTTAGAAAATGTGCAATCCTAACTGCGATTATGACTTAAAATATTGGAAAGCTTATTCTTTGCAAGGTAAACCAGATAATAATGCCTACATCACAATAAAAGCACAAGAAAGGTGGTACTGAGCACTCGATTAATTTAATAATAAAATCATAGTCGCAAAATTCATTGACGAAGTTCATGTTTCCATCAATTTGTTGCATGTCAAGTAAGTTTTGCCCAGTTGTCTTCTTAACAAATGAGCATTTTTGAAATGCTGTGACTTTCATGTTGGGATATTGTTTTGGCTCACCATGTATATATTCAGGCCTGTTGAGAGCCACAGCGGGGCCCGGGGAAACGTTCTCGATGGGCCTGTGCATACTACACCCTACCAAATGCACCAATCACCCCAGTCGCTGATGCATCAGATCACCATTGTCCAGATATACCATGGATAGAATTAACACCACTAATTACAAGGAACATACTCATATATTCTATTCTATTCGCTCTAAGGCTATATACCTGCATTCGGTGTTAAACAGATGATTATACGCAATGTCACAGAGAAGCTTCAATAGTGTAGTGTAAGAGTGGGCTGAAACTGCATATTACAAGTTGCAGGTTTGATTCCCGCTTGCAACTTTCTACAAATTTTTCTCCGAAGTTTGCAAAGCAAATTTCATCGTTGTGTAACATTGCGCCAAAAGTGTCAAATTATGTTTTAGACACAGGTGAAAACAGATATATAAACATGTTTGAGATGTTAATATATGCTAATATGCCGACAAAATGAAGCCAGAGTTCTGGCGTACTATCAGTGATATAGTACCGAACCACAGTAATCCAAAGACTATGTTAGTTCATAATGCATCTGGAGATATTGCGTTTTAATGGAATCCGAATGACAGCTGTTCAAAAAGATGCTAGCATATCCGTCAACAGGCATGATGTGATTTCTAATATTAGCAGAAGAATAACAGAAATAAAAGTCTTATGCGTAGACTTTGGTCTCTAGCATGGGAGCTCAGCTCATCCCTTTTGCAGACCTTTGAGTTGGCAAGGCTTAAAACCAACCAAGCTGCTAGCATACAACCGAGGTCTAACGTTGAAGCAATGATTATCATTATTAGGACATGCACCAACTGTGCATTCTCATGAGAACATAGTGCATAGTGGTCAGGGTTGAAAAACCCAGATTTTTAAAAACCCAACTTGGTAGGTTTTATCAGTTTTGGGATTTAACCCCTTGGGTTTTTAAAAAGATGTTAACTTTTGAGTTTGGGGGTTTTCGTGGCTTTCAAGCCATTAGAATGAGCACTGCTAGATACTGTCCACATCAAGTAAATATCAAAGAATGTGCAAATCCATAGGTTTAATGTTTTCAAAAACCTAACTGTAATAAAATAGTTCATTATCAGCGGAACAAGAAATGGATTAGGTTTGGGCGGGATTTTGACGTTTTTTTGGAGTAGGCTTTTTAAGTGAGTTTACCCTAAAAAACCCACTGGGTTTTTCGGGGCATGTGCCTGGGTGTTGTGTCAACCCTGATAGTGGTTAAGTTATGTTACAGTAGCAAGGTGATCAGACTCAGCTCAACTATTCCAATGTCATCCGTCTGTCTGTGTCTCTCTGGCTGTCTGGCTAACTAGCTGCTGAGTCAATGCATCGTACGAGCACATTTGGACATCAGTCGTTGACCGACTGCCAACTACACTGGGCGAAAAATATGCCACCACATTTTACTTCCAAATTGCCTCAAAAGATGACAATCACTAGATTTTTCACAATAACATCTGTGATGAAATCAGTCGTTCAGCTCCCCAAATGTGAGAATCGATAATGCCAAAAATGCCAGACTGCCAAACCGACATTCGCATTTCCCATGCTATACCTTTAAAAAATGCCCAAGTTGGCATTCTAAAATGCCAGTCGGCAACTTTGATCAACAAACACTCCCAGTACTGCGGCTGCTACTGCAGATGGTGATGTTGATGCCATAACATACGAGTGACCTCGGTACAATGCAGACAGACAGACGGACTGACAGACGACTAATTCGAGCTGAGCCAGGCTGAGGTCGACTCATGAACCTACAGACACATAAACAACTCATGCTATAAATACAAGTATTCAGTAGACCATGTAATGAGAAGCCAATCAACACTCAGAGCAGTACATCACTAGTTCACCGACCCAGTCACTTGATCAGCCAATGGCCAATGCATTAATGAATTAATAAAAATTGCAGTTGGTAATAATTAGAATTTTAAATAATGAACTTGAAATAAAAATTAAAAAAATAAAAAAAATATGAGTACATAATCACTACTTTCAACTCAGAGCTAAGAGTGGTAATTGCCAGTGAAAATGCATTTTCTTGTTTAAAAAACTCTTCAGTTATTGACGTATAAACTCACACATTGTGTTAAATTATTGAGTGTTTTTAACCCAGTCTTATGGACAGACTAATATGCTGACTATTTCTAAACAAGAAACAGATGACTGAGATTATTTCAGATGCTTCGTTGCCTCGTTTTTACTTCATAATGTTATCATATCGAGCTGAAACGGCGACAGACCCTTACAGCTTGAGTAGAATAAAATGTGGCACGTCAATAGTATCATAAATTCAGCAGAAGACATATAATATATGTATCAAAAACAATAAAGACTATGCCAGTATGACGTACCCGAAAGTTAAGTGAAACAATAAAGCCACTAACCAGCAGTGCTTGGTTTGAGGATAATAAAGTGCAGAAGGTCAGACAGAGACAAGATGCCTTCAATATGCCCGTCGTCGTCTACCACTACCAACCTGTGCACCTGCCAACAAATAAATAAACAATAATTTAAATAATAAACTGGATGATAATGTCTTGCCTTGCCTTGGTCTTTCCTCATGATTGAGGATCGGATGTCGCCGATACGGACACCAAGGCACTCCATCTGTTTCGGTCACGTGCACAATGAACACACTCCACCACTGATGCACCAGTCCACTGCTTGATATTATCCGTCCAGCATCTTCTAGGTCTTCCATGGCATCTATTCCCAGTTACCTGTCGGTTGCAACTTTTCCAGTATTGAGTTATTGGTCCTATGCTCCGTCCAGCTGATTCGCATCATATTTCGATACATGTCCATCTCGAATGCTTTTAATCTTCTGCTGTCTGTTGCTTTAATTGTCCCGGATTCACACTCGTACATTGCCACGGTACAAACCAATGTTTGCATAAGCCTGCTTTTTAGCCGTAAGTTCAATGAGCGGTCCTTCAACAGACTCGTTAGTGACTTGGCTGCAGATCTGGCCATGCCTTGCTATTATTTCCGCTCTGCAGTCACACGTATCTGACATAATGCTACGAAAGTAACGAAATGACTTCACTTGCTCTAAGGAGACATTGGGCTGTAGTTGTTTTGGTTGGCGCCACCAATACTTTGGTTTTCTTTGTGCTGACCTTAATAAGGTATTATTAATAAGGTGGGACAACAGCAATATGTAAGAAGTAATAAGTAATAAACTGGATAACAAAACTAGTACAACATAATACATATTATAACACTATGGAAAAAGTAGATCGATGCCGTGATTTGGCTACATCAAAAACCCAATCAATTTGTCATTATAAGCATGTCCAACCCCACCAAAATACTTCAACTTAGAATCTGTACAAGTTGCATAGATACACTTACAGATGTCAGTTTATGCCCTATCTGCAAATGGTAGGTAATTCTGGAAAATGTGAGAAAAAACATGAAAGAATCTGTAGCACCATCTGAACATAATCAACTGATCAATTAGCCCTTGCCTCAATTGTACAGAAAAAATTCAAATACTGTTCATAACTTTTAAGATGAGATATTATGTCCATGACGTAATGTAAGGTTTTAGATTTATGATCATCATCATTTGTCCATAAAATGTCATGTTCCACTAATTCTGTTATGCATGGACTGTCTTGTATTGAAATTGTGAACTGCTTTTTTTCTTTTATTTCTCTTTATTTTTCTGTGTAGTCGTTGTATCATTTTATGTCTGTCTGTCTGTCTGTCTGGTTGCTGCCTGTGTGGCGAACAAAGATTTATATATATATATATATATTACATGGCACCCCCCCAGCAGAAGTAAAGAATGAATGGAAGAAATACTGGCATGCTATAAACCTCGGCTTTGACAATCTTCTCCATCACGGCTTGTAACGTTTCATTTTTCTTGCACGTCTGAACTCCCTCGAAACCCTGCAACCAACATCCACAGTGATACACCACTCGTTCACCGACTCAAGTTCTACATGAGGCACCACATTCTACATTAGCTCGATGTACTGACTAAATCTGGCTGTATGTTCGGGTGTTTAAGAGTCAGCGCAGCATGGCTCCTGGATATATTATCGACCTCTGCCAACCTGACCCGTCGCCAGCATTGACCACCAAACATATCCGATCTGTAGATCTCAATTGGTTTCAGCGCAATTCGCTCTTGAAAAGTGTCTTGCAGCCCAAAATCGCCAAAAAATCCATAAAACCATCTATTTTAGTGTTCAAAGTCATCCAAGGTCATTGAATTTGGTGGCAATCGAGAGCCTATTAGTGATTAATAGTAACCTAGGCCCTATCTCGCACCGTTATTGAGATACAGCAACTTATTGGCCAAAAAAGCAAATTTTTCCCACCCTCTCTCATTTAGCGACGTCGATCAGGGTGACCCCTTTCGAATTTATGAAACAGCTTTATGGTTCTTGAAACTAAAGTCTTCCGGACAGCCGACAGTGAAAATTTGGTGATCCTAGCTTGCACCGTTTTCGACTGATCCACTCGTGTGACAGATGGGTGGACAGAATTGCGATGGCTAAGACGCGCTGAAAGCAGTAGCTGCTTTCGCACGTAAAAAACTGAGCGTACCCCTCGTCGGTTTTTCATTGATGCTTCGATGGTAGCATCAAGGTTGTTGTATGACGTCTCCGCAACAACGTTCTATGCACAACACAACCAAAGCCATCAGACACGCAACTCAATGACTTAGCTAGTGTATAGCTCTTTATAGAAAACCCACTGCAAAACTACAGAGCATCACCTGCCATATGAGATTACACAGTGTTACCTGCCACCTGACACAGGTAAATGTGCCCCACCGTAATCCCAGCCAGACATGCCGGAATTTGAATCAGCACATTACAGGTTTTGACGACAATGCACTATATAAATTTACATTTGACATTTGACGTACTGGTCATTCACTAAATATAAATGCGCTAGTGCACCTGTTGTTCGGTACAAACTAAGCAAAAATACTAAACACAACACTGCTCTGATGGTGAAAAATCTGGTTTGTTGATGACAAAGTTTTGAAGTTTTACAGTTGCAGCCACAAAAAAAACGTGCAAAGCGATCACATTTACGTGTCCGTGGGAACAGCTGGACTTTCACATGTTCGAGCAAGACAGTGCACTAGCACAGAGAGCTTGCAAAATGGCTGCGTTTTTGGATCGCAAAATGCCTGATTTCATGTCCCCATGCTGCTTCGTGCTAACATGATACACGTTTTTCATTAGCGAACCAAATTAAGTTCACCATCGACGAAGAGTAGCAACTGACAGCACCAGTTGAGACTAGCAAGCTCGTACCCATGACATATTACGACGTCAGCATTACGTCACGACTAGCAAAGAATATTTAATCAACTGCCATATTTAGTTTGAATATTTTGAATTAGTATTTCTTCAGCTACAACTGGTAAAAATTTCATGTAAATTGATCATCATTTGAATGAATTCTGAAAAGAACAAAAAAGGTCCTTTTTTATGAAACACCATGCATGTGCATATTTGTGTACGCACAATGACATCGAACTTGGCGTAGATGTCGATGACTCGCTTTTCAGAGTCGACGATGGGCAGTGCGGAGATTCTTCGGCCGACGAACATGTTGATTGCATCGATCAGCGCAGTGTCCGGTGTCGCCTGCATCAACACAGCAATCAGTCATATCAATCGATCAATTAACTACACTGTGTCCACGAAAAACAATACCCTTTGACTTCTGAGTATACATCTGGCAAATCTCAACAGATCGCAATAATGTCGGAAATTCAAAGGTATCCTTTTCCTGGACACGGTGTAGAAAGGCACTCAAAGAATGCAAACGTTCACCAACGTTATGCCAATTCTTCCGTTGTGTTGCCAACATCATATTCGGTAGAGGTTTGCCCTATACGGCAATAGCAAAAAATCCTTCAATCATATCCTGAATCCAGATCCTGATCTGCATCCGAATAAACAGTTTACAGTATTCTTCGCATAACTGTAACAAATTGCTAATAACGCAAGACTCCATTTAATATAAATTTAATCCACATAGCGAATTGCCATAGTATGGTGCATATCATTATCATCATCATGATCATCATCTCTGTATCCACGAAAACCTTAGCAGTATTGGGAAAATAATTTTCCAGACAAATTCAAGTGCACTGCATACCGTTGCAATGTTATCATAAGTGCCAAGTTTCAGCTCTTCAATTGTCTGGTGCATAAACTTTGGCTCCGGTAACTTATATATCTAAAGACATAGCAGACACGCAGAAACGACAGTCTAGGTCAGGGCAATGGTTTATGAAACCCATGCACAGAATACAACACACATATGAACCAAGAAATTTGAGCTAATGCTCACAAGACGCGCAAAAGCCTATAGCAGTTCCTGTTGGCAAACTGTCAGTCTATCTCCAGCCATTTCGTCGCAGTTCATTCTTAGAGTTTGCACTGCAGCCGAAGATCGCAAAAATCAACAAAACTCCTTATCTTGAAAGTTCAGGGTCTTTCAAAGTCATCGATCTTGATACGACTGAAAAGCTCGTCACTAGTGCGTGCATGTCCATGCCTATCTGCAACCGACTTTTACGGGGGTACCACTGTTTGACACCCTCGTGCGCAGGCTTCCTTGAACCTAGAAAATCGAGACTTGAACTGTCAAATTCTAAGTTCGATGCTGAAAATTTTATATGCAGCTTCTCCATGTCTACCTCAATTAGTTTCGGCGAAATTCGCTCTTGAAATGTGTCTCTCAGCCTGAAATCGCCAAAAAATCCATAAAACCCCTATTTTGGCATTCAAGGTCATCCAAGGTCATTGAATTCAGTGGCAATCGAGAGTCAGTGTATGACTTCCTATTAGTGATTAATTGTAACCTAGGCCCTATATCACACCGTTATTGAGATACAGCGACTTATTGGCTAAAAATCACAAATTTTTCCTACCGGTACCCCCTTCTCATTTAGGACACTCATTCGAGGTGACCCCCTTGAAATTTATGGGAAAGCTTTATGGTTCCTGAAACTAGTCTTCCAGGTAGCCGATGGTGAAGATATGGTGATTCTAGCTTGCACCGTTTTTGACTGACAAATGTACAGACAAACAGAATTGCAATGGCTAAAATGCGCTAAAGCAGTAGCTGCTTTCGCACGTAATAAAATCTGATGGAAACATGTTTTATTTAAGACTCAAACACAACCATTTTAACACCTTTAACAATATCAGACATTTACAAGAATGAAACCATAAAGGCCTGAAAAACTAAAAAAGCAGATACAACAATCGTTCACCAAAGTCGCAAAGAAACAAAAAACATTCCAAAAATGTGCTTTATGTCAGCAGTTAACAACTGGCTAAGAAAAGGAAACCAGTGCTTACAGACAATTCAGATAAATGACAATAAATCTGAACAAACTCTTTACCAGCTGTAGTGGGGAAAATACTAATTCACCAATATATCACAACTATCAAAGAATAGTTAATCAACAGCCAAATTTTGCAGAAATATTTTGAATTAGTATCCTTCCAGCTACACTGCTAAAAATTTCGTTTGTAACATTATTGTCATTTTACTGCGCTATAAAAAGGACAAAAAGTGTGCTTGTATATGGAAACATTGTGTACGCAAAGAAAAAAGAGACTGAACACTGCGTCGCCTGACTCACATAGAGAAAGAGGAACCGTAGAATGCGTTTGTGTGTCATGATGAACAGTGCGTTGCCGGTGCTCGTGTCGATGACCGGCAGCCTATGGACGCGGTATTTGTACAGCATCTGTATTGCTTCAAACAGACTCGCTTCCGGCGTTATGTGCACCAGTGGCCGAGTGTATTCTGATAATTCATCTGAACACACATGAACACGCATAACCAGTGCACTACACTCACTAGACAAGGAATGCACAAACCTTTTTTGCAAAGGGGTAATTTTAAATTAAAAAAGCTGCTATCATCCAAAGGCAAAAAATATCAACTATGATGTCAGATCTCAATGATGTGTGGCGTTCTTAATATTCGCTCTTAAAATTTTAACAAAAAAGCTCTATTATTCCTCACAGTGGTCTGCCAACTTGATGTCATGGTGGATCTTTTTTGCTCCAAGAACCCAATCTGGAGGTGAGGAGTCAACTAAGACCGGAGCATATGGTAGAACAACCATAATACACATCACCAGTGCTAAGTACTGGTGATTTCTCGGCTTCACAACTATTTACTGTGACCATCGCAGTTGCGCATTGGGCCAAACTGATACAGCCTTAGCACTGTACCCAGATCTATCAAGCTGTCCAGTGTCCACCCCAAAAGTATGCAACGACTTGTTAGGTACAGCGCTATATTATACTGAACAAAGTATAAATCAGCTATGATATTACCTCTCCACGTTGAGATCTGGTGCTTCTCCAGCTCCTCTAATTGCACCTGACAGCAACAGCCACTCACAATGCAAACACTACTGATGTAAACTACGAAAAACACATCGGCTCAGTGCTGACATAGTATGCGACCGTCCGACTAGACCTGGCCAACCCTAATCCTGATACTAACAATGACCTTTGTCCCTTAAGCACTACCCATTTGAGTTAAAAACTGGCACGCCGGCTACTCCGGCCATAGAAAACATTTGCACCGATTTGAGTTTTTCTACACCATTTACCTGTGAGTTAAAACTTAAACCACATTTCGTACACGGGCAGACAGGCAAATGAACGTGGAAACCTGGTAAACAAGAAAAGCCATGCTAATGCAGACGGGAACGTGCAACAGTGGTGCATGTTTGAAAGCCCAGTAAAACAAAGTCTAAGTCAGTCACCAGACGGCACCAGACAACCGGCGGCTAAATTATCTGTAGTGTTTTACTCGTACTCACCAGAGTACCTGTCTCACTCAGCCAACGCCATATCAACTAAAAATTGCAAATTTTTCCCACCCCCTCTCATTTAGTGCCCTCGTTCGGGGTGAACCCTTTCGAATTTATGGAAAAGCTTTACTGATCCTGAAACTAGAGTCTTCCCGGTAGCCGACGGTGAAGATTTGGTAAACCTAGCTTGCACTGTTTTTCACACCCGTGTGATGGATGGATGGACAGACAGATGGACAGACAGACAGAATTGCGATAACTAAGACGCGCTACAGCAGGATGCGCTACAGCAGTAGCTGCTGTTGCACGTAAAAAGCGAGTAAGACTACTACTTACACCTCGCTGTTTGTAGTATTTTTGAAGAATCTTAATGAAGTCAGTGATGGTCAACATCCCTGAAGACGACAACACAACACAACTCAGAGACAACTCCTTCTAATAGGGCTGTGGAAATTGACAAAAAATTGATCGATTAACCATTAAAAAACTAACGAATTAGAATTTTTTTAACTGATTAACATTTTGGGCTTCTTGACAGTCTAAAATGACTGACGATCAATGTCAGTAATCTAATTTTATTCCAGATAGGGCATGCCATCAAGATTTTTACTTGCATAGTGTTAGTTTATCAGTCTGCACTTTGTGAGATTTGACGACACAGTTTGCGTTGGCTGCTATAGCATCATCACTTGCTTTAGTGTGCAAAAGAAATAACCACAACCAGTAGTTAAATTCTGCAGTTTTTGACGTCTTTTTTGACTACAGTACAAATGTGTACTAATCTAGTATTAATGCATATAATATTAACGCATTAAAGACAACAGACCGACGTAGTTCTGTTGAACAGAGTCCCAAAGTGGAGCTGCTCTTACACCGTTGTATATTAACGCTACAAATGCTTTCTTTACCTGAACATGACCGACACACGAACACATTAGCACGACTCTACGCTCATAACACCGGCAAATACAAAATACTTCATACAGGTGATGTTTACATCATTTTAAACCATTCCCAGATCCAGATCCATCAAAACTTTATCACTTGAGCCTTGGTATGTTCCACATCTCTCCAAAAATGTCTCCAGAATCCACACATATATATATATATTTCAGCATTTTTGCCGAATAGAGGTAAAACAATCCGAAAAATACAAGAAAGAACTCATCGAACTCCAACTGAAAAACTAATCACTCTGTCGTTTGGCCAATCCCTGTACCTTCAGCAACTATCTAAATCAATTCATAATTTCTTAGCAAAATCTAACCATCAACCACCAGACCACAGAAACAGATAGCAAAACAGATGAACAGCCGTAAGTATATATTTGAATGACTATCTGCGAATAGGTAAACCATCTTGGTATATAACAAACCCCAGGTCAACTCAGCCTTTCATCCCTCTAAGGTAGGTAAATCAAGTACAGCCTGCCTGACTGAGGTTATGGTGGGCTATGTGTTGGGTAGCAGCTAGTATTGCGTAATCCCATATCATATGGCAGGTGGTGCTCCATAGCTCTAAGATGGGTTTCCCATGAAAAGCTACAGTATACTATTTAAGTCTTAAACCTTTTAAAACATACGTTAAGTTGTGTATCGAAGACGACGAGTTTTGAGCTTGTGGGAATCAGATCGTAGCAGTGATAGGCAGTCATAAACTTTGCATAGACCAACTCTGGATTATTATCTGCACAACAGACACCACCACCGAACACACTTTAACGCTACTTTAACACATTCTGACACTTATCGCTTCTGCTAAAGTCATGCTAAGCTTCTTACTAAAGTTAGCTTTTAGTTACCAGTGCAGCAAAAAGTTATCAAAAGACAGAAAAATTTGCACTCTATCATTATTCAAAAATAGACAAGAAACTAATAAGTAAAAATGCAAAAAGAATCATTTCTAGCGAACAAGTCAGACCTACGGGAAATAATTTTTACACGCAAAAGCAGCTAGACTGCTTTAGCACATCTTAGCCATCACAATTCTGTCCGTCCGTCCATCCGTCTGTCCATCACACAAGTGGATCGGTTAAAAACGGTGCAAGCTAAAATCACCAAACTTCACCATCAGCTGCATGGAAGACTCTACACTGTGTCCCAAAAAACATCCCCGACATTTTTGACTGTAACTTGAAAACCAATTATCAGATTTTTCAGAGTTTTCAAGTTACAGTCAAAAATGTTGGGGACGTTTTTTGGGGACATGGGGTAGTTTCAGGAACCGCAGCTTTTCCATAAATTCAAAGGAGGTCACCCCAAATGAGAGTGCTAAATGAAAAGCGGGTAGGAAAAGTTTATTTGCAATTTTTAGCCAATAAGTTGCTGTATCTCAGTAACGGTGCAAGATAGGGCCTAGGTTACTATTAATCACTAATAGGAAGTCCTACACTGGCTCTTGATTATAGACCCCTCAGCCGTGCCGCCAAACCTTTTTCAGCTGGCTGCACTAAAATCCAGCTTTTAATACATGCGTAGCAAAAGTTTTTAACATTTTATTTGTATTCTGACGATGTTTTGTTAATAACAGACATGTACTTGAAGTGGTGCCTACAATGCCAGTAATTGGACAAGATGCTATCAAAAGCATAAACCTGGATGTAGAAAAACGTTTCAAAAAAATTAAAAACACATAGAAACGTGGCAGAAATAAAAAAACGTTTAAAACGTTGAACACAAAATGTTGGCATAGTTTGTTTAACCTCCTGTTGAATGCCTAATGCTGTAGGTGCATTATATCTAAAACTATAATGTAGACAACAGAGAGAACTTCATTTAATTTCAATTAAACCAAATGGTCATAAGTTTATAGCACTATACTAACTAATTAAACTAGAATCACTATAATATTAATTCGTTTCTGTGGTCTCAAAAGTGCATGCTTCTCAAAAGTTCTTGATGAGATTTTCAATGCTTGTTTTTAAAAAATAAAAAAAAAAGTTTTGAGAAAATCGTTAACAACATCAATAATGTGCTAAGAATAAAAAAACGTAAAAAAAAGTTTTTTTACATCTGTAATCATAAGTTTCATCTGATCTGTATTAAGCCTACTTGACGTAAAGATGTGTTGCAACACACGACATTAGGCATGGGCATGTGCCTATCACAACAAGCACTAGTGACGTCATTCATATCAACATCGATGACTT
>Ga0209671_1002416_pt1 | contig 17029 bp, 7 predicted proteins | sample WorMetHERISLAND2_2_FD_187401 | JGI IMG/M metagenome (GOLD analysis project Ga0209671, IMG submission 187401) | Marine gutless worms symbiont microbial communities from Max Planck institute for Marine Microbiology, Germany - Olavius geniculatus... | ecosystem: Host-associated > Annelida >...
AACAATTATTAAAATCTGCTAATTTTTTTTAAGTTACGGTCAATAATGTCGGGGATGTTTTTTCCAGGTTTTCTGTTCATTTCAACACATATTTTGCTTGATCTGCTTTCCCCGAGTAGTGCAAAAGCATACATTGGGTGAGGTGGGAACTGAACGGTCATTTGATGGCAAGTTGTGTCAGAAATATTCGTACCAAAAATTATCAAAATTTGATAACTGGTTTTCAAGTTACAGTCAAAAATGTCGGGGATTCTTTTTTGAGACCCAATGTATATGGCAACGCATAACGTTAAATTAGCCTCGAGTTCGCTTTAAATGCGCTATAAATTTATTTTCGGCCGCGGCTCTGCACCGGATCCCACTGAGGGAGCTCACGACACTCCCCCAAAGTACAGTTGGCTGCAGGAAAATACCCCACTCGATCCCTATAACGCACAACCTGTGTCAACCACTGACCAGATGACCAATTAAAATTGCTACCGCCGGTCATGCTAAGCACGAGAGGACCCTTCGCGTTGTTCTGAGAAGCATGAGTCCTTATTCCAATGACACATGAAATCGATAGCCGCCAGTCTGACGAATGTGACGATGCTTCGTTCTTTGTAATCAGTTCTAATGCTGCTTATCGACGTTAGGTTTAAGCGCGAGTTCCATCTCTTCGATTTGTTGAGGATTTGATGCAGACTACAAGTCGTGCAACTTGCTGTGCAACTCGCTACTCGTTGTACAACTATTTCTGGCTGCTCACTGAAGGGTTACGACTTGCGAATTAATTTTAAGCCGCCAAAATTCTACAAAATAAATGCAAAGACACTTAACAAACACAAAGAGTAATTGGCGTACCAGGTATGCATTATAGAACATTAAACACAGTTTATTGCGGACAGATCAAGGCTACGAGGAAAAGCTGCGTCTGAACAGTTATTTGCTTAACAAGTCACGTCTTAAAGGTCGGTGTTCGTCGCATTAAACTGATGAGCAGTTGACATGACGTTGATTTACCATGTGTCAGGCATCGATTGTAAACACCAACGGATAACATATTACTGTACATTAATCGTCCGGTATTGTTCTGGCAAAGAGTGCGACGGCTTGGCGGCTAATTTATCCCCAACGCGGGACGTGATGTTGACCCTAATGAGCAAAGCGAAGCCCGGCTCCAGAACGTGTGTTGAAAGCGCTATCGGTTACCTTTGTTCGGTGAGCTTAGAAAATGATCGACGAAGATCGTTTCTGTTTTTTTTTATCGTAAAGTTTGAATCCGGGCATACATGTAAAATACCACCGCACACAAATGAAAAACTTGAGCTATTCAAAATACTACAAAACGTTAAAAGAAAAAAGTCACTCAGTGTGAAAAAGCTTTGAAAGCAAATCACCGATTTTGCTGTTTTTCGTTGCGGTTTGCCTACGATTGTATCAGGGCACATTATTATGACTGATGTCAGTATTAAAATACTTAGGCCCCTACACTTCACAAATTCACAAAATGAATCAATCGTTTGGAACTTTCTGTATTTTTATCGTTACTTTATTGCAAATTCACTGCTTAATAACAGCAGTGCCACGGCAACGGTGTATTGTCTAAATCCGCAGTAAACGCTACTAACTATCTTCAGGTTAGAAACAGTTATAACTAGGACCTACTTTTAAATGTTTTAAAGTAATTATTACTACTTGCTATACATAAAACACGAGCCGTGCAAATTAACGATTAATCGTTATAAAAATTTTACGCACGTAGTAACTACTGGACTTGGAAGTGTCCATCATTTAGTAGCCAATCGTATTAGGCCTTACTGTCGATCTTTTATACGATCGATCTCCGATTTGCGTGTATACTGAAACCGTGCGATAAAAAGTAGTGCAGTATCGCATTATCGAAGATGACACATGCGTGCAATGGGAGATTTAGGCGTCACTGCGTGTAATCTTTTGACAGTTGTTCAGCGCGAAGATTACCTGTGATCACGTCATCACCTGTGATCACGTGACGCTATTCTCAGGGAGGATTGCGAACAGGTATGATTTAGTAACAAAGACGAGAACGAAAACGATTATCATTGGTCTTCGTTTGACCAAAAGCTAAAAAAAGCAAAAGCTAAATAAAATAACAACTACGGCAATCAGTACGAACTAAAACGAAAATTATTCACGGCAAAACGAACGAAAACCACTAGATTTCTGGGATGAAAGTCATTGAACAATTGGTGAAACGGCAGTTTTCAGGGTGTAACGTTGAAAAATTTCTGACTTGATACTGGCACAGGCAAAAGTGCAGCTGTTGCCAGTTTAAAAATTAATTTTAAAACATTTAAAACAATTTAAAACATTTAAAACGTTTACAAATAACCAATTAAATTAAAATTTGGCATTAAAGCGTTTTGTCGAACTGAAATTAACGTATAAATGTAATAATTAATTTTAAAAACTACAAAAACCATAAATTAATTGAGCGTATTCTGACAAAACTAAAACTATACAAATATAACTAGCGTTAACTGATCTGCATAAAAACTAAAAGAAAAACTTAAAATTAGATTATGTTCTAGACAATATTATCCTTTACTTTACTCTCGTGGTTCTGACATAATTTTGACTGTTTAGTTTTTTTGTGTTATGTTTCTCTCAACTTTGACGAGCAAAAGTACCATTAATTTTAAAACTAAAGCATCCCCGGGTGCGATGCGAATGTATTGCTGGCTGCTGAATCTCTAGCTACTCCACGCTGTCAATTACAGCTATCAGTCTCGTGGAAGAGCTCTGTAGGTCGCAGTGAATACTAACGATGGGTGTCTGTCTGTCTGTCTGGCTGGCTGTGCCTCTTAGCTCGGTCTGTGGTCATTAATTTTCGATTATTACCTGGCGCCATTAGCGCCTCCCAGCACCACCTTTCAGCACCAAGCTGCAGTTGCTATGGCAACCGCTGCCTTGGCAACCGTTCCTCATCAGATTCGTCAGCTTCAACAAACACTTACAAACTAAATAAGTAAGTAAGGAAGCAAGCAAGCAAACATTTATAGTACGCTTAAAAGCTACTAAATCTACTCCAATGTATTTATGTTTACTATAGACTTGTAAAACACCAGGTGGTCGGTGATTTGTGAGTTCTGAACGTGAGAAAAAGAGAAAACAAGAAAAATCTTGAAAAAAAACGAAACACAAAAATGTTTGCAAACTTTTACTGTCATCTGCAGAATACACCAGTTGTATTTTTTGAAAAAGTTTACTATTGAAATGTTAACTTAATCACCAACAACATACTCTGTAAAGTGTATTTTCAAATTGTTAGCTTTTTCAATTTAGAATTTTGCGTATACTCAGCTGTATTGCCATACAGAGCAAGCTACATTAATTCTTTTTTTGAAACAAACTACAGAAAAAGACTAAATCAAAACAAAACGCGATTACGGTGTATACAAACTGTATATTTTTTAAAGTTCAAGCTATTCATGGACACCCGTTTGAAAGCTATAGATTAGAGCGACAAACGTCACCTGTGATATGAGATTAAAGTGTTACCTGCCATCTGATTCAAATAGGTTAAGTCAAAGACAGACGGATCGGTGCTCGATTTACCTACCCCAGAGGGATAGAAGGCTGAGTTGGCCCTTGTAGTGGGTTATATAGGCTACCGATATAGTTTACCTGTCCGCAAACAATCACCTATTTAGGTAGTGACCACTCGACCTGATCGGGAGTTGAACCAACGTCCTCTCGGACTCGCGTCCGACGTCCTAACCGTTACGCCAGTGCCATATACCACGAAGAGACAAACAAGTCCCGTAAATTGCGGGCTATTAGAAGAACCGCAAAATAAAATAAAAAGAAACCGAAACGAAACGCTACAGCAAGCAAGTACGCGCTGTCTGTTTACCTATGACGTTACGTGATGGGGAGATTGGCGTTGTCGACTGGTCCATCTCAGGATCATCCAAGTCCAGAGGGTCTAAGACGACCGCAGCGGTGGCCGCAGTACACAGCTCGGTGATTAGTAGTAGTAGTAGTAAGGGGCCTAGCGACGAGTGGCATATCGGGTACATACACCTGCAAAATCACGCCAAGTAAACTTTTTGTAGAGTAACAATGGCGCCAAAAGGTTAATCGAACTTTTATACCCCCAAAGTCAAGCCAAATAAATTTTGTATACCTCCCCAAAACAAATTTTTGACTATGTCTTTAGTAGTAGTAGTAGTAGTAGTAGTAGTAGTAGTAGGAGACACTGAGTTAATGATATAATAACTAGTTCGACGGAAAATGGTCAGTTCGTTAAGTGGTGGCGGCAGTACACAGGTCGTTGCCGACACGACACATCATCGCTACGGTCGAGTTGCCCTTCTGGCGCTTGTTCTGACCTGCCACGCGCCGTTTGAACCGGCGCGCCACGTGCCTGCGATGGAGAGCGACCCCTATGCGGACGTAGAGGGCGACAGTCAGCAGGAAAGGGACGAAGAAAGAGCCCAGTGCCGAGTAAAGTACATAGCTCGGTGTTCTGAACGGCGCGCACTCGCTGTACGTCAGACCTGTCGACTTGTCGAACGTCGTACGGAAGTTCTCTTCGTTGTATAACAGTCCTAAAATTCACCTGCATTTCATCGCCATTTTCCTTTAGTTCTACCTTCAATAAAACAATTTTAAGGTCCGACCAACTCACTGTTTACAGTATTTTTTGTGGTTGTTCAAATACACTGCCGAGAGTTTCTTGAAGCATATTTTGTTCCATGCTCGACATTACTGGATTTTAAATACAATATTAGAAAAACATAATTTTAATCTTTATCCAAATTTCATCGCCATTTTCAAAACGATGTCGAAGTTAATTTAAATCTCTGTTAAGAGTTTCGTCGGTAGTCTGTGCGTTTTCTTCGTTGTTCCAATTTACTTTTAAAAAGTTATGTAAGTTGCATGTATCTTGCAATGACTATAATATGTTTACATGCTATCTTTTACACAAGTAATGTCATTTACTAAAAAAGCGAAGAATCGTTAGTATGGTCACTGCTGGTGGTCTGGTGAAATTTTCTTCGTTGTTCCAGCCGAAGAGCGGCGGCAGACATACGGCAATGGAGACGGCCCAGACGAGACCGATGTACGCTAGCGCTCGACGGCGGGCGGAGCTTCGGTCACGGTACCAGACCGGGTGAACGGTGGCCGTGTAACGATCCGCCGCTATGATGCACAGGTTCCAGATGGACGCCGTGCAACAGAGAACGTCCACAACCAACCATACGTCGCACGTCACACGACCGAACGTCCAGTAACCCAGACATTCGTTGGTAGCTGAAAACGGCAGGAATTGAACGAACGAACAACAGTTCGTCCAGGAATGATCGCTACAACCTAGTCTATTTCAGTGTTAATAGTTTATTCGGATACCACGAATTAATGAAACATCAGTTCGTTTAGGAAGGCCCATATTCCACTACTTTGATTTGTTGTGGATTTGGTACAACAAAATCACCGCAAATTGAAGCAAGTAAAATTTGGGTATAATAAGTGTGACAATAATAAAAATAGTCTGCCTGTTTATTGTATTATCCGGATACCGCGAATGAATAGAACAATAGTTTGTCTAGTAAGGCTTACGCTTATATTCCATTACTTCGACATGTTGTTAATCTGTTGTACAATTTTTTTTGTACACCTTAACCACCGCAAATCTAAGAAAGTGGAGCTTGGACTTAACGAATGTACAGCGTAGAGACAGTTTTCATGTTTATTGTATTATTCGGACACTGCGAATAAAGGAAACAACAGTTCGTCCAGTACGGCCTTAACTCCGCTTTACTTCGAATTGTTGTGGATTTACTGTACAGTAGTGTACAGTAAATCTACTACAAATCGAAACAAGTAGAGCTTAAGCGTCTCACTCGTTGGTGGCAGAAAACGGCAGGACGGTGACCGCCAACAGGAAGTCGCTGGCGGCGAGGTTGCCGATGAGGCAGTTTGAGATGGTGCGCAGTGCACGGTAGCGAAACAGCGCCACGCAGACGAGAAGGTTGCCCATGACCGTGAAGATGATTAGAAGAATAATGAAGATGATTAGAACGGTGAGTGCAGCGGCCAGGGCGATCATCTTGGACCGGGCGTAAGTGACCGACACGGCTGCAGCCGGCCAACGGACGGTCAGTTCGGTTGAGTTCGTGTCATTCAAGCTCACGACGTTGACGTGCCAGTCACCGCCGGCGGCGACGTTCTGCTCCTCCGAGTAGTTATACGTCGCCATCTTGTTGTCCACACGTCTGACGTACCTTTCTTCAACAAACTAACTGTACTTTCTCTGTTCACGGTCAACTGCAATCAAACATTTATTGATTATTTTTATTGACAGATAGATATAATATTACAGCAATGCGAAATACCTTTAGTAAATTTTCGCTCAAATATTTAGACTGTAACCTAAAGGGTAGTCTGTCTCGATTCGTCTCCGAAGTGACATGTAATGTGTCGAAAGCGGGTCGTTAAACGCTACTCACTCACTGTGCCGTTTACACAATTAACAATTTGAGAATGACACTCAAAAACTTTCTTCTATTTGTCTCACAAACTCTGAGAAAAAACTGTCAGACGGCAGATTTTAATTCAAATATCATGATTATGATTGCAGTGAGTACGGACTACAGCTAACTGCTGAGTACTGCTTTGAAAACATTAGTCTTGCAATTCGTTGATGTCTTTTACACATAATTGCAACTATTGTAGTTAAGTGTCATCTGCTGATGGTCGAGTTGTTATACACTGTGTCCGGAAAAAAGTAACCCCCTAGACATCATACAACAGAAATGTCAAACCTAAACGAATCTGAACAAAATTTTGTACGTTTAATTCCAAATAAATTGCTGGAACGATCACCAAATATTGTTTAAAAATATTTTTCTTGCCGAAATTATTAATTGTTAAATATCGACAACGAAATATCTTCGTTACCAATATGGCGTTACATGCTGCATTCGCTCGATCTAAAGTTACATTGTTGACGCAATCAAAATAACGTAAACAATAACAAAATGGTATTTTCCGCAAACGATCTTGTTTTAATAAAGCTGTTTAGGTTTACCGTTTAAATAAGTTTACCGCGGAATTTCCGAGCAAGCCGTGGACACTGTCAGGAATAAACAAACGGTTGCTTAATACTGGACACTTCACGTTTTGGGGTGACTTCACAAAATCCGCTGCAACTATTGTTTGCGTTGGAAGATTTAACTGAAAATAAAATTTTCATTGACAATAGATAATGCATTGCTGATGTAAAATTTTGCCGGAATCAGATATTGTTTGCTGGAGTTACGCAAATGTACAGGGGTTTGTGGTTTTACTGTGTAGCGTCATATTGGTAACCGAGATATTTTGTTATCAATATTCAACAGTTAATAACTCCGCTAAGAATTAATATTTTTTAACGGAATTTGGCGCTCGTTTTGCCAATTTTTTTCAGGATTAAGTAAACTAAATTTTATTCAGATTTGTTTAGATTTAACATTTCTATTGCACAATATCTAGGTGGTTACTTTTTTCCGGACACAGTGTATTATCGCCAGTGAATACACTAAGAAATATAGGTATCATACATTGTTTCAGTTACGCAGATCTAAATGCGTTTCCATGTACTGACGTTGAAAACAATAGTTTGTTAGAGTTTTATTTAACAATCCTAATAGAATTTCGTATCATGTACGTTGAAATTTGTTCGTGAAACAATCATAACATTACACGAACAATGTTCACTTTCTGTAAAAATTTATTTCAAAGCAAATTCTCTGTTTACTTTTGTGTGCAATATTTTCTTTGCATAAAAATACCACTAGACGGTCAGTGAAAAACAAGACTCATTTTCTCGTGTATCCGCGAAATATTGGCCAATTTTCACACTTCTTTTACTGTCACATCCAGCAGGATATTTGCAGTTCAATAAAGATCAAATCGCGCGTTAATCACGTTACTACGGTGCGTAGTAAAATATTAAATAAATGCAACGATCAAAAACACAGCTACATGGCAGACGAATAGATTATATCGAACAAAAACTAACTTACCTCATAAAAAACAATCGAGGCAATATTATTCAACGGATCTCGATGACATAATGCGTAATTCGTAGCTACTTATGTTTACGTGATTTTGGCCTACATTCGCTTTCTAAATTTCCACATATATTTTCGAGTAACCGACAAAAATCGGTCACCGGTAAACAGTGAGTGACCGATTAAAAGTAGTCGTGCTGAATATAACGACCGAGTCGTATCGCTGGTCTCAGGGAGCGATCGCACGGCGTGTTCACTAGAAGTCATCACACGACTGTAGCAGCAGCAGCAGCAGGTGTCGCTTGCTGGTGTTGCGATAACGTCACGCCGCAATTTTCATAGACATTTCCCCCGCACCTACTCTGGTACACATAGCGGTATCGTGAGTTAACAAGGAGCCCAGCTGTCGCAAGGGTGAGCCGACCGTACCGCCTATGTTCGAGGGTGAGCGTCCGACTTCGGGTCGCGTACAGAAGGCGATTCTCCAAAAATAAAACATCACATTAGTCATTAGGGGATGTTTTCGAGCGCTACATAAATTAACGTTTTACTTACTTACTTACTTACAACGTTTCTGATTCACAATGACAGTGTGACAACGGTGCTATACCAAGTTGGTTTTACATTACTTTGCAGTTTGCATTACATTACGTATTTACTACAAAAGCAATAACACCTCAAATGGACTTGATACGTGACAGGAGGCGGAGAAAATATCCGCTTTGGCGTTAAGCGACACGAATTAAACGAGCCAAAATTACAGCAACCGGAAAATGTGCATACTACCCTGCGAGGGAAGGATGCGGTAAAACGGTCCGGTAATAGGCCTAACCATCCGAATCTTTGTATGCCCACACTAGCTAATGATTGGGGCAATGTCATTTTTTCGTTTAGAGGGAAAATATCCGTAGGGGAGGAATCCGTTCTTTTCCCGGCAGGGCGACGATGATAGGGAGAGAAGTCTGCAGTAATTTTAGTTGTGCAAACAGGTCTCGTGGCCGTGGCGTGCGTTGTGCAGTCTGATCATTGCTCTGTCGTTCCTTGTTGATCAACGTCCGCCCGTTGTCGACCGCGCCTCGTCCTGCATGCCCGGGCCCCGCGGCTTTCTCTCTATCTCTGTCCAGTGGCTTCTATCCTCCAAAACCTGGAATCAACATCGGGCGCAAGTTTTTCCCACTTTTGGGTTTAAGTTTTTTCTTTTCAAGCTTTTCCTTTCCATGCATCCCTCTCCATTCTCTCTTTGCCCTTTACCTTTTCCTCCCTGATCTGTTTTCCTATGTTTTTTTCTTTTTCTTCTGTTTTCGATCATGCACAAATCCTCAGAGTTGAGTAATGTCCTCCTTTTCCTTCGCGTTATAGTAAATTGTCAAATAAATACAAGGAAAGTTTTGATCTGCACCCTTAACAAAACTTTTTTTCCCTTTTTATGTTTCTTACTAATCGCAAACTGTGCCCGCCAGTATAGAAGCCCCAGTCTCTGTCTCCGTCTCGCGCCTTCGTCTTCGCCGTACGGTTTTGTACCGGCCGCCGCCACCGACGAGCAAGAAGCATTATCGCACGTTGCTTCATCCATTTTCAGCTCCGCGTTTTGACAGCCAGATACATTCTGGTTACGTTTGTGTCGCGGAATGTTTTTACATACGTCTGTGGCTGATGCAAAATGTTACTATCGCATAGATCAGCGTTGATTTGCGTACAACGATGACAACGACGGGGTCTCGGATGGGGCAAAACCGCTTTTGCGATAATTAAGTTTTCCAGTAGGGTCTGGGCGGAGCCCCAAACTGCAAACAATTTTAGTTGTTTTTTTTTGTTTTAAAACCACTTTTCTGACGCCAAAAAAAGACAAATTTTAGTAACACATTTGTGCGACAATTTTGATGTCTCTCTCACTTACAACAGCACCTCACAATGTTTTTATTTGACGCACGTGCCATCGTGCAAAAAATGTTCCTATCGCATAGAAAGGTGCCGCTCGACGCTTCAACGATCAATAGCTCGCTGGCCACCGGCGCACATAGTTGGCGTGTTTACTATATTATCGACAGACCGTGAATGAACATTGTTACTAGCGCGACTATAACCAGCGCTACATTACAGCACAATATAACGCTGATGATGGCCAGCCCGTCATTTTGTACTCGAAGGAAAGATCCCTTATCCAGTGTGTAATGCGATTAAGTTATCTGCAAGCTGCGCAGGTTTTTTTACAAGTGATAAAATGCTGGCTTTATGTAATCGGAACGACGAGAAAAAAATTCGGCGGTTACTCGACAGTTTAGTCACGCTAAATGCGGTGAAACAAGATTACCGAAGTATAGGGCCTAGAAGAAGTTTTTGACGTTCTGTTACATCAGTCAGTCAGCTTCTGCATCTGCTGGTGATCGAAGGCCGCTGACTGAAGCAGAGTTGCATAATATCGAGTGATAGCCTATGCATGCATGCAGATGTGATCATCGTCAATCACACTATATCATCGAGTCTGTGTTGCATCATGTAGCCTATCTGTGCCTTCACTCATGCAAGAACCGCACTCATATTTTGATCATATTCTAGTTCAATCTCTACCGGGATTTTCGGACTATTATATAACGAGTGTGAACACTGGGGTCGCGTATGCGGATCAGGAGTCAAAATTTTTTTCGTCGAGTTTTTGACCGGGTTTTTGCTCGTTGCTTCGACGTTATATGTCAGAAACATATAAGTAATAGTTCTGATTTGTTCAGTTTACATCGGAGATTTGTTGTAAATAACGATGTTTTTGTACGTGGCGTTATGACTCTTAAGTGCACAGACGTTTGATAGATTATGTGCATTAAATTTGGTACTTCAGTTCAAATACTTTTAGCTTATGCAAACAAATGCAATGCTAGAGGCCTGCAAAATGATCATATCTATTCTATACTGTAATTATCACGGGTCTGTGGCAATTATGTCTCAGAAAAAGGGCCAACAGCTGACGTATGTAACTGACGGAGACGGCGTAAGAGACAAAACGCAACGAAAGCGGTGGCTATTGTTGCGTTGTGTACGTTGCGTGGATGGAAATCGGCCTTTATGCTTATTATCTATTCTTTGCAGTCGTGTTTGTAAACAAATGAACTAGAGCAAATGATCGGAGGTGTATAAAATACGCTTGTGCAGAGATATCATATTGTCCACCAAATGTTTTTATTTAGTATGTATTCTAACACGACCGGTAACCGTAAGCCGGTGGTGTTGTCGTTTTAAATCTTAGATGATTCATGGAACTTTCGTACCCGAGAACTTTCGTTCCCGGGAACGAAAGTTACATAGGTGGAACTTTCGGCTAAACTGTATGTGTACTTACCTACAAATCTTGTAGTAATCACACCAATTAGTAATCATTTAAAATGTTTGTCGTCAAAGGTTTCGTTTGAGCGCTGGAAACAATGAACTTTCTGTAACAGTAAGACAGACTTTTAACAACTTCAACATAACTTCGCACAAAATTTAAAATCAACGTAAACATCGCACTGGACTGTCATAGCAGTCGTAAACTTCCGCTAATATAACGTAACGTAATTTCAAACACATTCACGTCAGAAGTAAACACGTGGGCATCTAAAAAACGAGAATGACCATGTTTAGATCTTAAGACTTAGGTGTAGAATTAGGATTAGTTTTAGGGCATTGTTTTAGGGCAGTGTTTTAGGGTTAGGGTCAGGGTTAGGGTTAGAGTTAGGTTTAGGGTTTGTAGTTGCATTCAACTGCAATTAAAATAACTAAAATCCAGTAGATCTTAGATCTTTAGACTTAGGTGTAAAATTAGGGTTAGTTTTAGGGTTAGGGTCAGGGTTAGGGTTAGGTTTAGGGTTTGTAGTCGCATTCAATTGCAATTAAAATAACTAAAATCCAGTATGATCGGTGTCACAATCGTTCTCGGTCGATAGACGCTTGAAGTAAACAGCCGTGACATTTTTTTCCCAGTAATTCGTACCTTTGAAACACTGTTAATGCTGTAGAAACAATACATTACGTAGACTGGGACCCCCAAGGATTACGGAGATCCTCAATTATTTACTGAAATGACGCCACTGCACATTATATTGAAATTACCATACCTTGCATATCATTTGAGTTAAAATCGTAAGTTGGCAAATCTGGGTTTACAGTAGTGACTTCCTGCTGCACTTAGTAGTCGTCATTGTCGTCATCCATTGTCGTTCGTTGTCGTGTCATGTCACGTACTGTAGGCCTACGTTGTTGTCGTGCATTGTCGCGCGTCGTCATCATACGTCATCGTCCTGCGTCGTCATCGTAGATTGTCTCTACGCATTTTTATTGTCACGTGTTGCATTCTTCATCATGCGTTCTTGCGCGTCGTTGTCGTTGTATTTTGCCGTTGTGCATTGTCATTGTCAAGTGACAAAGCAGACACATTTTTTTCTGAGTAAATGCCTAGATGAATTCGGGATCAGGAATTAGGCTATTGTCTAGGCCTCTGCAGAGTGTGAACTGTAAAGAAATTTACAGCGGCAGACTTCAAATGACTGCCGCCTATAAAGCATCCACTGAGCAGTTAATTACGGAGTGAATGTTTAAAAACTCAACAACTTTCATGACTGGTAATGCACATGACAACTGTTGTGTTATCCGCACATCCATCTTTTACCCACACATCCTCACTTAGCATCCGCAAATTTTATCTGCCTTTTACCCATTGCCAAATCCGCAGATCCACACTTCCGCTTATTACCCATAGCCTGGAACTTTTAATCCCTGGAACTTTTGTTCCCTGACACTGGTAATTACTGAACCCCTTATCGTTACGTATAGTGCGTATAGTTCAACGAAAAAAGCTCCAATTTTGTGTCACTCGCTAGACGTACATAGCTACAGTTTCAACAGGATATAATAATAACAAGGAAGCCCAGCTGTTGCTAGAGAAGACACACTACAGCTTATACATTTTCTGTTGCAGTACTGACTTTTAAGGTCATCCATGTTCGATGATTTTTATCTCATTTGAAAGGGCGAAATATGGCTAGTTTTCCGTTTAAAAAATGCACATTTTCTTACCCCCATCTATTCAACCCCAAATTTGAAAGTGTTTCCCTTGCACTGCATCCCAGAAAGTTTGCATGCATAGAGCATTGACACAGAACTAATTATCTGTGCAAAAAGTTTTTTTCTATGACCAAACGCTTATCCACAATACATCCGGACAGATGAGAGACACATGACAATGATACCATCGACGCCTAGAGCATAGCTGTAGTTAAAAAAGGGCGTCAGAAATTGTGTACAGTATAGGCTTAATAATCAATGTTAGGGAATGAAAGTTCCATGCTAATTTTGATGTTGAGAACGAAAGTTCCAGGGGCCGAAAGTTCCTGAGGATGAATGTTCCAGGGAACGAAAGTTCAAAGGAACGAAAGTTCCACCTATGGAACTTTCATTTCCGGGAACGATAGTTCTTGGGTATGAAAGTTCCAGTTACCTTTTAGATCATTCTTAATTATAAATATCGATCTGCATGTAAGCCTACATGAATTTTGCTGCATACATTCTTAGTTTTGTTTTCAAAACAGCCAAGACTACCAGTCATCTTGTTGCACAGTAAACTCATTTCAGCGAAGAAAAGTAGCGCATTTCAAGCGTAATTTTTTAACAAGTAAACAGTGAGGACATTTGAGTTGACAAATACCATCAGAACTCACGTTCGTTGTTCATTTCAGTACTAAATGCTATAATTTTCTGCACTTGGGAACAGTGATAGTATTTTATAATATACTGTTAGCAGTTAATATTTTGCAAGATGCTTTTTTGTATAACAGGTACAACTGGTTACTGACATGTCACACTTGTTGAGTTCAGAAGAATATCTCAGCTTCAGAAGCAATATTCCACAGAAAAAGGTACAGTCGTGCGGGAAATAACATGGTACCTTATTTGTTTGTACCATGTAGCTTAATTCTTGCTTAAAAAGAGTGCAGTTTATTATTATATTCTTTTTTTAATGTCATGTTAAACTTGTTGTTTGCTTTTGTGCCAGCCTCACTTGTTTTTTGTTTTTTTTTATTTTTTGAATTTATCATTGTTATAATGTTAACTTTGATGCTCTGGGCTGAAGAAACAGGTGCACACAGTCTTATGTGTCTTCAGGAAGAACTAGTGATTGCAATTCTGATATTCTGAATCCCGGGATCTTGACCATTTTTGCCACTTGCAATTTGTGGCAGCTGAATTCCGGGATTTTAGTATTACATAAGTTTGTCAAACATGTTTTTGACTGTTTCATGACAAAATAAGATATCTAACCATCTAATGAAGTATTTTGTCATGCAGTAGTCCTTGCTGTGCACTCTGAGTTACATATTGACAGTCACAGTCACTGGCGGTAGTGGCCTGCTGCATCTTAAGCATGAAATAAGTCTAGTTATACCTCCATGGGATATTACATAATGGTCAATTTGGAAACCTAATCCCGAAAACAGGATTTTGCGATTACAGATTTTTAAATCTTGGATCTTGGGATTGAACAGTCAGTCCGGGATTACAATCACCTGAAAGGACTTTGTTTTTTTTACTTTGCAATGATAATTTAGTACGGTAATAGGCAGCATTCTGTGTAGATATGTGTGGATGATGATGGCTCAACATGGACTTTGTATGATGCCGGTCCACGTTCAGTTCGCTGTCCGCTTCTGTTCCTGCCTCCTGTCAGCGGACGAGCTGATATTTTCTTTCGTCAGCTGTTGGCATTGTCTGGTTTAGGATATCGTGTCATTGCTGTATGTATCCTCTTTTTTTTCTTTTTAGATTTGCATTTTGTTAGCTTAGAGTCCAAGTCGGTGCATCATTTTACGTGACTGTTATAGAGCGCTAATTGGCTTAATAAAATACTAATTTGTCAATAATCATTAATCTTCTGGTTACTGTTACATCTTAATACCCTAAAAATCAGGTTTTAAGTACTCACTTTTCCCTCTTCATGGCTTTGGCCATATTTGGAACTGTGACGTCATCTGCAGGAGGGTTGCTAACTAGCTTTATTGCCTTGAAGTCAAATGCAGCTTAATTTGCGGCCAAATAACCTCAAAAAGGCCAAATTTTTCATCAGTAGTTAACCAACTAAAAACCGCAGTATTCCAGCATATCATTAATTTTGCTAACTGCTCACTTCTAGTATTGAACAAATAAACAATGACATAATTTCTGATGTTACCTATGCATTATTACTTGTTTTATAAATTTAACATTATTTTGAGAAAAGTTAACGGCTTTAGTATATTCAAATGTGAATGTCAGTTTGTCAACCAAGCATCCTGTGGGTTACGTCATCAGTATTTGTGGCATGTTTGGGTAAATTCAGCTGGCACAACATATTTGTGATAAAATTACTGCTTGCGATGTTTTCATTTAATTGGATCAGCGTATTATTAATTAGTGTTACATTCTGCAGATCTTTAGCCAATATCATTTTTCATGCAACTTGGCTTTTAAATTGTTTACCATTTTTCTGTAGTTGGTGCTTCTGTAAAAAAATTTTTAAACTGAATTTGATTGATGGTGAGTCATGAATTAGTTTGTCAAATAACTTTTGAATTCAGTTTACAGGTTTATTATTTTGTTCAATGTGAGCATGGAGAACTAGCAGAGCTATGTTTTTTGCAGCCTGCATAGTATTGTTTTTATTTATTTCTAATTTTGGTCACTGTTGCATATTTTGTAGTTGTCAACTTTAAAAGTTCAAGTAAATGAACATGATGATGATAACGTGATCTTCACCTTTACTGTTCTTGCTTGTGTCGTTACAATTGACAATCAACAAAGTATAGACCAGTTTTTACTAAAACTCATAACTTTAATTCTGCATTTATTACTAATGCTATTTATACTTATATGGCTGTAGTATTGTATGGCATCTTGGAGCTATGGTTGAGAGGTACCACGTAGCAACATTTTGTTGCCATAGCTGAGGATGACGATAGTATTAATATACATGTTTTTATGCTGACTGACTTAACAGCTACTTGTATTGTTGTTTGGCTGTTGCAGTTGGACTATCCCGTATACTGGACACTGTATGAGTTCTGCTCAGGCTTATGTAGTCTCTTGGATCATCTCTGCATCGACTCTGTTAGTGATGCTTCCATCGGTTATTGTGTGATTAGTAGTAACTATTAACTTTGCTATAGCACAAAATGGCATTTTATGCATTTTCAGTTCATTTTTTGTGTGTCTTGTCTGGGTTCTAACTAGAAAACACAAAGGCATAGAAATACCAAAATTGGTGTAAATGTTCCCCAGGGCAGGTGAAACTGGTGTGCTAGTTTTCGGTTTTAAAAGTCAAAATTCAGTTAGTGTTAGAGTTAGGTAGACAGTTGCGCAATATGTTAGCACTGGACCAACGATATTTTCCCGGTTTTTAACTGATCATAGTAGAGCATAGTTTTTAAAGTTTTGTGAGGTCAGTGCTTTAACACTGGTGATTGGTGGACAGGAATGGTCTTCACCTGTAACAAGTCCAGCCACAAGGACTGTGAATTTTTGGGAGTTCTGGCCAGTTTGATTATTTGCGAATTTTGAATTGTAATTGTAGCTTTTGATTATTTTAGCTTAGTTCATTAATTTTTACAGGCTTTTTTGGCTTATTTGACTTAGTGAGTTTTTGAGTCACGGTTCTTACTTAAGTCTGGGGAGTGTTATAACCGACTACTTTGTGTGTTATTTTTTGAGCTTTAGTGTATTCCGTGTTCAGGAAATTTTTTTAGCTAGTGCAGCTGTGTCACTGTTGTTTTACAAAATGCTGTTCTACATTAGACAGTAGACAGTGATCATGTGTTAGGTTCATTTGTTTGGGGCATCGTTGGGCGGCTATTTGGCACAGAAGTTTTCAGAGCACACTTTGACAGCATCAAGAGTTCGATCACTGATTCTGTGTAATACATTTGTCGACACAACAGCCTTTCATCTCACCGGAACTGTTTCATCGTATGTTTTGATTCTACATGCTGATTTTAGGAACTGGACCCTCTCCC
>Ga0209671_1002419_pt1 | contig 17019 bp, 9 predicted proteins | sample WorMetHERISLAND2_2_FD_187401 | JGI IMG/M metagenome (GOLD analysis project Ga0209671, IMG submission 187401) | Marine gutless worms symbiont microbial communities from Max Planck institute for Marine Microbiology, Germany - Olavius geniculatus... | ecosystem: Host-associated > Annelida >...
TCCTATTAGTGATTAATAGTAACCTAGGCCCTATCTCGCACCGTTACTGAGATACAGCGACTTATTGGCCAAAAATCGCAAATTTTGCTCACCCCCTCTAATTTGGCGCCTTCGTTCGGGGTGACCCCCCTTCGAATTTATGGAAAAGCTTTACGGTTCCTGAAACTAGAGTCTTCCGCGCAGCCGATGGTGAAGATTTGGTGATCCTAGCTTGCACCGTTTTGTCTGATCCACCCGTGTGCCAGACGGAAAGACAGACAGACAGACAGACAGACAGACAGAATTGCGACGGCTAAGACGCGCTGAAAGCAGTAGCTGCTTTCGCGCGTAATAGCGACGTTTAATTGATGGTAAGAGTGCTGTTAAAGAAGATTGCATTTCCCGCTGTAGAGTTAGTGAAGAAATTCGTCAAAGTTAAGCAGATGGAGAAAAAGAAAAAAATAATTAAAAAATTGTTGTAAACCACTAGAATCCAAGCTAAAAATGATGGAAAAACTGGAAAGTAAAACGCAAAGCATCTGGGAATCATGCTTCAAAATGTCTTGCTTTACATGAGATTACGGCTTAATTCGAAAAAATAGGCCAGGGGCCAGCTAAGCAATTATCGTGTTTTGCGCTGTTATAATAAACGTTTATTAGTTATTTATTTATTGTTATTATTATTCAGCAAAGAAATCTGACAAGATGGAAAAAAAATCATTTAAAGAGCGTTGTGGCCCACCAAGATGCAGCTGCGCAATGGCGTTATTATTATTATTTTTGTTATTTTGTTATTACCCCAGTAGCGAAGATCCCGGGGTTAAAAATGGAGTCTTTACTTACGGCTGACTCAAAAGCGACTGGCGCGAAAATTTGGCTGTTAGCCAGCTGCCTGTACTTGGCGTTTTTGTTACTAGCTGCCTTGGTGCTTCGTTCAAATTATAACAAAAATGTTTTGACGATCGAAGTTGTATAGGCCTAGTAATGCTGAAGCAAAGAGTAAAACAGTGTCTAGAGTTCATTAAAAGTGAAACACAAAACGCTTGAAAAACATTTGCGAAAACGTATTTTTTTCAAACGAAAGTCCGGCCTACGTCAGCCAGTTAAACAAAAATTCTTTTTTGCAGACGTATTTGTGATGAACGTTTATTAACCTAATTACTTGTTTATTTATTTTATTTGTGCGGGAAAACGATTCTATTCTAACGTTTTACATGACTTTGCACTTGTCAATAAACTCGTCATGTTGTTTCTATTTCATTGCAGGTATGATTTTCCGCGTTTTTATTTGCATTAAATTGCATATTCGTTACTGTGTGTTGTGCAGAATAAAGACAAGGCAAACCAAGCACTTGATGATGCTGATGACGTCATAATGATCTCATGATGACGTCACCGTTCTGCTGCTCCTGCAGTGCTTTATGCTTGTAGATTAACACTGTTAGTTTTCCCTTCGCTGCGTATAGGCTAGCTTCGCTATAGCGTGCAGCTGTTAGCTTTACATTTAAAGATAAACAGTGAAAACGATGTTCGCACAAGTTTCAAAAATTATTAAAGTTGGTGGAAATTTGACGAAGTTATGACAAAAACAATTCTGACTGTTTTTGAGACACGGTGTATTATGACACCGAGCAAAAGAAATAAAAGTTGGGCCAAAAATCCAGTGCTTCCGGTTGCAGTCTGGTTGGAAGTAGGGACGGAAAATAAATATTATTTTTTAAATGTTTTCTCATGATTTCTTTGCGTAATATTGCACAACAACTCATAAAACAAACTCACACGTGATTATGAAAACAAGAGTAAAAATGCTGCAGCATAACAGATTAGATGCTAATAGTTTTGTTTTAGTAAAACTGGGGAAAAACAAAAAAAAACTGCACCAATATTATTGCGGGTGCAATACAAATTTTAGGAAGTGACGATTGTAGGGATGGACGGAAACCGAAATCACCGAACTTATTCCATGCCGAAAAACACAAAGTTCGCGTTATTTAAACACCCATTCGGGCGACAATAGTTGTGTACAGTTTGATCGAGTCTTAAGCTGATTCCAGACAAAACAGATTCTATCAATAAAAATGCTGTTTTAATGCTTTCTAGTGCACTTTCGTGTTTCAGATGGTCATTGTAATAAAGTTCCGCCTTTTAGCTAAACAAATAATTTTGGCCCATATATGATGGTTACGATGATGTCACACGAAACAGATTTTCGTCGACGTCAACGGCAAAAGGTTAACTCGTAAACGATCTTGTCTGACATCAGCTTTAGAATAATGATACGAGTAATAATCGTCTAAGACGCCAGTGTATCACAAATTGCTGTTTGTTAGCGACAACGTTCAACTTTTGTAAAATATTCTTCAAGTAGCGCATATCAGACGAAACAAAAAAAACAAAAACAATACGGCAGCCTCAGCCATTTCGTTTAATAGCCAGTTCACATTTATAGACGACGCCGCGCGAATCAACTGAACGGTCGAGTTGAGTCGTTTCGGCGTCGTAGGTGTGAACTGGCCTTCAGTCGAAGCCAATCACCAATCAGCAGCCCGGATGGGTTCACCGTGACGTCACTCGGTGGGCGGTGATGACGTCATCGCGGGATTCCCTGCGAGGTGTTCCCCGGCTTCCAGTTCGCCAATCACCGTCGTTACATGTCTGGCGTCGTTTTCTCGCAACGCGGCCGCCGTTTTGACTCGCAGAAGACGCACGTAGGTTTTGTATCGCTTCAACTGTTTTACACAAGGCACAACTGAAGCTATAATTAGAAATACTGATAACTATATATAGAAGCGATCAGAGATCTCAAAACTTCGCCGAGAACAGTGCCGCCACCTGGCGAGCACAAAAGACTCAAAACAGTACTTGTATTATGGACTAAAAATCCGTTACCAAAGTTTCGAGTAGCTAACAAAGCAACAGATCTTGTCACATAACAAATTTCTGCAGCAGGAGCGTCGTTTAGGGAGAAGAGCTAAAAGTGTCTATAAATCTAAAAAATTTATGATTTTATTTTTTCTCGTAAATTGTACCTATGTTACTGCTGCAAGAACAATAGCCTACCTTACTTAGACTGAGACCCCTATTGATTAGAAATCCCTTCCCAATGATGTACTAAAATGACGACACTGTTCTGCAGTAAATGTAAAATTTATACGTCGTTATATAGCTCTTTACGGGAAACCGAAACCCATCGCAGAAGTTGGCAGAAGTACTTGTAGGCTACGTAGCGTCACCTGCGATATGCGATCCCACAGCGTCACCTGGCTCTTCACACAGGTGAACACGTCCCGCTCTATCCCAAACCAGGCAGACCGGTACTCGATTTACCTATAGTCCGGAAGAATAGAAGGCTGAGTTGACCTTGGTGTTGGTTGTATACCGAGATGGTTTACCTCCGCAGTTGAACCCACAACTTCTTGATCTTAAATTTAACGCCTTACCGTTATGCAACCAAGCCACAAATAGATTCACCGCAGCATATAGCTTCAGAGGCGCTAACGGTCAGAGATTACAGTACAGAGGACAGCGACAGACATTTATGACTGCAGCAGAAAAAAAATTCTCATCACTTCGAATTTGACGTAGCTCTCCAGCTTGCAGAAGTCCTGCAGTTGTCGAGCCTGCACGTCGCGCTCAGGCGGGTTCTTTCGCAGTTCCGACAACTCGCGCTCATAGCGAGATACCATCAATTCATGCTGACTGATCTGCTCTCGCTGTACAAATGTACGCTGCCGTGGTTAGAGAACGCAGCGGCGTCTGAACCTAGGCGGAATGACGTAGGCTACGTTGTGTCATAGAAAATGTTCGGGAAAGCTAAAATCTAAAGTCTAAAAATCACTAAAACTTTGCAACAGCACGCGCATCATTATTTACTAATTATACATAAAAGTCTTGCAGTACTGCAAATAAAATCAATTTGGCTCGCCTTGGCCAAAAATACAACATTTGTGGCATAGGTCAATATTTCGAGTTTTGTCTCTAAAATGCATGAAAAGCATGATAAGAATAAAAAGGACGAATGACAAGAGAGAAAAAAGAAAGGAGATGAAAAGATGAAAAGACACAAGAGGGCGCTGAAAATGCAAGACTAAAAATGTAGCACAAGAAATGCAGGGCCGGAAAATGCGAAACTGGACCCGGTTGGGGGCTCTGGGAGAATAGCGTCGTCAGGGCGGTATTGGGGGGGAATAAACGTCCTTGAGAGAACGTCAGGTCAGAACATGCTACAACAGCAGACGTCGCAATAGTCGACATCGCCAAAAAAACTAAAAGTGACGACGTGAACAATTTCTAGCTTGATGAAGCTTTCACGGAGAAACTTTTCGCGAAGCTGTCAACGAAAATAGCAGTTGAAAATACACGGAGGTCCGGGAACTTTTATCAATTAGTCAATCAATTCTTTATTTCAAGCATAGATGTAAAACATTTTTATGTTTTTTATTTAAAAACAAGTTTTTTATGTTTTATATTTTGTTCATGTTTTAAAAAAATTAATGCTTTTTTGTTTTATTTTTAATGTCGCGTTTTTGTTCTTATTAAAACATAAACGTTCAAAATTACAAATATGATGCTTTTTATGGGCAAATTACGTTAAGCCCTGTTTTTAATCTGTACCGTAGTCACCGTATAACATTCAGTATATGTCGGTCTTTACTCTTGACAAATGTTTTCAGCATGTTATTGTGCTAATTTCTGCCAAATGTAGTTTAATAATCTTGTGCATGTTTTACATGTTTTTCTAAAAGTAGAAAACAAGCTTTTATGTTTTTTATTTGAAAATTAATGTTTTTAACATCTGTGATTTCAGGCAGGTATGGGTTTGAGACCAGCATTTACAAGGCCCAAGGCCAGGCCAGCGACCTTCGAGGCCAAATGTAAACCCAAGGGCAGATCTTTTCGCGGTCCATACCAAAGCCATGATTTTTTTGTTTTCAAGCTGACCACATTCCTGGTTTAAACCCGTATAAAACAGAGTAACAAAGAGACAAACGAAAACCAACATACAGATGGACAGAACTGCAATGAAAACAGACCAGATTAAGCGTAGTGGTCGTGACGGCCGTCACATTACGGCGCAAACAGCGCCGGAAACTGTTAGCTCTGACGTCATCACGGAACACCGGCGGCGAGTAGAACGCAGCGATGAGGTTGATTGCTTCGATCCAATCGTCACACTCCCTGACGTCACTGCAAACAGATAGTATAACAAAACGACATTAATATATCGACGGCAGAATGGCAAAACACCGTATCTACAGTTGTTTATGGCAAAATATGCTAAATACAAACTACACAATTTTTCCAAAGCGCAACTTGAATATTCATTTCGTTACAATAGTACAGTAAAGCAAGCAAATCTGAATGTTATTTATTAACAAACTTCACACGAATATTAAAAACACTGGGGAAATAGTCTGAAAAATGTACTGCGTAGAAAGTTTTTTCCAATTTGCTTAAAATGTCATCGGTAACAGGCAGAACGTTTTGCCAGTTTAGTTTACCCTCGATATTAAACTAAACGTTTATTGTCTTTTAACCTCAGCAATACAAACTCCTACAATGTGTCCGAAAAAAGCAGAGCCTACAGTTTTCCCTGAATAACTTTAACAAATGTAGACGTATATTTACAATTTTTGACAGACATTATCCCGATGATACGTTTTACTAAGACATACACAACTTGCTTTCAAAATTTACTTATCAATACGGAGTGTTGACGTAATTGTGACGTCATCGGCCACCTAGTGTGCAATGTAACAAAGTGCCATGTAAATCACCGCATAATACGTTGGTCCAGCGCCGACATCGACGTTACTAGTTAGAGTTTTTCACTTGCACACTTTGCAATGTATTAGCCTACCTGGTTTGAATAAGATACTGGGCCAGGTCGGCAGTCTGCAGCCGGAACACGTGCTTCTTCTTGGTGTAATCTGAAGCTTTGGTCGACAACGCGTGCTGCAGCTGTATCGTATTTGTGCACAGCGTAGACCGCTTGTAACAGTTCTCGTCAGTGTACAGGTAAAGTGCCGTGTCGCGCAATACCATGTAGTACATCTTCCAACATCGCTTGCCCAACGGCGCTTCACACCAAACAACCAACGATTCATTACTTACTTACTTAGTTATCAACCTGTTCTTGCAATATCTGTTCGCTGATTCAAAAACTGCGAAAAGGTAGGCCTACAATAAGTGAAACTGACAGATGAATGGTACAACGTTGTGTAATGTTTTTATCCCGTAATTTTACCCTTAAACTCCATCTCGCAAGGAAACAGACGTCAAAGATACGTCGAGCGGTCGGTTTAAAAATAACGGCGATTTGAAGTGAGTAAGTAAGTAAGCAAAGAAGGAAGGAAAAATAAAAGTAAAACACGTAAATGTGTGTGTGTGCTATGCGGTTACTTACTTTTCCGTCCGTCCGGTTCGACGCAACACTTGCGCATAATGTAACCTTTCTTGAACGCTGCTATTGCGCTGATCTGTTTCATTGCCTGCACACATACAGATAGTGATGCACGTAATGCTACCGATGTATTACAACTCGGCCTGGCCATCCTTTCGTGGGCAGGCACAATAAGTACCAGCAAAAGCTGAGACGTAAACAGGTACACCGCGCGATGCATCAGTCTCTTATCCGTCCATGGTCTCGCAGTGTAAGCTGCTGTCTGACTGAGGGCTAAGGAAACGGAGATCAGCGACGCCTTATATGGGCCTTAAGGCTGGGGATAAACTTTACGTTTTTCTGCACAGCAGTGTTATAACTGGCGAACCTAGTTCTAGGTCTAAGTAATGAGAAGCAAGAAAATTCGTCGTCACTACATCTAATGCCGGCATGATATGCGATCGTTTTTAAATACAGAAATTCTCAGGCGTTGACAGTGAATTAGGTCACCACATGCGACAGATTCAAAGGTTTCAAGGTTTAAAGGATACAGCTTTTCATCGAAAACCCATTTCATAGCTACGGAGCGTCGACTGCCATATGGGATCACACAGTGTTACAGGGATGTTTTCTCGGTCGAGACGTCGCGATCTCGAGACGGTCTCGAGACGTACTAAGGTCTCGTTTCGGTCTCGGAGCAATATGTCTCGGTCTCGGCCCAGTAGGTCTCGTCTCGGGTCTCGAGAGTCTCAGGAGCTTTAAGGTCTCGGCCAGCGTCTCGGAAGCTGCAGTCTCGTCTCGGTCTCAGCTCAGAAGGTCTCGTGCACATCCCTGCAGTGTTACCTGACATCCGACACAGGTGAACGCGTCCCGCCTTAACCCGAGCCAGATAGGCCAGTACTCGATTTACCTATCCATACTGGCTGTATACATACGTTTACTTACGTATACCCAGTTTATACAATGTAGCTAGATCGACAAGCGCTGCAAGCACACACCAAGCATTTATCAAGCCAACTCGATGTGTGCTTGACAGGTGCTAAACGAGCTACGCCATTGCAATCTATACACTTGATCCAGCTTGATGAGTGTTTGATGTGTCGACGAGCCAGCTTCATTGTGTAAACTTGAGGTGCTACTTACTTACATCGCGGTATTTGGACTGTCGCGCGGTAAAACTCGGTACGTTATTTTTCCGAAACAGCCCATCACTAGTGTGGCGCAGCTGTCTGTTCGTTCGGTATCTCCGGAGGCTGACATCGCCCGGCGCCCGTCGCTTATAACGTATTAATGAGGCAATTAGCTGGCGACTTTACATCGCATCGCCCTACACTCCCAACGCCGTCATCTTCCGCGGTGTCTTGGGATGTTCGCCCAAAGCCATCTGGCAATTTGTGCATAGTTGCTGCTATATATACGCCTGTTGAATATCTAACCAGAGCAACATGCAGACGCAAGCCGTAAGCGCATATAAAAGCCGTGCCGTACTTGGAAACAGTGCAAGACAACGTCACACGAATAGCCATTATATGGCCTTGGCCGTGACGGGGCACTTTTGCGCATGTTGAGGTCATTAATCGTTGTGGTCGTCACACTTTTAGCACGAAGTTACACTATTAGTGGATGTTCACAACGGTTCAGGGTTAAAAAATGGGTGAGCGAAAAGTTGCAATTATTCGACAGAAATTGGAAAATTTGTAGCCGCAGATTGTGTACATTTGGACGAAAATGTTCCGACTGAAAGAAAATTGTTCAACAAAATGAAAGTTTAAAATTTAGAAGACAACACTGCTTTTTGTCCTCTTCTTCCCCGTCTAGACGCCATTCGATGTTCACGTCTGAAGTTTTAAAAAACGTGCTTTAATTTTGTATTTTACGCAATTTGTCCTCGAAACTGCATTAAAAGTGGAAGAAATGCAGCGAATGCCCACCTCTAGACCCCCATGCACTGGGGTAGACTCCCAACACTCGTTTGATGCTTCACACTTTTCAATGTTTCACAGTTTTTTTTATTAATTTTGATTTGTTTTAAAAAACCTACCTGAGGTCGTGAGTTAGAGTTTGAACTGTTGTTGCTGCTGCTGCTGCCGTTGTTGTTTGTGTTGGTTGCCAATGGCGACGGCACGCGATTGGACGACGGCGGGCATGACGTCAGCGCTTGCGTCATACACGTGTCAGTAGAACTCGCCTGCGGATTGGCTGTCGACCCAGTAGGCGTGTCTGAATCGTCGCACCTGTTATGCAAATTAATAGACATTTGATAAACATATAGGTAAGTATATGAATATATTCAATGTTGCAAAAAATATGTGTCAATTTTTCGCCTATATTGAACATTGAGGCTATATATTCTACGCTTGTTGGATAACATTGATTACAAACGGCGATTTAGAAAGTTCAAAAACTTTCCAGTACAATGAAAGACAGAAAATTAAAAACTTAGTAGCCTAACAGTGTTTGTATAACATAGACGTAATAGTCAGACAAAACTGAGTGGCGCGTTTCGGAAGTGAAAGCGAAAGCGAAAGCGTATGTAAACCACACCAAGCATGTGTTGCATATATTTTCACCTATATCAGCTAAAATAAGAAAAAAAATTAACCAAGTCGTCGTCTATACTTACGTGTCGTAGGGAAGCGGCAAATGCTTGAGAGATATGTAGATAGATTTCAGGACTTCGCGCGGAAAGTCTTCGCCGTTGTTGAGACGCGACAGATTGGTGATGAACTCGCACAGAGTCATCTTGCGCTGACCGCTGTTCTTCTGATTGATTGAGTCACAAACAGACAAACAAATAAATACAAACTTTAACGACATTTACACAAGAAAAACGCGTGCTGTCACAGGGACATCGCGCAATGCCGCGATTATTTTCATGCGTTAACAAGCATCAGCTAGCATCTGCAAACATTACAGCTAATAGTTTGGGGTTATCTTAGGTCAATTTTTCGAAATATGCACGTTTTGTACGTAATGGTCGTTCGAGATTTGGTTTATCAAATGAAGACGTTCGGGGGCGTCTATCCCCCTTTGGGCACACTACGCAAGCCCCCTCCAATGTCTAACCCTCTCAGGGTTATTACCTCAAACTTAGTCAAACGCTGCATTCCCCCTGAACTACAGATGACGCCATCCGTGCTCATAGAAAATTTACCAAAGGAGCAAAAGATTCAAGCGTCGCCGCGTCTAGGTCTAAAAGTTGTAAAGTTATTCGCTATTTTTGAGACTCAGATGTAACTTAGGAAATCTAAGCCACAGCGTGGCAGTTACGCTACGTTTCCCTCGTATTCTTTTCCTTGGATGGTGCTCCGCATGCAACCCATATGCATCTCTATAGTGGAGCCTCGGCTTAAAACGTCACATTTTAAGAAATACGTCGATAATCCCTATTTTGCCGTCGACAAAAAGATGCACAAGAAAGCAAAAAGCAGTATCCATGTGGTCTCTATCTGTCCGCTTGCTGGTTCGCTTCTTGGCGAATCGACTGGCTCGACGCTTTTTACACACCAGACAAGACGCATCAATCACTGTCGATGATTACATTAAGTCGATGCCGTCCTTATAGGCGTCTCGCTGAACGACGTCACTAATATGCAAGCGCAAATATGTTCCCAGATGTAATAAGTAGTAAGTAACAAGAACGCATATTATAACATGTTCCCAATGTATAGATAGCGAGCAAACACCGCCGTATACCGGCCTCAATATTAGCATGTCTCTGCCGACTCTGTGACTCAAAGATATTATTTTTTTAAAGAATGACATTAATTAGACCAGAATTTTTTTCACGTTTGGTGAAGGAACAAGAGAGTCTTTACTTCGGTCCGACTTTCTGTTTGTCTGCACTCCGAACAATTACTCATTAGAAATTTTTAAGCAGGCGCTATATAAGTTGATATTTTGCTTACTTACTTATTTACATATTTTACATACTAATAATATTATAAACGAATTTCAGTAGATTTTTATAAGGGCAGAGAGCGTGCTTCAAGGATTGATCGATTAGATTTTGCTGGCGATCCGAGTCCGGATTACTGATACATACCTAATAATTAGTTTTAAAATATAAATCATTCATTAGTTCTATTTACTACTGCCATTCCGATATAGACAGTCAAGAATAAAACATAGTCCTTGACGGAGAGTTGCAATAAATTTAATCAATAAGTCAAGTAAAAGTAAAGTAAAGTAAAGTAAAAGTAAATAGTCACGTTTTTGTTCGGCCTTTCGATCTGTTGCTATCAAATTTGGCACCTACACAACGTACGTGCACTAAAAGCTGTCGAATGTGGACACAGGTTGTCAGTGATTGAATTGCCGGAGGGGGTTGGGGTGGGGGATGAATACCCAACTGTTTTCTTAACTTCCGTACACACTGTCAAATTATGCACTGGGGCGTCAGCTAGCCTATATGCTATAGGCCTATACATACGATTTGAATAAAAATTTTGGTCAGGCTCCGATCATCGAAAAGTTCAACCCCTAGTTAATTATTCAAACGTTACATGTTGTACAGAAAAAAGCAAAAAACAGCTGTAGTTTTGTGTCGGCGTGTATGTAGCTAGCTAAAGATTGCGGACGAACCTGTGTGTTGAGGTTTGCATTGAGAAGTAACATTGCGCAGACGAGCGTGTGACAACAGTCTGACAACACATAGACACAGAAACAAATACATTACTGGCCAAACTCCATCCACCGCTAGTTGATTCGTTGTCGATTTGCTACGACACGTTGCAGAAATCGGCTAAAATTAAAGGTTTCTAGCAAATGGACAGAAATGGCACAACAATTATAGGTTTATTAAACTAAAAACATTTCGGCCTAGTGCGTGGTCGTCCGGCTAGTTGCGCAATCCTAAATAACTTTAAAACTCATATTTAATTTTTTCAACTAAAAATTGGAAAGTCAAATACCTCTGCCTTTCATAACTTTTACATTATTTTGGTTTTCTCTGTTTTTATGTTTCCGAGTAGCCTACATAGGACTTAAAAGTCTGACAAACGGACAAAATCCAGGAACGCAGCTTACTACGATTGTCGGATACATGAAAGTCGAAAGCCCACAACTTGTTGTAATAGGGTGTTTACACGATCGGGCAAACATCGAGCAGATAGCTCGACGTTCTATGGTAATTAGCATGCTAATTAGAATGGCGGGCGGGCTGTAATTGGAAGGCCTATATAACACGTGATCAGCTGTGGGCTAAGAGCCTAAGCCTAGGCCTACAATTGAGCCGGGGTTCCAATAGACCTGCTTGAGCCATCTCGATGTTTGCTCGATCGTGTAAACACCCTATAAGACTCGTTGTCCAACAAGTCTTTGAAAAAAATTCGAAAAAGTGGAGTCCGAGTATAACGGCACATGGCGATGTCGGCACAATGTCGCCAGTATGACACGGATGCGTCTGAACTGTCCGCTCGGCTCGGCTCTATAGAATATGTGCCGACGGTCGGCGGAATGGATGTGACGTGATCCATTTGGGAGGTGTTCGGACAACAGTCGCTCGCAAACTCGAATCCGCGTGCTTATTGGATGACTACGCAAATCTGCTGCACCACCAAAACATTAATAATGTAATTTTGCGTTTTTTTTCGATTTTTCATTATATTAACTTGCAATTGGCAAATTGCTATGTTGCATTTGTCTGTCATTGCCAATGACGTTTAAACGTTAAAAAATAAGTGATTACTTACTCACTCATTTACTAATTTTTACTTACTTACATTTGCTATTTTTTTATTTCGCAGTAGCACTGGCAGCCAACTGCCTGTCTTTAGCACTATGTCTGCTGTGGTATAACGGGTGCACTCAAACAAACGACAGTAGGCCTTATTTTGTAGGCTATAGGCCTACGACCGACCGCCGACGACCGTAGAATAAGAGTGTTAAACAACTACTTGGCCTAATTTACTGTCAACACCTAAGACCCTCTGCACAAGGACGGACGGCCGAATACATGTTTTATGCATCAGAAATTAGTGTCCATAAAGTGGAATGAGCTCGCAAAAGATCGAAGTCTGTACTAGAGTCGCCCGGCGCGCCTGAGCCGGCTGGGCGATGCGCAATCTACCAGCCGTCGTGTGCGCGAGCTGTGCATCATTTTTCCAGCTTTTCGGCCTTGACCTTTGACCGTTGAACTAAAAATATGGAACACCGGCTAATCCTGCCCTTGGAAAAATTCACGTCACAGCACGTCAATTTTTTGACGCGTGTGTCGGCTATGCCCTCTTGTTTCCGAATTACAAGCTCATCCGAACGGACGGGGCAAAGGACGTGCTGCAAAAGTATTTTAAAGCATTTTGCACCACGGAAACCTCATCTGGTGATACTAGGTTTTGTACTATTTTTTCTTAAATTATAGCTGTCAAAAAGAGATTAAAAAATATCAGGGAAAATGGAGTTCTGGTGTGTCCCCCTCGACTACACCACGGTGCCGCATAACGTCGAATCTCTAAAAATCTCGCGGGAAAAATCCATCCGCGATGGGTCCAGCGGAATCGCGGATCGACGGCGGACGAGAGTTCGCGTGCCGGTGCCGCACACCGCCTATCTGCGAACGCCGGGCGAGTCTTTCAGCGCTGTGGTCATAAAAGCGACGGCGACAAATTGCGACTCGGAGTCGGACGGACTAAACTGACCAGTCCGCCACGGACTGACTCCGCGTGAATATGCACCGAGCTTTGGTCCAACTGATAGGCATAGGGTTCAGCCGGAGCCATTGATCCGTTTGCCCGGGCGCTGACATTTATACCCCGTTTACACGATCGAGCAAACATCAAGCTGGTTCGTCCAGCTAACATATAGCAGCTCGTCGAGCTAGCTCGTCGAGACAGCTTGATCGTGTAAACGGGGTATTAGAAACAACCGTGGGTGAAGGGACCCTTCTGTCAGTGGCGTCCATGGACGTGGCTTGGGAAGGGGAAGGGCAATTTTGGAAAATATTTATCTTGATGAAAAATGTATCTTAAAGTGCAAAGTTTTGGGCTAAAAATCCCCATTTCGAAAAAAAACATTTTGGAGCAGAATTTAAAATTCTAAGCACGCGTTATCTCCTTTATCGGAAATTACGTGCTGTTGTCTGTCCGAAAATACTTTTCTAACACACGACCCGCTGCTTCCGTTCCCTTTAATATCTCCTCCGTTAAAAAACATTTATGATCTATAAAAAGATATTAAGACTACATCTGCCTATCGTTTGCCTATTCGTTTATTTGTATTCCTACCTTCCCCTTTCTTTTTTGTCCCTTTTTATTCATTAAACTATTGCAGAATAATTTAAATTACACACAATTGTCATAGACGTAGAAACGAACAACATACGTTACAGTAATAAAAAGCCCCAGCTGTTGCTAAGGTTGGCCGACCGTCTATATTTAAAGGATAACCTACGACGTACAGTTTAGCCACAATACGTGCGTCACAGACGATGACGACAGACGACACATTGTGCCAAAAACTCGACCTAACGGTCGGCCAAAAATAAAACTGCAAGCCATCTTACACGTGTTCTAGCAAAACAGTAAGGACACTTTCTCTGCATGAAAAAATGGGGACCAGCGTCGTTGCCCCTTTTACCCATGCCCTACAAGCTTCTGACCGTATAGCCCTATGAAGTGAGCGTCTATTTATGTGCGTTTCCATGAACGTGGCTGCGGACGCAGATAGCCTAATGGCTGCAGCGTTTAGTGTCGACATTCCTTCCTGGCTGGTCCCTTCAGGTGACTGATATTAATGTGAGGTTACCGAGAACGCACAGTACGTTCGCGTCCGTCATATGCAGCTATGATAATTTTGACCGGCGACAAACACGACTGTAAGCGCATGGGATGGGTAGACATGGCGATTAAACCCCAAACTCCACTTACAGTTGTGTCAGTGTGGACTTGTCGTGCACGTACTAGATACTGCACTGCAGCTGGAGTGCGTAAGCGATTGCACAGTACGTGTCTGCTTATACCACTCCAGACAGTGCGGTATCGTTCTTAAACCAGTGCGAACCGAGCGAGGTTCAAACTGTAAACCAGTGACCGTTCAACGAAAGACACGCAACGCATGCTACGGAGCGTCACCTGCCGCATGGGATCACATAGTACTACGTGCCACCCGTCACAGGTAAGAATGTCCCGCCGTAATCTCAGCCAGGCAGGCCGGTACTCGATTTACCTATTTCGGAAGGATGAAAGGCTGAGTTGGCTATGCTATTGGTTATATACCGATATGGTTTGCCTGTCCGCAGATAGTCAAACATCAAAGTAGTAACCACCTAATAGCGATCCGACCTCGAGTCGAACCCACGACCTTATGATTGCAAGTCCGACACCTTTAGGCCACCAAGCGACCAGCAAGTTACACAAGTTGTTATACACCAAATAAACGACAAATCGAAATAATGGCATAGGCGTGGGCACATAAACGTATATATGCAAACTCAATGAGGAATCAATGTGGAAAATTATCATCGATGTTTCTGATGTCAGTTCCGGACTATTGCTGCATGTAAACGAGACAGACCCATCGTTAAAAATGCATCGAACGTCATAAATGCGCCAAATGCGCGCTGCGGGGTATTAATTGTGACCGTAAATTAATGCGGTCTGCAAATTAATATTATCGACTGAAAGCGGTTACGTAGTGGCGATGACGATTCCTAGCGAATACTCGGCACCAATCGCTGATTATGTAGATTCGACAAGGCAAAAACAAAGCTAACAAAACCGAGATATTTCGGGCTTTTAAGTTTTTTAGGTTTTGGGCTTATTAGAGTTTTAAAAAGTTTTTTCGAGATTTTGTGTTTTAAATTTTGTGTATAGAGAAGACCAGACATAAAATAAAAACCCAGAAAGATCATCTTAAAAGCTTACAGTATTAATTCTTCTTGTTGCATTGTTTTGTTAAGTAAACGACGTGACATCAAAACTCAAGAATTACTATGAAGTCAATATGAAATTTTCAAATATGCTTATATTATTAACTGCATGAAAAAAATGCAATGTAAACTATTAACAATTAAAGTTTTCAAAAATTTAAACACCAAGGTTATTATTTCGAACAAAATTTTCAGCCTTAACCTTACCTCAAGGGTGCATCGGCAGGCTGTTACAGCTGACCGGCGCTGAGGCCGTATCACTTCGGCCCAATGCGCATGATTTTTCAGCCTTTGTATATAGATTTAATGACATGGCAGACTACAGACCTTCGGACTGGTGCGGGGTCGGGTTACACTGGTGAAATCGGTGCGAGAAATGCGCAAGTAGTCTATCACATTCCTGAGAGTCGCCGGAGACCGTCAGATGGCGCAGGAAGCGTCGCAAGCCTACGTCCAAAGGCTCGTCGGTGAAGTCGAAATATTTCAGAAACTCTTCACCCACAAGTTGCGAAAAACTATTTCTGCAGTGCACACAGTATTAGCAACGTAAATATTACTTTTAAATATTTGTTTATTATGTTATAAAAGCCTTATTGCAAATGTGCCAGAGACAAATAATATTATTATTAACATCAGGTTATTTGACATAAATAATTGTATTTTAAAACATACCCGCTAAAAGCCAATTAAAAATAACGAACGCCAGGATACAACTGTTGACCATACGGTGGTCTTCAAAATAACAAAGTCAGCTCACGCCTGCTTGCAAAAAACATCTATACAAGTTGCACAAATGTTTGGTGTTTCGTGTTATAAGTGCAAATATAAAACAATGTTTTAAAATTTAAAAAAAATGTGCGTGTTTACACTGTGAAATAAAACACAAAACGTTTGCAAAATTTTTCCGCTAGTGTTTTACATTTTGCCCAGAACGCGAACAACTCGCTAAATACTTTAGAAACAATTATTAGTCAAGTATTTTCAACAGTTTACGCAAATGCAATTTAAATTTTATAAAACGTATAGCCCAATTTTTATGTTTTAATCTAGCAGGATCGGATAATAAAGATGTTTCATTCGTTTATGTAACCACAGCTTAAGCCGTTAGTTAATTCGACTGACTTTTTGCTGAGGTGAGGTGAAACGTCGCACTTCCGGAAGCCGTCGAGATAGTAGAGTCGTTTAGCCAGACGAGCGGCAGACGGTCTGTCCGCGTCCTTGAGACACGTTCGACCTTGAACTTCACCTTGAAGGTCACCTTGAAGGTCAGCATCATCGTCATCCTCGTCACCGTTGCAACACGTCGCTCCATCTTTGCCCAGTTTTACTTCCGTGACGCCGCCATCTTGTTCGTCAACGTCTGTTAGGGATAACGCTGTTTGTTGATGTTCTTTGACGGCACGGAACAGTTCTGGTACTACTGATGTCGGCTTTTCCGGTTCACTAGAAAAAGAGCTAAAATCATTAGCGAAACTGGGTGGTGCAGGTTCTACCATGCCTTCCGATGTTTTATTGTCTTCTGGTGTGGTTACTGGAACGATCTGCTCGCCGGATCCCATCAGTTCGACGGTCTCGACGCTGCCGTCCAGGTCGGACGTCCTCGACAGAACGCTCTCGCGGTAGTGCAGCGCGTCTACGGACGACGCAAGGTTGTCGTCGATGTCTATGTCAACACAGATCATATCCGACAGTTCGTAGTAGTTCTCTTGACTGCGGCAGCTGCGTACCACCCCAGACGTGAGGCACGCGGCCGGGTTCGGACCGACCAGCGACAGCGTTTTGCTGCAGATCT
>Ga0209671_1002420_pt1 | contig 17019 bp, 15 predicted proteins | sample WorMetHERISLAND2_2_FD_187401 | JGI IMG/M metagenome (GOLD analysis project Ga0209671, IMG submission 187401) | Marine gutless worms symbiont microbial communities from Max Planck institute for Marine Microbiology, Germany - Olavius geniculatus... | ecosystem: Host-associated > Annelida >...
ACCTAGGCTCAAGGACGCCTGCGCAGGCGGACGTCAAATACGGGTACCTCTTCCTCCTGAAAAGTGGTTATTTTACCGGTATTGGCTCGTCTAGCGGGAGAACAGTTGCAGGTAGGCACAGACATGCTGCTTAACATAACAAGCACTAGTGACGAGCGTTTTAATGGTGTCAACATCGATACCTTGAAGGCTTGAATGACCTTGAACCCCCAAAATAATGAGTTTTGATGTTTTTCTTTTCAACGTTTGGCTGCGGTGCACATTTCAAGAGTAAATTGCGCCAAAATGGCTGCAGATAGACCTAGACAACCTACGTATGAAATTTTTTTAGCATTTTTAACAATGTAAGTATCGACTTTTTACATTCAAAAAGTCTTCCGTACGCAGGCCTCAAATTTGGTTACTCCTTCAAAACGCATTATTATTCTATTGCGTGCTGTACACGATTGTCCAGGTGGCAGGACTGCTGCTATCGCGCGTCACGTGAGCTTTGCTCAAATTACTTGTCATATACGCTTGACTTAAATATCGACTAAGCGTGACTGCACGCGGTAAATAATGTACAGTAGTAACGGTTGTACGATCAAATAGGCTAAAGCTAGTCTAAAAATAGTAATTACTATCATAAACAAATTCAAACCCATAAGCCATAACCACTGGGTTTGGGGCTAGTGAAGGTAATTATAATGTTTTTATGCGTGTGACGCTGAAGTCATACTGCAGCATGATTCTACCATAAATAATAATAATAATAATAATAATAGGTTTAATAATAAATAGGCTACCATGTCTGTTAAAAACCGTTATAGGCCTACTCCTCCTATAATAATGCGAAAGGGAGTGGCGAAGGAAGATCTGCGACCCTTATGTAGTAGGAGCCAGAGAGATAATAGGCCTATGTGAGTTCATGTTTCGTCGAGAAAATGGATTAGGCTTATCTTTATTCTAACCCATTTCTCTAAATCTGACATCCGCTAAGAACTAGACTTACCTGAGATCAACTTTTTTTCTAATCCAAAATTAACCTGAAAACCGATTACAAAATTTCTAATCCCTAAGCGTATAATTCATCTGTATTGCAGCTGTCTGGTGTTAATTGGTAATGTTCGGATTGACTTTGGTGTTACGTGCCGTTTCCGATTATTATTTTTCTTATCTCGTAGAAAATCGTAAATGTTGGTTCTTAGAAAAAATAACACAGAAGTCAAACTACATTTCATGTTTGCGATTATCTTGGTATTTATTCTAAGAGAAAGTGTCGACCGAAGTGTTAATCCTTCTTCTCGACGAAACATGAACTCACGTAATGACTGATCACTGGGGCCTAATGTTTTATTCTCACCAATCCAATGTTCCGATTCCTGTAGTCTTCCTCACTCTCAGTGCACTCTGCACTACTAGCACACAAAATCCACCGGTGGTCAAGTCAGGAGTGTTTAGCTTAATGAAGTTTTCAGCTGTGGAGACTGTCAACCTGTCAGGTCAAAAAAAGGAAGAAGATTGAAATTAAGTTACAGTCTATACGGTGAGTGGAATTAGACTATTGCACTTGTTCAATGCAAATCTTTGGCTTTAATCGCTACAGAACGATAACATTGTCACTGAAATTGCATGTACCAGTTGGTGAATATAGAGTACACGTCTAATGGCCGCAGAAAAACTGAAGATAGGTTGTAGTTATGTGTAGGCTTATAATAAAACATTTGCTTTGGACAAGAAGTTTATTTATTCAACCACTCAAGATTTGCATCGATTGCTGCATGTTGCTTACGCAATTGTTGCGAAAATCTCAAATAAACAACATCAGCAGTTGCAGCAGCGTCCGTGATATATCGATCATGACAACAAATAACCACGTCCAGCAGTACCGGTAGGCCTAATTAATTACACAGACCGGGAAACCACTGGGGCAAAGAGGGGGATTGTCCCTCACTTTATCAAGTGGGGGCACGCAATGTTGCTTGCCCCTCATATTTTTCATACAAACTAAAAATTTGAGACAAAGCCCAACGTGTGTCCGCCCGGCGCCGTAAGTCCGACTGGGGGAAAAATTCAGGGGGTTGAAATCTCCCTGGCAGCACCGCAGCAGTCACTTGGCCCGAAGTCAAATGCATTAGCATACGTAGAACGCGCATTGTTGACTTAGGGTGGGTCAACGTGAGCGCCTATATAACTTTTTTCTAGTAAACCGAAGTTCACGCTTTTTTGTTCAACGCCGGAGAGATCGTGATTGTTAACGCCGTTTACAGCTTGTCGATATCTTTATCCATTTATCCCACAGGGGAGGGGTCTGGGAGGGGGCAGTGCTATAGATTATGCCTAGCCACTGATCTGATAATTAGGCCTATAGTCCTATATAGCGTTACGTCAGCCGCGGCTTAATCAATCTCTAAGGTTAACCTGGACTGTGTGAAATAACCACGAATATAATATAAGCGACGTATATTCAACGCTCGAAGCGCGGTTGGCCCAAGGCCAAATCATTAGGCCTATGCCCACTGACGCAGTCACGCATGCACGCACGCGTAACTTGCATAAGCTTACAGCAATAGGCCTATTATTACGGCAAGCTTTACTAAAGAGGACGTCCAGGGGCACCATTTAGGGGGACCTGGGGGTGTACGGCAGTGTGAACGATCGAACCCAACTGCCTTCCACTGACATTCACATATTTACTGTCGGGCAAACATTTGTGTTGTTTGTATATGCCTGAGAATTGGCAACCAACTGGAGCAGATAGGCCTAATGTTACTAGAACTATTCATTATTACAGTTTGAAGTAGATTTTAAATAACATTATGATCTGATTACTATGATGGTGTTCACATTATTGCATTTTGTTTTTTTTTTGCTGTGTTACATTAGTTTTCTGATGAGACATAGGACATGTGTGCTTGCAATAGACTTTAATTGGTGGATTAATGTCAGACAAGTGACGTCAACATAGCAGCATGCTATGCAGATGTCCTGTCTCAGTACTGGCAAAGGCGTCTGTATGAGCATCCGTCACACTCTGCTGCGTGCCCTATCAAAGTGGCACAATTATTAAGCTAAGCTCTTTACTCTCAGGCGTGCAAAAGACTCTGCTACCAGGATCCGTAAAAAGTTTTGTACAAATTCGAAAGGGGTCACCCCGACCGAGGGCAATAAATGAGATAGGGTAGAAAAAAAATTGACGAAATCGTGTCAACCAACAATTTGTTGTCTTATTTCAGAAATGGTGCGAGATGGGGCAAGGTTACTATATTGATCACACATAAGCGCTGTTGACTGTCACTAAAATCAACGACCTTGAATGACCTTCAACGGCCGTAGGCCTACCGCACTGCACTGCACACATGACGAGTGTTTCGGCGCTCACCACGGAAATTTGAAAAAAAGACACACGCATGCTATCAGCGACAATGTGTAGCCTATAGACTCAACTTAAGGACGGTTTTAAAGTTCCTGCGGATAGGCCTAGGCCTATTCCGAGGGGTTCCATAGCGAGGTGGCCTCAAACGGCAGTGGAGTAGTCAAAACCGGCGATTTTTAGTAGCCTAATTTCGGTCGCCATATCTTCGGAACCTTTAGAGTTGAAGCCAATATTATTATACGGAGTAATGAAGTGCTTTCAAGTAACACTAAAATGCTTGACCTTGAACAACACTGAGATGTCATTACATGATAAAATCTGTCTGCATCGTCGGTTTTACTACATTTTTCTGCCTTGGCTTTCGGAGACAAACTGTGAAAATGAATGAAGATACTCCCATACTGTCAGCGACAGAAATATTCGCCATCTGCATAGCAAGCTATGCTGACGCCTTGTAAAAACGTTGATTGCAAAAATAATACGGTACTATGGCATGCCTAGTTAAGCCTACAGCGTATTCAACCGGGCGTGAATAATCGCTGCAGACAAGTTTAGTGCAAACGGCTCAGAGGGTTCATAATTAACGTTCATATTGAGAAAAAACATATGAAGAGCCAGTCGCTTTCTGTTGGTGCTCAGCCCGTGTAAACATATATTACACATTAGAAAAGCCCTATGCAATTCAGGAAGACGTGTGACAAAGCAAATACTCAAAGCGCATAAATAGCAACACTGCACCTGAGGAGTATCTATTATATAGCAGCTACTTCTCACGCAACTAACGTTAAGCTTTCTCATACCTCAAAGCGAACTATGATTTACAGTGACACTGGGTAAACGTTCCATTTCACTGTACTTTCGGTCCACTAGTAGGACCCTGGGAGCAACGATCGTTCGCTTGCATATGTAAAAATAGGCTTACAAATGTTTAGTTTTTTTATTCCTGCGATGCCTATTTGATTACGTCATTCATTTTCTACAGCCCCGGCCAGTCAAATAACGCACTTTTTATCTCCAATGTACAATAACATAGACGGTTTAGACACGCTTTAATCATGCAATATTGTAATGTTGGTTTGCTATGCTGCAACAGTGAATGCATAAAACCATCAAATTACCCAAACTGATAACAAGTCAAGACTAGTTTGATTACTATTAGCAGTAAATAATCACGTGCACTGGAGCTGTGCTCAAATTTGCCACATCTGGGAATCCGGCCAACAATTTTGCTATATCCAGATCTGGCACAAATAGCCAGATGCTAAAAATCCGACACATGCATTAGCAGCATTGCTTTAATGCCAAGTTGCTTGTACACAGGCAGCATGTGAGCCAAATTACTATTAGCTCACGAATCGGTGCACCACGAAGTACACACCGCAAAATCTTGTGAGGCCACTGCAGTCTAAAGTGCCCCTTCATGAGGCAAGGGGAGCTTGCACAAGTAGATCTATCAATTTAGAATTTTTCGCAATACAATTATATCAAGGAAAACGGATAAATTAATGTGTGCACACTGCACAAAAACTGACATACGGCCAGGCAGTTTAGATGACCACACAAAATCGAACAAGATGAGTAATTAATTAAACATTCAAAATACATGTAAACAATAAAAACAGTTAAGTAATCCATGAACGCAATCGGAATCGTCACAAATTAAATCACACAGCATTACGTGTATCGGAAAATCCTCCGAAACTAAGTACAAGAAAACAAGGGGTTGGCTCGAATTAGAAATTTAGGAGTGACGGGTCGAAGTCGGAAAATTTCAATCTGTTACAGCTGACAACGTCAGTCATCTACGCCTGGACTTGCCTCGACCCACTGCGGGATCAACGGACTGACGTTTGCCGGGCCTTGACGGTGTTGACGATGTGCCGGTCAAGCGATAGCTAACAATGTAACTGTTAAGTACAAAGAATTCCATCTCAAAGTGATAACACGAGAATCATTCGATAAATAAGTTACAAAACGGCGTCAATTTGTTAATTTTTCAATTATAAAAAATACAAAATATACGTTTTGTAGGAAATTTTATTTTGAACAGGTGTAGAAATTTTTGGATGATGACGTCATTATTCTGACGTCATCAGTTCACAAAACACAGTTTATATGTGTATTATTTTCTCCACCAGTAATCTATCATAACTCACACGTGACAAACAACATCAAAATGAGAAAGAAAATAAACTTAACAAGTTAATGTCACCTTCTTAAATGTTAACAAGAAAAGCCCAGCTAACGCAAAGGAAAACGCGCGACATCGGTGCATGTTTGAAGGCCCACTGCGAACAAATCTAAGCTCATGGATCCCAGCAACTGACATTGGGTACGATGTATTTACATATGCCAGATGGCGCCACCGTCTTGGGTGGATGCTGCGGCTCTCTTCCTTATTAGTGATTAATAGTAACCTAGGCCCTATCTCGCACCGTTATTGAGATACAGCGACTAATTGGCTAAAAATCGACTTCCCACCCCCCTCTCATTTAGCACAGTCATTCGGGGTGACCCCCTTCGAATTTATGGAAAGGCTTGACGGTTCCTGAAACTAGAGTCTTCCAGGCAGCCGAAGGCGAAGATTTGGTGATCCTAGCTTGCACCGCTTTTGACTGATCCACCCGTGTGATGGACGGACAGACAGAATTGCGATGGCTAAGACACGATATAGCAGTACCTGCTGTCGTGTGTAAAAATTAATGTTTCATTCTGCAACATATTGACCGAGTTCGCTCAAACATTTGTCCTATCTCTCAGCAAACTTCTGAAATGCTTGATGCAAAGAATGATGCTGTCCATGCTACTGATGAACAAGTTATTGCACTTTGGTACCTGATGCAAATTTCTGCCTACCCAGCATTTTTTTTACATCAAACATGTACAGTTTGCTTCGTAAAACACTTGTCGCCATATACTGGATGCATCTCAGAATGAATCTGATTTACATTAAGTCTTTTTTGCCAACAAAAAAACCAATAACAGCACACTGTTTGTTAGGGGAGAATTTCAGGGGCAACGTTGCCATATTTAATGTTTATGAATGATGTCACAGTGACGTCATCGTAATAAAACTCACAGCTGCTACTTAAAATGAAATTCCCTACAAAACGTATATTTCGGTTTTTTAGTATTTGGAAAACTAACAAAAAGGTGCTGTTTTGTAATTTATTTATCGAATGACCCTCATATAATAATAATCATTCATTTACCATATGGCAGCAAAGAACAACGACAGAGTGTAATAGTGAGTACACAATAAAGTAGAGTAATAAATGTAATAAAACACATCCATAATAATAACAATAAACTAGACTGATAGACAGAAAATAGGCAGACATAAGACATTTGGTATGCAACAGAAGATACACCAGAAAAATATTCTGATTGAGACGATCAAAAAACTGATAACAAAAATAAAGAACAGTGACTTTTCAAGAGCAAAAAATATACATTTTAAGATAACTACAATTTAACCAAACGATAACGGCAAAGGATACGCATCGATGTCAAGTTTCTGCTGCAGAATTCCTGTCAGCAAAAATTCCGACGTGACAATGGGAATCCCACAGTCAATGGCTGTACGGCATTGGCTGATGTCTTCGTCACATGACATCACAACCAGATGGTCTTCAAACTTCTTTGGCATCGAAGCAACATACTGCAGACAGACCGGCATGTGGATATTGTTCGCATCAAGATATTAACAAAAACCATATTGCTAAATCACCACACGTTTCAAGAGTTATGCCTGGTTCTCAAAAAGAACTGTTGGAACACTGCAAAAGCTGTTGTAATATTTGTGCTAAATACTGTCAAACACTGTTAAGCAGAGTCTGAAAACCAGTAGTGAATCTAGTTAACCAACTAGACAAACCATATGGCAGCAAAAAACAACGACAGAGAGTAATAGCGAGTACACAATAAAGTAGAGTAATAAATGTAATAAACGAGGCAAACGAGGCAAAAGTTTTCACACTACACATGCTTTCTTTCACTTACAAAATAACATGCAAGAAATGACAGGAAACAATGTGAAATTACCTGACCACCGGCACACTGAATGATATCTGCAACAAACATACACACATGCCATTAATGTAAGTAAGTAAAACGTCAATTTGTATAGCATACGGTCGTAAAGAATCAACCTCTAATGCGCTTGGTGATCGAGTACGAATATGGCATGTTCATAGCATCCGCTAAAAATGAGACTGCGACACGTCTGGTGATAGCAGTGCTGGTGCAAACTGTTCAAATCGTCAGACGGTAGATCCGTTGACTATTAATGCTGGCGTTTGCTGATGACATTGTCGAGACTGGCTTGCGCGATCTGCCATCGCACAGGTGTCGACAGACTGGTGTACATCTTGTACCTCTGGACTGGTGAAGTAATAGCAGGGCAAAGGACAGTGCAGTTATGATCAAGCAGATCTGGCTTCAACTCAGCAGTTTCAACTCGGATGGGTTGGACAGGTTAACCATCTTGATTTACAACCATCTACCAAAATTAACTCAGCCTTCCATCCATGCAGGGCAGATAAATCAAGTACTGACCTGCTTGGCTGGGTTATGGCAGACGAATTCACCTGCGTCAGGTAGGAGATTACCACAGGCTAACACTGCATGATCCCATGTGGCAGTTCACGCTTCATGGCTCCTAGGTTCAACGCAGAAACTCAATCATTCAACGTATGACCTAGCAATGTCTCAGCTGCACATATCACAGACCAAGCCTGGAAGATGTCTTAAGATTAAGATCAAACTGAGCAAAAAAGCCAATAAACAAAGTAAATGCTGAAATGATTTAATGACTTAAATCTGCTCACAATGCAAAATAAATGGATGTTTGCAGATATTTTTACTATTCGTACTGATTACCTCGCATCTGATTCGGCTCAGGCTTAACGTTCTTGGTCACGTGAACCTTGTAGCCAGACAGAAGTTGGCAACTAGCCGCTTGGCTCAGCGAATCAGCAAGAACAAATTTGAATTTTTTCTCATTTGCTATGTCACGAACCAGAAAACTGGTGCTATCTGCACATCCATGGCACACATGATGTTCTACTCATTGCTTAAAACAATGAGTTACAGAAACCCACATTAATAATGCATATCGCGTATATTACACTTAGGCTTATGGGCAGATTTAGAGCAGTTCTGCATTATTTATTATGAAATTGTACAAAAAATTACAAATTTGTCAATGGTGCTAAGATTGGTTTCATTGCTCACACACATCTACGTTGACCACCAAAAACAACTTGAGGAAAATTCACCGTTTACCAATAACAACTACAAATATACGCATATAATATCACAATTAGTCATTTATCAAATTAAACATCTATAACTGATGACTTCGTGCAAAGTTAACATTTTTGGTCTTGGTCAATAGAAGTTGCTCTACTCTGAGCCCGATTACTATATGGATGGGTGATTGTCTGCAGACGGGTAAATGGTAAGCATGTAAGGTCAACTCAGCCTTTCATCACTACGGGGTAGGTAAATTGAGTATCAACCTGTCTGGCTGGGGGTTGATGGGGAGTGTTCACCTGTGTTGGCTAAAAGGTAACAGTGTGTGATCCCACATGGCAAATGATGCTCTGTACCATGAGATAGATTCTTGTAGACAGCTAAACATAGTACACATCTTTTTAAGAAAGAAGACGGATACTAACCAACAAACTTGCCGGCAGTTTTGCACCTGTCCAGCCAGTCAGGTGAGACAATAACGAGGCCAAGAGCAACGCCGCATAAAAACTTCACTGTACGTCTCACCTGTATGTACAGGCATTATAAATATTTATACATAACATCGTACACAAGGTGCAAAGAAACAAACGTGCAAAACAAAAAATAATCTAAAAGAAGCAAAATAATGCAACTGGCATAAACATCATTAGCTTTTTAGACACACATACACGTGGACCAGAATACATATGAACAGGGCAGTACAAAAAAACAATAAGACAACAACAAACCACATGAGAACTTCAGTCTATGTCTCAGCTGTATACACCATGTCCGGAAAAAAACACCCCAAACATTATCAATTGTCACTTGAAGTAGGGATATTCAATTTTGGTAATTTTTCGTACGATTATTTCTGGCACAACTGGCCATTAAATGACTGTTCGATATTTCACCTCACCCAGTGTCTGCTTCCGCACTACCTGGGGAAATCAGAACCAACGAAATACGAGTTGAAATAAACAGAAATGCACCAAAAAGTATCCCCAACACAAACCTGGCAATTTACATTTCGGACCCACCTCGTACTATACACACGTGTACTTTGTCCTTCCTGTTATTTACCCATGGTAGGCTTTACAGTTTTTCCCCTGAATGTTACATAAACTGCCTACATGCTTACTTACTTATAATTTAAAATTATCTTGTAAATGAATCACACAACAATACATGCAGCACAACTTTATTACATTCAGTTTCACCAAATGATGTATTTGCACTTTATTTGTACAGGTAGCAAAGCAAAGAAGTATCGTAATATTATCATCTGACGCCAGTGTCTCCAAAGCTACGAGGTACACTAAATAGGACACAGTTAAAATGTTTAACCTGGTCCGTCACTAGATGTGTGCAGCCGTAGATTGAGTCAACAATCTCACCTCCAAGGTTCTTCACTATCTGCCAGCATTAGCACGCAAACAGCTAGCAGCACTGTGGACTGACTGCAGAGCTATATGATACAGCAGCTTAAAGCACAAAATATGCAGAAAAACACTACAACAAAATACCGAAAGAAATTCAATGTGCGAGATGCCAGCTAAATATGCAACATCTATGCTGATTTTGCTCTCTTCCATGCCTTTTTGCTTTCTACACTGTGTCTTAAAAACATCCTAAACATTTTCGATTGTAACTTGAAGTAGAATTATCCAATTTTAATAATTTCTGGTACGAATATTCCGGAGACAATTTGCCATTAAATAAATGTTCAATTTTCCACCTCACCCAAAGTCTGTTTGTGCACAAGTTGGGGAAAACAGAACCAATGAAATATTGCTTTTTTACCTAATGCAGTATTATTGCTTAATCTAAATAATGCACAAAAAAATATTTTGTTAACTTTTTTTGACACTTTGGTTGACATTTCATCCAACTGTTTTGTTTTTCAACTGCTTACAGCAAAATTGCTTGAATTGCGGGATGTGGGTGCACTGTACGAAAACAGGCTTGGAGATGCTTTCCGCATTCATTGACAGCAGTATTGATAATGTTCTGCTTCAGACTAATACAGACTTCACCAGTCACTTCTTAAATTCATAAACATTCCTGAACGACATGAAAGCGGATGGAAGGAAGGGATGGATGGCTGCATAACACCGACGGCAGACGAATGGTAACAGTGCTCATAATAAAAACTGTGACTGGACAAACCCACTGACGAGCAGACTGTGATAACAAATAACAACTATCTCACCTTCTCAGTGCTGTCAGCAACAACGCCAGTAAACATCACTTTGGGAGGAGGACAAGTCAATTGTTTGCTCTCATGACGAGCGTGGGATGATGTCTTTGCTGCCGTTGCTGTAGCAGTGGGCAAACTCGCTTCAGTCTTTCTCGAGCGCTTAGTTGCAGATTCCGACCTGTGTTCAGCGCCCACTCGTGAAGGAGTTGACAACGTCAGAGGCTGAAATGCACAGCATCAGGACAAGATAACGCTAGAAACCCACACTTTTGCTTGCTTATGCATATCTAGCTAAAAGTGACCGCAGATAACACAGCTACACCAAAACAGAGATGCTACATGGCTACAACACAGTAAAAAAGCAAAAAAACGTAGTCCTTCCCAAGCCTAGAACGGCCCACAGAGTGGAGCTGATTTTTATATCATTAGCTCGCCCCTTGACCAGACACTGTGATAACATGAATACTGAGCTAGTGCATTTCGAAATTTGCCTCCTTTTAAATCCCAGCTTCCATTGTTACTCATTGCACCTACCCACGGCAGGATAGCCCGGCTGAGTAGAGCTGGGTGGTTGGTTTCATACGAAGATGGTTTAGCCACCTGCGAATGTATCACCCATCCAAGTATTAACTCGACTCATCATTGATTAACTTTGTTGATACAACCAACGATGCTACTAACTAAGCCACTATACAGTCAAAATAACTGCTATGTATCCCGACAATGCAAGATAAATGATATCTGGATTCAAAAACCCTGGATCCAGATACTGAATTGGACAGCCACTAAAACCTGACCACTTACTTTTGCAGCCACGGCCAACTACTCGACACAATTTCATAAAAATCAGTTAATAATAATTTTTGAGTAATTTAGCGTATGAAAAAAACAAACCCAAAAACAACCCCTCTGCAAGGATGGTATTGTGACATTTAGAACCAGAATCAACCATGAAAATAGATAAAAAAAAATAAAATAGATCAAAAATATTGCAAAAACCAACCAGGTTAACTCAGCTTTCCATCCATCTAGGGATTGCTCAATAAATAAGTAAATGCTGCAAAATCAGATGTAAGATAGAGAAACAGACACTACAGTTGGCTTTCCTATATAAGATAGCAGCCAGCCAAGTCTTCAAGCTAACCTTGCAATTTAACAATTTAAATTTAACAATATTTGTTACCTCTGCCAAAGAATGAAGCTAGCTGAAATTCTGGATTAAAGACTTTTCTATATTTACAGCTGTGATTTCTGTTAAGAGCTAAGAATAAAACACAATGGTTATTGGCAGAGATATGCACTCTAACACGTACTGCGTGCTCTCTAGTTTCCATCACACATGAACATTGCAGACAAATGTTAATGAAGAAGTGCATTAAGCATGGACTCACGAATGTGGCTGCTAAGGATGTGGTTGCTACGGAAGCTGCTGCTGCTGGATTGTTGCCATGACGACCAGCTGTCCTACACCCACGCCTCACATCTGACTCTGTCTCCGAGGACTCCATGTCACTGGAGGATGAAACCATCTTAGCGCCCTTGCCTTCACACGACTTTGATGCTGCCACTGTTGTCCGACGAGATTTTGTAAGCCGTTGACGCTCTTTGCCTAAATAAGTACACATCATAAGTTTCAGCGACAACTATTGGACATTTCCTGGAGGGACAAAGTATGAAATAAAGAGGTGAGACAGTGGACTAACTTGGAAGCAATGAACTTCATCATCAAAGAAAGAAGACAGAGATGGCTGGGTCATGTACTATGCATGGACAATGACAGAATACTGAACCAAGCTTTGTATTAGCAAATGGATCAGCATGTCAAGCATAATCCAGCTAGACCGAGGAAGAACTTGATTGATACCAGACGCCAGGACTTGAAGACCACTAATATGGCCTGGGAAGAGGCTGAAGAATCTGCAGCCGACAGAGAAGATTGGCGTCAAAGTGTGGCGTCTTTGACACAAAATGTCCTAAGTCTAAATAAGTAATGTAAACGTGCGTGCAAAGCCACAGTAATAAGCCGAACTCAGTTCAGTACAGCTGTGTGTAAAAAGTGTATTAAGCAACAGAAATGGAATGAACTAAAACGCTAGCAAACTGAGTACAGCCGAGTTGCATGAACTGTACAAAATAATCGATCATTTCAGCTCATTTTGCACAGTGTACAAAGTGAAATCAGCTCAGCTAAGTTCATTTCAATACTATCACTTTGTACATGCTTAAAGAAATGTTACAAAGCAAAAAATTTAACAGCAAGTCACAACACTCGAGCAAAATGACAGTTTATAAGCAGCAAATAATAATTGAAAATGCATAATAAAACAAAATACAAAAAAAGATTAATATGCATATTTAATATTCATATTCCCACTGTTAGTTTTTTAGTTAACTGGCCAATATGCTTCAGGTTTAATCCAAAAATGTTGGGAATTACTGCAGCTAAAGTCCCAATATTATGAACTGCAAAATCACATTTTAATGCTATAGACCTATCATGCACAATTTCCTCATCAACAGCCAACAAGAAAATATGTATAAATGCTATTGCCAATTTCCAGTTTTACAGAACACCAGAGTTAATGCTTGTTTGAAATCTCACCACTCTGTGGGACTTCGACCTCTTCTTCCATGCTTTGCTTGCCACTGTGTGCCTCGGCTGCCTCCACGGACAAGACAGCACCATGCTTCACGCTATCGCTCCTGCTGTCCCTCTGACCGGTGCTGGTGGCTGAAGCTGTCGCACGTCGTGCTCGCTTGGCCACCGGACCAACGACTTTACCATTAGTATCTCCGGTGCCGGTGATGTCAGCTGTATCAGTTGACGATGGCTGAACAGACGCCGAGACAGTACGAGTAACTGATGTGGCACTCTCAGTGGCCAACAACTGTGACCGTCTCCGCTTCAATCCTTTGACAAATAGCAGATAAGTGTTTCTTCACTTACGAGAAAAGCATTCATATTACCGAGCAATTTTTTTTCAGAAAATCAGTTAAATGTGTGGCCTGGTGACGAGTCCAACTCCTGGCAGTTTACTACCAGAGAAAGATCTCGGAAAGTCGTTCATACACCCGTGCTTCTATTACCAAGTAGTCTAGTCATTGGTTTTGACTTATAACTTTCAGGTTACAATTTGATTCTCACCAAGTGTCATTTGCAAGCAACTGTGAGCAAGTTGCTAATCTACTGTCTGCTCAGAACAACTCAGCCTCGTACCCTCAGCGGGACGGGAAATAAGCAATAGCTTACGGGCTATGGGGTGAAGGCCTACTGTCACTGACTAGGGTGGTGGTATGTCTGTTATCTGCAAACTGCGGGTCCATTTGTTCGCTGGTGCAGACAATGGATGGCTGATGGCTGCAGTGCATTGCAGTATCATTAACTCATTCCAATCAGTCACCACTTCTGAGATTGTTTCTGGTCAGAAGTCTGACTCATGTAAGAAGCACAATAGCAAGTACCGGACATTAACCTTTACCTTTATAATTTGGTACTCAGCTAACAGGTGGCAACACTGTGGCTGAGCAGGTAAGAAGACAACAGCGTATCCAGCTAATGGCTGTAATGGCTGCACAATCAGTACAAATACGAAGAAAGAACTTAAACACCTGACGATGACGTTCGTGAAACCATCGCAATTTCCTCGGAATCTGCTTCAGAGTCCACAGTGACTTCCTTGATCCGAGAAGCTGACTTGCTGCCCTGTGCTGGTGGATGCTTTAAGAACTTGGCGAGTGACGGGAGGTCAATGTCATCATTGGAGGAACATGTGCTCTCCGGGCGACTGCTTGGCACCACCTTCAATACATGACCCATCACCACACAGAAATCACAACTCGCAGAATGATTCAAGAAACTGTCTTCAGACATAAATCATCACTTTTTGCACGATCCAGGAACTGTCTACAATCAGTCACATAAATCACCACTCTTAGCTGATCAAGGATCCATCACATTAATAAACATAAATGATTACAGAGTGCTCTTAGAATGATTCAACAACGCGACACTGCCACAAGCCACCACGCAAATCATCATATTTGGAATAATTCTAGAATTCAGCAAAACTGACAGACACCATTGTCAACAGAATGCCATTCCGGAAATTGCGGGGCACTATCTACAACACAGATGTAATCGATAAAATGATTAATCAAGTCTATCAGTCAAAAATGTGACAGCATAATTGAAACAGACTCAAAGAGGAAGACAGAGAAACGGAATAAACAAGCACATAATAAACTGACACTTGATGCACAAATTCACAGCTAATTCACCAAGAGTTAGGCTAATACAAAATTAGCACTGAACAAGTAAATTTATATTAATGCAAAAAACGACATTTTTTTAATTAGCACAATACTGTCCCCATTACTTGGAAGCCAAAAAAAACAGTGTGATGAAAGCAAAAGCAAAATTGTAAATAATAAATTTGATGTTTACTTAATAACAGCTGAGACTGGTTATATTTTCTGCTTATCGAAATGTTTTCGGCAAATCATCCCTTTCACTGACTAACTATGTAAAAAAATAAATGATAGCTCACTGACGAAAAAAATGAACAGGAAAATAGAGAAGAATAAATATAATCATTACTCACTGCAGTATCTTGTGAACTGCCCATTTGACCTGCACAGTAATGGGACTAAGTTATTCATCACAAACACACAATAATATCACAAAAAACAGCGAAGACACATCTAACGCTCCCATGCAGCATTTTAACAACTCTTTTTCCCTCAACAACTGTTGTCCAGATAAATTTTGTACAGCTGATCTTCTGCTCAATTTGATCTCTACCTGTTCAGCCTCTTGCAAAAAACCCCAAAAATTTCACATTCTCAATTATATCCAATAATGTCTTCTGCAAATGCCCCCACAGTCTAGTTCTATCGGTCAGTATTAACAAAGACTGCTTGCAAATAGCTACTTTTGAAAAAAGTTACTTCCGTGAGTGAGGTAAAGTCCTGAAAAAGAGTGCCTATCAATATTAAGCACTTCAGCAGCAGTTTACTAAATAAGTACCAAACAGGTCATTTATATAATGCTTTACTGTTATAAAACCTTAATGTCATCAGTGTGATAGTAAATACAAACAAGAAAGCCCAACGCAAAGAGGAATGCGTGAAAGCGGTGCATGTTTGAAGAGTTGAAGACCCACTGCAAACAAAATCTAAGCTCACCGATCCCGACATGATGATTATGAACTACGAAGGCTAGTATTAACAGCGTTTTATTTACGCTTGCCAGAGGGTGCAACTGGTCTCGCGCAGCCGATAATGGTAAAATAACAACTTTTTACAGGGTACCCATCTTTGATGACGCAGTGTGCAGGCCACTTAAAACCCATGGGGTCGAGACTTGGACCGTTTAAATCTACGTTTAATGTCAAAAGTTTTGTATGCATGTTATACAGGTCTATCTGTAGTGCTTTCGGCGCAATCCGCTCTTAAAATGTGTGTCGCAGCACAAAATTGCCAAGCCTTTATTTTGGCTTTCAAGGTCATTTTAAGTCATTGACTTCGGTGCCAATCGAAAGCCAGTGCATGACTTCCTATTAGTGATTAATAGTAACCTAGGCCCTATCTACGGTGACTTATTGGCTGAAAATCACAAATTTTTTCCACCCCTTTCTCATGTAATGCCCTTGCTGGGGGCAACCCTTTTCGAATTTCTGCGAAAGCTTTACGGATTCTAAATCCAGAGTCTTCCTGCCAGCTGAAAGGTGCAGATCTCGTGATCCTAGCTTACACTATTTTTGACTGATCCACCCGTGTGACAGACAGACAGAAGTGCGATGGCAAAAAGCGCTGCATGTAAAAAATGTTTGCCGGTGCCTAAAAATATGTGCAGTGGTTTTAAGATAGTTCTAAAAAAATGTCCCAAGTGGATGGACAAACATCGGATAAGACATGATAATATGAAACAGATCATGTTAAAAAATGTAAATAAACTCATATGAGACAAAATCATAACAATTTAGTGCATTTACCATAGAGCAAACAGTCTTTCTAAAAAATGAATACAAAATAAATACACAGACGGACCTTTAGCAGTGTAAAGCTTCTTCTTGCTGCTGAGCTTGCCGGGAGTCTTGCTGGCAAGAGTCTCCGTAGCAGTAGCGGGACTTTCTGCTAATACTTCAGCACTATCCATGCCATCATACTTCATTTCGGATGCACCTGCCATGCCAAGCTCTGCCGTTGACTCTTTCTTGCTTCGTTGCTG
>Ga0209671_1002423_pt1 | contig 17015 bp, 9 predicted proteins | sample WorMetHERISLAND2_2_FD_187401 | JGI IMG/M metagenome (GOLD analysis project Ga0209671, IMG submission 187401) | Marine gutless worms symbiont microbial communities from Max Planck institute for Marine Microbiology, Germany - Olavius geniculatus... | ecosystem: Host-associated > Annelida >...
GTAAGGGGGAAACATATCAATTTTGTGATTATTTTTCCCCGGGCGGATTTTTTTTCTGGGGAGACATTTTAATGCGACACCAGCCGGCAGTGGCGCTGGTACGGTACAGGGGACGACCGCGTGGTACGACGCGGACTGTCGTACGGTGCAGTCGGTCATCCGTACAACTCTGTGTCGTCGGTGCTGCGACTGGCAAGCATGACGACGAGCTATTCGCAGAGCACCGATTCACACTCCGCACTGCAGATTGCCGCCATTGATGGGTAGAGACCAGGCGCGTCCAGTCTAGTAGATGCAGTCACCTTTTTACCAAGCTTGTCTCTTCCACCAGCAAAAAGCTTTTACTGTATAGCTTTCAGAGAGCGTTGTTTTATATACGCCGTGTGAGTAACGAAATTAGTAAGTTTTAAGACTTGCCCCATGAGCTTTTTCATTAAAATTTCTTGGCTGCAAGCAGCATCTATACGGGTATGCTTATAAATGCTTCGTCTGTGAATTACAGATGCACAATATGCGTACAGTGCAGTACGTATAGGCCTAAATGTAAAATAAGTAGATGCAATAAGTGCATATAAAATGTATACAACAGCGTAGTGATGGCTCAGGTTTAACACATCGCTAGGCAGCACACCAGCCACACATCCGTTGACACAGGACGTGTGTGTATGTGTTCAACACGAATTCACGGTGTCAAATTGTAAATTATTCTGTCCAACGAATATAGGCTGTAGCAGACGCTTGCAGCAAATGTAGGCCTACCTGAATGATTCTGCACCGTTTTTAAATTGAATAAATTTGCTATAAAGTTATACATTTCCGAAGTAAAAAAAAGTCAGTACTCGATATGTTTTAAATGAGGCGGTAGATTCAATTACAGCTTTCTGTGCAATTTATTTCCGTATGCGATAGTGAAAAAATTATTAAAGATGGTACAAATTGATCACAGATAAAAGCGGTAGGCCTATACAGTTTTACGGCCGGTCGTCTACCGTGCACCTGCACGGTAGACGACCGGCCGGTAGTTCGGCCAGTAATTGACGCACAGTGGCTGGCGTACGAGCTTTATCGCCCAGAACAAACGTGACAGTCGCCATTTTGACGCTGACGCTGACGCTGACGTACGAGACCGATTCCAATATACACGGTGTTTCATAAAAAGGAACCCCTTTTGTTTTTTTCATAATTTACTCAAATGATGATCAATTTACACCAAATTTTTACCAGTTGTAGCTGAAGAAATACTAATTCAAAATATTGCAACAAAATATGGCAGTTAATTGAATATTCTTTGCTGGTTGTGACGTAATGCTGACATCATAATGTGTCACAGGTACAAGCTTGATAGTCTCAACTAGTGCTGTTTATCGCTACCCTGCTCCGATGGTGAAAAATTTGGTTCGCTGATGACAAATTTTTGAAGTTTTACAGTTGCAGCCACAAAAACATGCAAAGCGATCACATTTACGTGTCTGTGGGGGTGGCAGGTCACAATGTCGACAGTCAAAATGTCGACAGTCACAATGTCGAAGTCATAATGTCGAAAAGTCAAAATGTCGACTCTGAAAATGTCGACAGTCACAATGTCGAAAGTGTCACACACACGCGGTTCAGAACACCGGGTCCAATAGGTATGAGAAACGCCTGTCATGCGTGCTACTTGTCCGATGTTTTAGTCCACAGTACTTGTGTTTTAATGGAAGTAGTTACAAATCAGAAAGGTAGACGAACTTTACTGCTTGATGGATTTGCCTACACCGTAGAACGTGAACGCAATGGTAAAATCTATTGGAGGTGTAAAAACGAGACATCTGCCATGTTCGCTTAATAACAGCGGGACCTCAGATTATTATGCAGTCTGGTGATCACAATCACGTACCTTTAGCAAGTGAATGCGAAGTTATAAGGGCTAAACACAGCCTACGGGAAGATGCCACCGCAAGTCGCGATGCCACCAGAAATGTTGTTGCCCGATCCTTAAACACATATATGTATGACAACTTTTTTTTCTTTTTTCTTTACAGGTGTTGCGACAGTCGCTACATATTGCGCATAATGTTCGCCATTCTGACTTTCGCTATTTCCATTGTCGACATTTTGACATTTTGACATTTTGACTTCGACATTGTGACTGTCGACATTTTCATTGTCGACATTTTGACAGTGCACCTCTGTGGGGATAGTTGGAATTTTACATGTTCGAGCAAGACAGTGCATTAGCGCACCAAGCTTGCAAAATGGTTGCGTTTTTGGATCGCAAGACGGTTGATTTCATATCCTCATGTTGCTTGGTGATAACACGATAAACATTTTTTATTAGCGAATTATATTAAGTTCACCATCGAAGCTGGGTAGCAACTGACAGCACCAGTTGAGACTATCAAGCTTGTACCAGTGACACATTATGACGTCAGCATTACGTCACGATTAACAAAGAATATTTAATTAACTGTCATATTTTGTTGCAATATTTTGAATTAATATTTTTTTCAGCTATAACTGATGAAAATTTCATGTAAATTGATCATCAATTGAGTGAGTTATGAGAAAAAACAAAATGGGGTCCCTTTTTATGAAACACCGTGTATACCACATCAGCCTTGCGTAATCAGCGCTCCATACGCTGCGGCTTTTATAGTATCACACCACAGCGTCGTGTTCGATCTGTCCGAGTTGCCATTAGTACGTGCACGAGAGCTGCATTTGTGCTGCGATTTTACGAATGTAGCAGCAGATGTAATGAGGTGTGACATATATTCGCATAGCAGTTGATATACAAAAGGACTGGGAGTCGAAGTTAAACGTATAAAAACGCAGGCATTTTAGGACATAAATAACAAAGTATTGTAGTAAGGAATGCAAAGTCGTTTTATTCTGATGCAGCTGTTTATGACGAATAAAGTTTTTGTTTGCGTTAACGTGCCTTTTTACTACAAAAGGGACCGTAATATCTTTGTCGGTCTAGGCTTTTTTGGACTTCTGAGGAACTGAAAAAAGGGAAAATAAGGCAAGTGTGGATGGAATAAAGGAAACAAAGGAGTCATCAAGAAGGAATGGGATAAAGTCATAATGCGGTTCGCACAACTGCAGTGCAAGAAGAAAATTCTTGTATTGCAGTTGCATTGCACTTGTGCAAACCGCATGTGCTACAGTGTCTACTGAACGCATTGCCGACGCACGATAGGCTTGCTGTATGTATCTTGATATCAAGCAAAGACTTTGCAGCTATAAACAAGAAATTGCATTAGCATATAACGTATAAGCCTATACTCCCAGTTGGACTTAATTTTATATGCAACAGACATGCAGTTCTTATGGTTTTATAATTCTAATGACTATCGATTTGTAATCGAACTCGTAATGCGTTAGCGACCATAGAAGGTCTAGATGACGTAGAAGTAGGCAACAGTGCAACGCTATTGCAACAGTACGCAATATATTCGTGCAAATTTATTTAAAGTCATCGACGTAAATTTTTGTCAAAAGTTTGCATAGATGGTGTTTTTTAACATTAAGCTGTAAACCTGCGCGTCTATGTAAAAACCGAAATGGTCAACCCATGTATACAATCCTAGTCACATTTTACGCAAAGTTTTTGACGAGCTTGAACCTCTTGAAAACTGTACGGCTTCTTTCGGCCCGTAGTAAAAGTACGTGTCAATTATGATGATTATTTAAATAATTGTCGTAGATAAGCGTATAGTGTTATTTTCACACTACCAGTGGTATAGTCTTCTTCGATGAGTATTCAGCTATCTGCGTTGTTTTAACAGTTACTGCTAAAGCGGTTTTTTGACGGACAGACAGACGTTCAGATTTGCTGTAGCTATTACGACGCTGTGCTTGCAGAGTAGCTGAACCGAGGAACCGCCCAGACGAGCTGTAAAAACGCCAATACGCCTATATCTATTGATCCCAGGGCTGCTTGAAGGACCTGTCTGCACTGTTTCTGATGCACTGGAGCTGGTTGTATAACGTGATGATGACGGCAATTTTTACTCGTGCATGGCGCCGTACATCGCCTCTGGTAATGTGCCGGTGGTTGCAGCGCCCTATACTCGCAGTGCATGTGACTCATTCAGTCGCTCGCTGTATTCTTGATCCATCACGACCGTGAGAGCAGGTGCGCCCAGAACTACTCGCCATGCTGCCGGCTATAAACGACGTTGTAGCCTACACGTTGCAGCTGTCCGCGAAGACCACCCAGTGCCATGGATAATATCGAACCTATTTTCGAAAAAGAATAGTTACGTTTTGACATTGAGTCACTGATAGCTCGGTCGACAAAGTGCGCACTGTGCAGTGATTGTTACTGTGTCGGTCGGTCATGCTGTGCGCAAGGAAAGGCGAGTTTTTGTCGCATTAGACGACGGCTTCGATCGCTAAATCCAATGGAAGCAAGGGCTTAGTGGACGCGGCGAATGAATGGGATGACGCTATCGACGCCTGACGGTGATCAGAGCGCGTCGTCGTGGAATTTAATTCTCATCCTTTCATTGTCCCAGACTCGTCACGCCACATCGGCTGACAGCTATCGAATTCAACCGGCTTTATTTCGACGACGAAAACACATAATTCAATGTAATTCCTAGTAGTGTAGGGTCAACATGGCCAGAAAGTACAAGTATTGAAAACACACTTTTAAAGACCAATAAACAGTAATATTGTCGGTTTCTGCCTTGAAAACCTGACTTTTGTAAACAAATTAATGCTTTCATTATTCTTTCTGGCGTTTGTTTTTTTGTTCAAATTATTTGTTATACGAATGAACGATATTAATGACGACGATGAGAAATATGATAAATCATTGCGTCGCTCGCTTTTCTCATTTATCATATGACAGGAAGTCTGGGCATACAGGTGACATGTACGCTGCAGCTAGCGTGCCTGGATGCCTGGTACAGCTTAGCGACGCAGCAGCTGCAGCCGTACCGCAGCTTGTTAACGCAGACCTTAGGGAACAGGTCGCCGATGTAAGATAGTCATTAACGTGGGGCTTCAAGCAAACTGTTAACTAAGCCACGCACTACGGCGGCTTCACTGATTTCGCAAGAAAACATGAATCGAGTTCAATATTTCCACCGTGATGTAAAACTTCATCGACGCCGATCGGCATATCTCAGCAACGTCGTGAAGTTCCACACCGCAGAATTCTGACGCCGCCAGCTCCGTTCCTGTACAATTAACGCAGCCCGTTTCGTGAGGACACGGGCTGGGTTCCGGAAGCGCGCTTTCTCTGTCTGCTGTCAAAGTATTTGGAACCCGATTTCTTCCCACATTGAAAACCTCAATTTTTGCTGCGGCTTTCGCCAAGTTTTTAAGACTCATTTTCATTGATGTACATTGTGTAACATTTATGATTATGAACATGGTCAGAAACGTTAAGATGTATATTATGTATTTTCGCTGTTACAACTTAAAAGTCGCCATCGGATTATTTCTATAAAGCAGAATTTTCTTGGACGCTACTTTCGTAGACATCAGATATTGGTTTTTGCAAGTATATTCTTTTGGCGTAGTTGGATACCGATCTGTGAGAAGCTTCGTTGTTTTAAATATCGTTTTATTATACAAATGAATCATGTGAACGCTCATGAATTCGTGGCTTTCATCAACAGGCAGACTTATTGCGACAGTCGTGCACGCGTGGGAGCATATTGCCCGCTTAAAAGATCTTCGTATCGCGTGATCTTCCAAAGCTTCAATACAGACGTATGCGGCCGTATGGCCTAAGCAGACTGCGCAAGAAGCGAAAATGATACGATTATTACAGGACGAACGGATCGAATGGATGAATAGAGGCGGCAGGATATTAAAACGGCACTCGGGTTTGCTGAAAAAAACAGGTGAAAGGGCTAGGACGAAAATAGTGTTAGCTTACTGATTAATGAGCTATTACCTAATATTTTCTTTTGAAATACGAACGTGTTGATGCCTTACACAAATGTGAATCTCTCGCCTGAAGATATGGCATTAACGTGTTTTAACCTTATTAAACGTATAGCACAGTCTCAGTTTTTCATAACTGTTTTGCGTGTATTACATAGGGTCTATGTTTAAGGCTTGAACCAATGGTATGTGCGACATTGGATTTTTTGCAGACTGTCCATGACCACTTTGTTGGCCCGTTAACGCTTGTGCGTTCAAACCAGACAATTTTTCGGGTACCGGTAAAATATGTAACTTTTTTGTGACGTTTTGCGGACTTTTTACCGTATTAATATTATTAGTTTTTACATTAGAAGTCAGTGTGTGTCGTACATGTCTGTATTATGGTGTATGTATATGGTTGGCTGCGCGTTTGGATAAGACAGTAGGCTACTTTCTCAGTTTGCCTTCTTTAAAATGCCCTTGCCAATTTTTTCTGTTGCTCATGGTTTTATCAGAATATGTAGGCCTATGTTCTACATTAAATCGTATTTTGTTAATAAAAACTGCCCCCCCTTCCCGACAGTGAGTCTAGTTGCAGTGTAAACGCTGTTTTTGGTGACGAATTTCCTAGGTTTGTACGGTTGCGTGTTTGAATGAATTACAGCATGTTTTCCCAATTTGCTTTATTCATTTCAGTGCCTCGTGCCCTTCTTTCTAGCAGAGGTTGTTTTTATATTTTTTTAGATTGTTTGCCAACACAAACTGCGCCCCTGTCGACTCTGAGTATTCTGTTGCAGTGCAAAAAGTGTAAAAAATAGTTAGGTGTTTCCTTGACGGAGTGAGTATCAACGTGGTTCGAGCGAGCGACGATGACAGTGATCCTGCTCAACTGTGTGACGCTAGGTCTGTATCAGCCGTGTGCCGACGTGCCGTGTTCAAGTCCTCGATGCATGGTGCTCGAGGCAGCCGACCACGCCATCTACGCCTACTTCGCTGTTGAGATGCTCATCAAGGTGCTGGCGATGGGCTTCATCGGCCAACGCACGTACCTGGCCGACGGCTGGAACCGACTCGACCTTTTCATCGTTATCGCCGGGTGCGTAACCTACACACTGGGCTCCAAGGCCGCTCACACATCTGCCATGAAATACGATAAAGCAAACTTAGAACACACTCAGCTTGCGCTGATACTGTTTTCGCAATTTTCGGCTGCAGTTGTGCATCACAAAGCAAACGACGGTGTAGCCGATGCGATCCGAGCGCGGTTTAAGTACGATACCGCATTGTCTGGAGTGGTGTTAGTTTGTGCTGTGTACTCGCTTACCCACTCCAGAAGTGTGGTATCTAATACTAAAACAACATTGGACACGGTTGTTGTCTACTCCGTGCATTTTTGTCGCAGCATTTCGCACGTCAAATCAAATCAAGTCAAATGAACATTTTTATAGCACATTTAAAATGTATCCCTGCTGTGCAATAAAACTACGGTAAACCAAAACAAAACAGTTTACGTTGTTTTATTGCAACTTTTGTTACACTTGTACGAAGCCTTGCAATTCAACTGCCGTACAAGTTTTGCGCATGTTTGTATAATACAAACTTCCAGAGAAGTTGTATTATTGCAGCGGTTGGCACGCATTGCAATACAACAAATTGCATTATTTTGCCGTTGTTTTTCTGTTTTTCTTTGTCGCGCATGTGCGAGCGCCTTAACACTGCTCTAGCTTGTGAGTGTACTGTAGCAACAGTTTTTTTTCCAGCAACACAAAAATATGCGATGTAATGTGCGAACAATTGCAGTGATGATAATGTAATCGTTCTCTGTTCTATAAATATCATGCTTTGACAACACTAAAGATTTGGTGCTTTTTCCTACCTTTGCAGTAGTAAATGTAATTGTTATCGTACCTCAACAATGTTCTACTAAAATTCTAGAAGTGTCTTAGCAACAGCACTGACGAATGTGGCACATTAACGAATTTCCTGAGGCACGGTAGCATGCTTTAGTTGGCAAATCGTTGGCGTCAGACAAAACATTTAAACATAAAAATTGAATTATTGTTTCGCGTAAACAACTTAAACCGATTGTGTGAATACAAAGAAAGGGGTGAATCGGATGGTTCGTAAGTCACTTGTTTCTGATTAATGGTCAAGCAATAGTGAATGCACCGATACCATACCACAGAGTAGATTGAACGAAAGTTTCGACGGTATCGGCTACTGTACTAATGACGACGGCAGATGGGATGAACGCAACGTACGTGCGGCTGCTGCTGATGCTGATGATAACGCTCATCATGTCTGATGTTACAGCTCAGAACCAGTGAGCGTGTAATGATGAGCATCTTCCGCTGCGTGCGTCTTATATACGTACCGTAATATCGATCTGTTGTTCTTACTGCACTTTGTCGTTTTAGTTTTTTTTTTCAGGCAGAAAAATAACGGTTTCGTCATAGAACAAAAAAGAGGGGCTCGGACGGTCCGATTATGTTTTTTTCGTCTGATTAATGCGCTCCAGCAATCTGGCAGCAAACAAGCCTGCGAAAATCGGAGAAGTGGAAGTTTACCTTTGACTGTCAGTTGACGTCTCTATATAATTTTGAAAAATTTTCAGACACGTATTACCTTTTTATTTTTTAAGTAAATACATATACTTGTAATCCCTCAAATAAGCCTACTCGAAAGTAGAACATTACTGCCTATAAAAAATGCGCTGTCTGTCTATCGTAAAATTGTGGACTAACCGGATTTGTTTATTTTTGCCGTTGTTCATAAATAATATCATTGACGGTTGTTAATTAATGTAGCCTAGGTCTATGACTGAATCCACAATGCCGTCTGAACGGTTGGTGTTTTTGACGGCTATTTTGACGGCCGTCCAGACCGCCAGTATGATCCCTCCTTAAGTGTAAAAAAGAAGCCATTGATAGCGACTGCGTTTTGCGTTTAGTTGATGTGAAAAATCGTTTTCATTATCGCGTGCGAATCTTATAAATTAAGAGCGTAGTGCTCGGCGTCTCTAGTGCTCGTGTCTGCGTCTATACGTGTCGCGGGAGTAGTGAATGCTTCTAGGGGGCTGCTGCGGTTTGTGTGATTTCTGTCGTAAAATATTCATCGCTCACAGAACGAGTCGCCAGACGATGCGCGGTGTCCCCGTCTCTAGCGGGTGGCAAAGAAAACTTGTTAACTTTTGTGAACTCCGTGTAGGCTAGCGCGCTTAGCGAGCTGTCGGCAATAACTTCTCCCATTGTAGAGGCTATACACGACGTGCAGATGTCGCCGCTGTATGCCTTCAAGCCGACTATGGAATTACACTTGCGGGTATGAGAGTCTGCTAGTCCGTATTTGCAGAGTAACAAATACTCTTACTAGCCAACTATGTCGGTTGCCTTTGTTTCGGGAAAACTGTGTGGTAATCCAGCAGTCGAATTCGTGACCGTTTTGCGACTGTTTCGCCGAAAACGACTTTTGATTGCCTCACAGAATCACTAAACCGCCCACGCGACGGCAGTAAAATTACTACTATAAGAGTAATTCAAGTCAGCTTGAAGGCGAGCACCGGACACAGGCCAAGCTCGGGTGTTACATTTTACCCTAGGGATGCCTTTAAGCAGTTTACTGTCTCACTCCCCGCAGACCAAATTAGTTGTACTGTACCACAAACTGTCAGTATTTGGTCGCACGCGATTACATGATTTATTTGTCGACATTGTCATTAGCGAAACAAATTAAGTTCACCATCGAAGCAGGGTAGCAACTGACAGCACCAGTTAAGACTATCAAGCTTGTACCCGTGACACATTATGACGTCAGCATTACGTCACGATTAACAAAAAATATTTAATCAACTGCCATATTTGTTGCAATATTTTGAATTAGTATTTCTTAACCTACAATGGTAAAAGTTTTGCATAAATTGATGATCATTTGAGTGAATTATGAAAAAACAAAAAGGGGTCCCTTTTATGAAACACCGTGTAACTACACTTAGACAGCGCTGTGTGGAGCAAGTGAATCTGAGGCGCGAATTCTACGAGGTGATATGACTTTTGAAAGAAGCATTATCTGGCAGCATCTCTCAGACGTCGTATGCATTGTGCAAGCTTCTGTATATCGTACTGTTGAACAAGTAATTTGAGCAAAGCTCATCAGATGCGCGACAGCCTTAGCAGCTCCTCTTTGCAGGTTGTCCAGGTCTATCTCTAGCCATTTCGGTGCAATTCACTCTTAAAATGTGTGTCGCAGGCCAAAATCGCAAAAAATTCACGAAAAACTTTTTCGAGGGTTCAAGTTCATTCTAGGTCATCGATGTTGATAAATCTAAAAAGCCAATCACCAGTGCTTGTAATTATGTGCAGCGTGTTTGTACCTATCTGCAACAGTTTTCACACTAAACGAGCCAACAGGGGCAAAATAACGTTTTTAGGGGGTACCTCTCTTTGGCGCTTTCGTTCGAAAAGTAGCCCTTCGCCCAGGGGCACGAAATTTTGTCACGATAAACTAAAGTCCTTGGGGCAGCCCATAGTGAAGATTTTATGATTCTAGGTGTCGCCATTTTGATACAGTGCCAGGATGTGACAGACGGACAGAGAGACAGACGCCTAGACGATGGCTAAGAAGCGAGAAGCATTACATGCTGTCGCGCGTAAAAACGGGAAATTGTCGGCGGCGGTTTATGTTTCCAGGTAGCGCGTAGCGGGTGATCGGCGGTCAGTTGGTCGATGTTCGCAAATTCTCTTCTACCACCGACGCGCGTTTGTCGCCACCCCGCTTGACTGTATACAGTCCGTGGTGATGGTTGTGGTGGTACATAGTCTCTAGACGTCTGCACGAGGCACGCAGATCATTGCCGACACGCGCTGCTCACGCCGCGTCTTGCTCTTTATCGCGCGCTCCGTCAAACTGGAATGCGATGTTTTTATGAGTTCCGGAGGAGACGGCGAAGCGCGCATCTATCGCCGCTCGTTGTTGAAACTTTAAACGTCACCAGAAGATCAATGACAGCAGCACCAGCAACAGAGACACAACGCAAAACAATACGCTACGCTACGCAGTAGTTGTGTTTTTGCCTCCGCGTTCTTATGCCGGTCGCCGAATATATGCCGTTTTTTACAAGGAATTGTTGCGCAAAGAAAACGGAATGCACGAACTGACAACGAGTGAAAAATCACTGCGGGATCGAGTCACTTACTTAATTTTGCTACACACAATGCTAGAAAGAAACAAACAAATTCTGGCGCAGGATCTATAGCCACAAAGATGTATGCTGCCGACTCTATACTGCCGTTCGGGGGCAGAGAATTAATTACTCTGGCGTTAAAATGTGCGTTTTTACGTATCGCAGACAATGTATGCTTACACAATGAACGAGGCTTTTATCATGTATTATATTGAGTGGTATGCTACTGTGAATTTTAGGCCAAATAGGGGAGAACGAATTATTATTCGAATGCTATGAGCGTCGATGGTCATCACTTCTAGCTGTACGCATGATCCATGGATAAGACCGCAGGCTTGATAGCTTTAAATCATGCGCTCGTCTACCCGACAGTGACGAATGATGACCACTAGGTATAAATGATCGCTTACTGGCCTCAGTTCGATTCCATGATAATCGCAGATTATTTTGTATGCCGAGAAAAAAATAACGATGTGCACTGTGAACATCAGAGCAGCGCATAGCTGCATTAGGCATTTTACTTCGTCCGTCCGTCCGTCTGTTTGTCTGTCATGTCGTGGCTAGAACTCGAAAACGGAATATTGCAGAACTTTAAACGTAGTATAGGGATATCTCACGGCAAACTTATGTCATGTTGCCGTTATGAGGTCACCGTGTCAGAGGTCAAGGTCACGTCCTAACCTCACAAAGGTGAGGCACAAAATTTTTCGTAACTGACAAACTAATGGCCTTAATATCTGCATACTTGATTTTGACGTATGTTTGCAATGCCAGTCTGCGTTTTGTGCTGAGACGATTTACTGTAGCCTAATACGTCACGCAAAAGTAGCAAGTTCCTTTGTGTTAACCAATCATGCCATTGCTGTTTATTGTTTATTACCTTGTTTTGTTATATTTGATTTTTTTGAAAAAAAATAAACGAATAAACTTGGCGGGAATGTATTCGTGCCGCAAAAAGCCACACACACGCCGAATATGTGAGCGGTTAAAAGGCGTACAGTATGAGTCAAGGTCAAGAGATCGTACGCAGTACGCAGTGGACAGACGTAATCTAGTGATTGCGTGGATGGCCGTATATAAGCGGGGATACATTGGCAGTGTCCGGCAAACGACTGGCTACTGGTAGCTACTGGTTCAGTTGGATCGATGCATGCAATGCCGACCTGGCCCGCTGTTACCTTTCACAGCGGCAGTCCAGCTGTTTCCGCCCGCAGAGCTTAAGCCAACATCGACTACCGGAAACGCCTTCTCGTCATTGCGATAGTTCTAGACATATCATTGCTTTTAGCTCATCGCCGTATCTATACACGCAAGTCGCCGCAGTTCGTCTTTCTAAAAATGGCGAGAAGAGACAAGACCGCGCGAGGTGTCTTTTGATGCCGCCCACTGACCTCTAACGGTATGAAAGGTATTCAAGATTAGGTTAGGAATGATGAGCAACGGATATCCGTGCGGCCAGTTTTAGTCTCGTCCGTAGATTTATCAGTCCTCACATATTCGAGTGACCTTTAAACTCTCGGTTGGCACACGCTCTATCGCTGCTTTGCTGGAGTGACTGAGCAATAACTGACAGTGGAAACTTGTCAGGCGGAATTTGTCAAACACTCTCATGTATCGGCCGTACGTGCCTGCAACACATCGTAGGCCCATATACACTGGCTTCGTTTTGACACCTCTCATATTAACGTCAAACACGTTTGCTCAGCGTTGTGAGGTCGACTCTCGACAGCGGAGTGGAGTGAATTAATGAGGAAATTCGGACGAGTGGCGTACACAACGTTATTAGCTTCAATGTCTCATTCTGCGCACACGACAATATGCAGTCTGATTGTATAACATAAGACGTCATCACGGCACTTCTTCAACAAATGTCCTTATTTGTCTGCCTCCGGCACCGCTTGAATTATGTTTCTATGTCATCCGTTCGCTCGTGTGTCCGCGCGTGATATCGATGACCTTTATCCGGTGACGGATTGTCGCCAACTTTTTCCACTAGTGCACTGGGACAAAGATCAACTCGTTAGGTTTTGGATTTTACGTTTAACGGGACATTAACCATTAACATAGCCTACGGAGCTCCATGCTGTGGCTTTGATTTTTTTGGCATTTAGTTATGATAGTAAACCATGGCTTCACTTTTGTTTGACCTTTATCTACGGCATTTGACCCTTTTGCAGTGAGATATGTGTCCAGTGGCGGATTAAAGAGGGGGCGGTGACAGGGGCGGCCCCCTTTATTGACCAGATGCATCTTAAAACAAGTAAAAAGTTTGCACGAAAATGCATTATTTTTTGCATAAAATTTTTTAAAATTTTATGGGGAGGGGGAACACCCCTTTCCCAGACCCCATCACCGACCCTTCCGCCCCCCTTTCATTCCAAATTTTTGGATCCGCCACTGTATATGTCTGTTATATAGGGCTTAGCTTTGTCGTTTTTGTAATATCAGTATGAACGTGAGACTTACTAGGAATCTAAGTAAAACTTTATTAAACAAGAATGTCTTGTCGGTCGGTTTTGGTCAATTGTTCCTAATAATTAATTTAGCTGTAATAAATGGTGAAAAAGCACAAAGTACGAAAACTCACTACGGCAGCAGTACGCACTGAGAGGCTTTAGCCTAAGCGTTGATTGAGTAACGCAATGGATCGATGTGGCGAGGACAGATAGCGTTTACGGACGATATGTACATTGCAGTGAGCTCGTCGAACGTAAGGACTGCTCAGGTCACTCCGGCACGCGACCTTCTTCCAAACAGATCTGTGGTACTTGGGGATGATGTGCATCGTAAAAACACTACTGCACTATCGTCCTCTTTCAAAGTATTACAGTTCGTTGCTTTTTGCAGTGGCGTCATAGTAACGTATAGTCGGGGAGCTGGCAGGGGTTACCATACACCCCCTCTGGGATTAAACCCCATGCATATTTTATTGTACTCCAGAGGCTAAACTTTAGAAATAATTATGTTAACAGAAAAAAATTTGGGATGCAGGGTGCTTTACCAGCCGTTTGTTGCCATGACAACCAAAAACCCTTTGCAACAAGCTTAGTGTGCCTATAACAAAGATAATAAATGTCTAAATGTGTCAAATATTATGGCTATAATAAACTGTTCATAAGTCACTAATTACAAGGAATCCAACGGTGTATTATCACTTAGCAACGGTTGCTATGGAGTGAGATTATCCATTTAGACATTTATTGTCTTTGTTATAGGCATACTAAGCTTGTTGCTAAGGGGTTTCGGTTGCCATAGTAACAAACGGCTGGTGAGCACCCTGTATCTCAAATTTTTTTCTGTTAACATAATTTTTTCTAACGTTTAGCTCCCAGAGTACAATAAAATATGCATGGGGTTTAATCCCAGAAAGGGTGCATGGTAACCTCTGTCAGCTCCCCGACTAGTAGTCATCTTTATTAATTCCGAACTTGTCTGTATGACGTGAAAACGAAATATTACACGCGTAGGCGCAAGTAAGGCCTATCAGTGAGTACTGTTGTCGAAAGAATTAGCCATTGCTTCGCATTATAACTGTAAAACAATACGAAAACGACAATAATTGACCTTTCATGATATAGCCGAGATTAAAATGATTTTGCAAACGAGATAAGCAAAATACTGTTGAAGTGAATTAAAAATTAAACGCAAAGTAAAATTCAAGCGTGCCGAAATGTAAGTAAGTAAGTAAATGATTTATAAAGCGCCAAAGTCTCAGAAAGAAACAGTCCTTTTATTTTGTTTTGTTTTGTTTTGTTTGTTTGTTGTGACAATGCAGAAACTTTTTTTAACCTTGTATAAACTGTGAAATAAAACTATTCTTCGTTTTAGAGCTAAAATTGAACTAACGCAATTAAAGTCTCAACAATTAGAACTTAACAAGAACTAAAAAGATGTAATTTTTAAGTACAAGAACGAGAAATTTTCCAAACGTTTTTAACTGATGCTGAACCACTGGCATGTTTGTTTATGCGAAGTCATCGCCGTTTTTTCGCCTAAACTGTAACAGTTGCGGAATCAGATCCCCGCAGTGTTGCAGTACCTATCAGCAGAGGCCAGAGAACCGTGTGTACCTCGACCCACATACCATTTGAGCGCCGTTCAGTCGGTCGGTCAGTCGGTCTCTTTGCGTTCAGTACCTGCTCTGATAGATCTTCAGCTCAGTCCTCTCGCTACGTCATACGCCTGCTGCTGAAGTATTGCAATCGCTGTCGGCAGAAAACTATAAAAGTTTCCAGAGTAGTCTCGACAGACGTGATTATGCTCGAGTCGGGTCACTCATATTGCTGCAGCTAATTCCTCAAGCCGCTGTGATCAACCGTCAGTTTTTGACGGATGAGTAAAATCCACACGGAGACGGGACGGATTGATCTGGAAAAGCCAGTCCATCTGCCAGTCTGCTTGACTGCTTCCGTGCATATTGCCGGTAGCTAGCTCGGTGGCAGGCACTCACTCATTAGGCTGCTGTTGGTTGTTCTGTCGCCACGATTGATCACTTCCTGCGCTGCTGAGGTTACTCAGTGATATCTTTTTCACTCCACTTTTCCTCGACACAATGATGAGATAAAGTGTATACTAAGTCATTCGGCTTATGCTCTGTCATCGTAACGCTCTGGCTGATATGCGCAGTCTTGCGGAACTTATGGCGCTCCGCGCAGTCTAGACGCATGCGGCTGCGTTATCAGCAAAGTGCCTGGCTCAGCAGTCAGCAACGCAGCGACGCACGGCAAAAGTCATTTGTTTGTATGCCTATCGCGGCTGTAATACCGCAGTACATTACCGATCACCGTGAGTAATTTTCAAGGACAGTTTAAGCTGCTTGGATTTTTAAAAATTTATTATCCAAGAAAGCCTCGCATATGTCACCAATAGATGCAATCAATTACTAAGGAATAGGAAGTCATATTTGGCTGTCACTTTCAGTGTCATGTCGAAATCAAGACTGTTTCAGACTATTCGTCGTCAGTAAGTTTTTAGTGATACTTTACAAATGGCATAAGATAGACGAATAGTTTGCTCATAGCTGGGCGCGTATTTGCTGAGTTGAATTGCACCGTTATTAATGACTTAAAGTGACTTTTATAGGTCCATAAAAATGTAATAGTGGAAGCAAACAAAACAGTAGAAGCGAAAAACAAAAAAGCAAATCTTAGCTAATTTATCCAATTCGCGTAAAAATACAAATATAGGTACTGTAGCATTTTATTTGTTTATATAGTTTTGTGTTATTAAGTTGTGATTTTTAACGTTTCAACAGTTGAACAGTATTTGAGAGGCGATAATTTGAATATTTTTCATAAAAACAATTTATTACAAAGTTAAATTTTGCAATTTAGCAATTTGTCTATTTAATACTTGTTGAACTAACAAATTTGTCAGCAAAACAGTATGACAAAAAGAGTACTTCTGAGTTATGTAATGACTTCTTTCTATGCAATTCTTATTATATTTTTTATTATTAAATATGCCGCACTAGCAGCTTTATAAAAAGAAGCTGCGATGCGTCTGATGCGCATATGAATAATGTAGATGCGTTATCAGTCACCGAAGTAGGCCTATCTCGTTACGCGTTTCCGACATCCGTGCCATTACCAAACCGCCAACACTAATGATATTAGCATAAGACGTGTGCGTCGCGGCAAGATCCGATTTGCAAGCAACAAGATTGCTTTAAATGAATTATCATGTCAGGTCGTTAAAGTTCGCATTTCCGTTCGCGTAATATACTTTAGCCTTTGGTTACGTCACATTATACCAAAAGCAATGTGCCATCCGCACGCAGAAACGTAGAAATAACGATCGAATGAAATAAGCATAAACCCAGCTGGCGGTCCGTAGAAGTATAAACCACCGAAATTCGTAAATTCATATCATTCTTTAAGACTTCGGCAAATATTGACCGATTTATAACGTTTTGCAGTAACTCATATACAGGCTCGTCCAGGGCCTTCCATCCCCCCTGAAGGATGGA
>Ga0209671_1002424_pt1 | contig 17015 bp, 11 predicted proteins | sample WorMetHERISLAND2_2_FD_187401 | JGI IMG/M metagenome (GOLD analysis project Ga0209671, IMG submission 187401) | Marine gutless worms symbiont microbial communities from Max Planck institute for Marine Microbiology, Germany - Olavius geniculatus... | ecosystem: Host-associated > Annelida >...
TCGGGCCACGTGACTTTGATGCCGGGAAAATTTTACCCCCCCCCCTCTAATTTCCCCCAATCGGACTTAGGGCGCCGGGCGGACTCACGTTGGGCTTTGCCCCAAATTTCTAGTTATTTTTAATTTTGATGAAGTTGTGCCATATTATGCGCGCTCAGCGAAAGAATTTTCTTTTTTCATGCACTTGAACGACTACTCTACGGACCTCATTGTACTTTTTGCGGCCTGTGCGATCGGACCGTGTGTATTATTAACGATGAGCGTATTCATTTCTTTTTCTGAGAATTCCGTTCTAGAGTCCCGAGCTTCTTGTCGCAATGATCTTTATTACGAGAGAGAAAGAAGGGCCTAAACATAACACAACAACTTAGTTTTACTACACGCCGCTTTTCATATTAGTTACATGTTAACAGTATGTAACTATATGTGTAATTGTATATTGTGACTTCATTGGCTGGTATCCTTTTTTATATGAAAATGCAAATAATAACTGCCTTACACGTGCATGTGTAATTGTGTATAATGTAATTGCTCTGTGAATAGAAATGTACATAAAACAGCAACGCGACATTGTTTTTTTGTGTGATCATAAACTACAGGCCTATACACCTATGTTTCAAAAAACAGTCAAAATTGTTTTTCTCATAACTTTGTTAAAGTGTTCACGAACTTTGATAATTTCTGGCCCAAAGATGGCCAAGACGACAGAATTATGTAAGGTGGACTTATTTTCCATTTCACATAATTTATGTCAATGCACTACCATGTGAAACACAGATGCGCCAAATTCTTACATTTCGCGGTGATTAGGCCCATTGAACTGAATAAATAATATTGAATTCAGTGATTAGGCCCCTATTTGTATTAGATTGCTCGTCTTTGCACCATTAATTCGACAGAGGACGCCAGGTGATTTATTAATTTTGTGGTATTAAATATTTTAAATTGAAAATAGCAAACAACAAAATAGCTGACTGATCAGCTTAAAACATGTCTAATCTATGAGCGAATGCAGTTTGATCAGTCAACCTTTGATTCCGCTATCAGCCAGTGGCATTGCATCTAAGCCATTATGTCCGCGTATGCTGGGCACACTTTGGACATAAACTCTGATAATTTGCAAGAGAGTTGTTATACAAACTTGCAATTCTGCCAAATGATGTACATTTTACTTATTGTATGCTTAATTAAGTCGTTAAAACGTTTACTGGAGACAACAGGTCAGCGTTATGCAAAATTGGAGCATCTGTGCGTTGACATAAATTAGGTGAAATAGAAAATGAGTGCATCTTACTTAATTCTATCGTCTTGGCCATTTTTTGGCCAAAAATTATCAAAATCGGTAAAATTTTGACATAGTTATGACAAAAAAATTTTTGACTGTTTTTTGAAACACGGTGTATTTTTGCATTCCATTAGAGGCCTAGGCGACTTATCTTTATTAGGTGTACAAAGGTTTTTTTTGTCAGACAAAAAGTGCATAGCTCAGTATTGCCACAATAAGTTGTTTGCCTGCACGCCAGTTTGTCTCTAATTGTTGACGTATTGTGGTTATGAAGATTGGGTACTTGAAAGTAATTATATGAATAACCAGTTTAAGGTCTTCGCGCTTTAGAGCACCCGATGTCGGCGACTTGTTCATAGGAAAATATTTTCAAATTTCGGGTAAAATAAATCTTTTGACCGATAATTTCAGTAACTTAACTTATGAGCAGCGTAACAAGTCATTTGACCGAAAGCCGGGGTTAGTATACTGTAGGCTAAAGACTTTACAGGTTCTACACGGATGCTCAAGTTCCAAGCAGCTAGTCGTTTTTCATCAGTAGCATCAGCAGCAGCAGCGGAATCAATTATTGCAGTCATAACTCACCCGACTGTCGCCCGCCGATTTATCGAAGAGCGTCATTTAACTGCGGCACCAATGGACTGGACTGCAGACTGTACGGGTGGTCACCTCCCACGTAGCTACTTACGAACGCTTGATTACCCCGGCACGGCGTCGGGCGGTAATTGATTGTAATTGTGTGCGCGCAATTGCTCGGTGGGGGCGGATGATTTGGCCTGCAGAGCGCGCCCTGTCCAGCGGGCAGCGTTTGCTCACGCCGGTCGGTCAGTCCGTGCGTTGCTACGCGCTCGCAACCTTTTGTTCGCGTCGCGATCCTGCCCTGTCCATCGCCGGGTCGGGTCGCAAATGGCCGTCGACGGGACTGACAGATCACTGGCCACGATGACACCAAGCGTCAGCCAAGTGCTAGAAGAGAGGCCTTCTTGGCTCAACCGTGTTACATCCCATCCTAGTCCCTGCACGGCGACCACGCCCGTCAGTCTGCATGATTCCGCCCCGGTTTCAAATCGACGAAATCAATGACTTCCGGCTGCTGTGTGTGACGTGGATGCATGTAAATTACGACGTGTCCGTCTTCGTGAATTAGCCGCGTGCACTTGAACCTGTCCGACGAGTGGGTCTGCATGTCCAACTTGTTATGAAGACTCATTCAAACTTCCAACGTCTGTAGATTGCCATATGTATCACGTGGTCACATCGCAGCTTGACTCAACGAATGGCGGTAATACCGGGTATATTATACTGTCTCCCAATACCACCCACGCACTGAGACTGATCAGCAAAATGCTAGTCCGCAGATTCTAATTTGCTAACCAGATCCAACTTTACAGATCGTGTTGTTTTTGTTAATTGCAGTTAGGTTCAATAAAGTAAAGCTATGCATCAATGACAAAAATTGTGCCTGTCGATGTAACAGAAAAATCTAGCTAGATCAGCAACTTCAAATGACTATGCAAAGTTGTTGTATATGTTTAAGAATTATTCAAATTATTGCCGTGCTAATTTGAGTTAGTTGTCTCTTCAAACTTGCGGGAAAAATTTGACAATAGTGCATATTAGCTTTGTACATTAATACACCGCGTGTGTCATGAAGACAAAACTGATATCAAACTCTTGTTCATATCTTTGCCAATTACAGTGTTCAGACATGCCGTAGTTTTCAGACAATATTATTTTATTTTACAATGTAGGGTAGTGTAGCGACACATTTTCGTACAAAAATTACCGCTAAGTGTACCAGTAAAAATTTGTAAGTCAGTCAATATCTAGCAAAAATATGATGTGAACTTGGTGGTTTTTGATTTTCGCTGTATAACTCAAAAGTATTTTTATTAAGCCGTGTCATTACAATTAACTGCGCCAGTTGAATGCTTGAATTTTGCCGTAAAACAGTGTCGTAATTAAGCCAAAAAAGTCGAGGCGAATAATTATAGTAACGGAAATATAATCATAATTTACCAGTTTGTCAGTTTTCGGTGACAAATATATTATGTGAACAGAATACGGGGCAAATGTAGAAGTACCTGCTTAATCGTAAATTCGTACCTACTGAGCTTATTCGTCAATTACAATATGGTTAACAGTTCAACGTCCTAACAGGCCGCAAACACGGGTAGTCCGTCCGTGTGCTAACTTTCAGCTCATAAGGTTAAAAGTCAGAATTTGGGTTAGGCTTACACCATGCAGTGTACAGAGCTAGGTGGACGGCCGCACAATATGACGACACTGGGCCGACATATTTTTCAGTTATGCAAAGTCGCGAACAGGTTTATAGGTCCATCTTTTATAACCAAATCCAACTCAACCCATAACTTTTACAATTCACATCAACCCAACCCAACCCACGTTATACGGCGGTTCACCGTGGCGCCAGAGCGACGCTGTAAGGCTGTGACAAAGGCAATGGCGTGAGCACGAAAGATCCGCCGGTCATTGGCGGCGGTGTCTGAAACAGCATGTCCTGTTGCTGTCTTTGACTGCGCATGGCAACGCGGTCAACATGGACGGGTATTGGAACCACGAGACGCGGTCTGCAGCTAGCCACGTCACTGCTCGGACTGTGCTGCTGTAGAACGACCCCTGCCTTCACTCGCTTCCACTTGGCGCGTCGGTTCTGAAACCAGATCTTGACTTGGACCTCGCTGAGACGCAGCTGACGCGCGATCATCGACCGCTCGGACAGAGAGAGGTATTTCTTGGCGGCGAACTCGCGTTCCAGCTTGACGAGCTGGTCGCTGCTGAACGCTGTACGGCGACGACGTCGACGACGATGACGCGCGACGTGAGGATCGTTAGACTGCCGCGCCCCCGTCGTCTGCAGCATAGATAAAAAAATTAATAACACGTTACAAAAAAAATAAAACTAAACTAAAAATTTGGGACAAAGCCCAACATAAGATCTCCCGGCACCGTTAGTTCGACTCGGAAAAAAAACTTAAAAGGTTAAAATTCCTTTCGTAGCAACGTCACGTGGCACGAACGCAATTGCATTAGTCTGCACAATACGACGCGCATTATTGATTTTGGATGGGTCAACATCTGGCCGACGGGGCTCAAAGATTAGGCGGCGAAAAACAAAAAAAATACATATGTAAAAAATAAAGAACAGAAAATCAAAAAGTTGCCAAAAACTATCGTTTCAGGCAGCCTACAAACGCTAAAAACGTAAAACTTGACAGAAATAAAATAACCATTTATAAACGATAAATAAAGAACTTAAAACCGTTAGCTGTAATTTGTGCAACCGCTTGGCCTAATGCCTAATGCTGTAGTTGCAGTACAGCTAAGACTAGAAAGGGAGAGAAAACTTTATTCAATTTCAATGCAACCGTGTGATCACAAGACCAAGTATCACTAGACTAACTAAGTAGACTACCACAGAACCAAGTTTAACCAACTGTGTGACAATAAAATAATAAAATCTGTGGCCAACTATGTTGTTTTTGTGGGTTCAAAAGTGATTTGCGAAGTTCTTGCTGCAATTTCAAACGAACGATTTTTTTCAAATAAAAAAAAACGTTACCATAATTTTTAAAAAACGTTAAAACGTTTATTACATCGATGGCCTGCAGGTCTTTTTCCACGGCGTCGTCGTCGTCGTCGTCCGAGTAGGAAGTGTCGACATCGGCGGTTTGTGAGTCGTCGTCGTCGACGTGCTTGCTGACCGTCGGAGATCCCGCGACGAACACCGGCGGCTGATGAGCGACGACGCTTTGCTGACTCGCCGGCGAGGCTGTTATTTCACAACACGCGCAAACCAACTGCAAGAGATAAAACTGCAGGGTGGCCCGGCAAAACTGGGAACGGCTTATTACTGGCGCACCAGCAGAACAGATGCTATTGCTGGTCTAAAATGCTGTGATCAGTACGGTGTAGTATTAGGCTACTGTACACCTCAGGTAGCAAAACTCTCTAACCGGTGCCTGGCAGACTGGGCCTGGCTGTGCTGTACCTGGGACACCATCTACATTGGCTGGTGTGCAGCAGCCTCTATAGTCCACCTAGATCGGCTCACCAAGTACATGGTCTTCCAAACGACAAAACTGGGAACGTCATAACCCGGAAGCATTTCAGAGGACACTTTCGCCACGAGTTAGGTTAGGGATTAAGGTTATGACGTTTCCTGTTTTGACATGAAACCAAGATAACACAGCAGTTATAAGTAACGTCATCACTATCATTATTCATTATTATTACGATAGAATTAATGTGGGTGGGGAAAACTGTGCATCAACATATGCATGTACCCGCAGCAGCATAGTTTGACAACTTTTAACCTGACATAGCAAAAATAACTTCTAATGATAAACTGATTGTATAACCACGATTGGACTTAAATCTTCAATAAAATCTACAACGATGAATTCAGTTAAGCCTAAGTCAATAATCACATAAGCTGTAGACTGTAGTGGAGACACTGACTAAAGTTTCTATCGCGCTTAGCGCGTAGCGTCGTAGCATCGTGCAAACCAAGACACAAGTACATCCGGTCACGTGACCAGACCGGGATTACTGCTCGACATTAATTGCGATCACTGGAGTGACTTATCAACATCTGCCGTTTGCGACTAAAGGTGCGGTCACACTAGCAGTCCGTGGACGGCCGTCCTGACTCCGGACCGCTAGTGTGACCGCACCTTAATTGTCGTCGTAATTGATACGGGATCAGACGTGCGTGCGAGCGTGCGAAAGATCTGGCAAGCTGGCCACAGTGGCTACTACATAGGTGGTACCGGAATTGGTAAATGATACCTGCTACGCCGCACGTTGACAATGGATCGCATTACTGCAGCGTGTACACAATGGACCGGCCGGCGTCATGCAGGCAGGCACTTACCTGACGAGTCGGCGAAACAGAATAAAACGACTTTTGACGTCGAAGTGGATTAGGCGACTAGTTCAAAGTGCCCGTCGCTGCACGGTAATCGGAGAACAATAATGTTTACTATCGTATAAGTGGTGTACGCCACTGGCCAGATCATTGAAGAGACCGATCATTTGTTGATCGCCCATCTGTGACTTCAATTATATACGACTCATAGAGATACGAATTTGCAATAAATTTGCAATTGGCGTTTACGCCTACCGCTATTAGCGTTCACACCATCTGCATCGATCTGGCACACTACATGACATCAATGTGATATTACGAGGGCCGCGAAAAGAAATTATAATTATTATAGTTATAATGCTCTACTGTCTCCTATCGGCAAGTAAACCATTTCGGTACGTGACCAACCACCCAGATCAACTCAACCTGGCCATCCATCCTCAGTAAGCGTAATGAATACTAACAAAAGCTGAGACGAAAACACATATCTTGTAGTGTAAACTGGTGTCAGGTTGAGGGCCAAGGAAACGGATATCAGCGCCGACTCAAAGACCTATTGGCTCGAAAAGGATTTTACGTTTCTGTATTATCTCCTAACAGACTCCTAATGATAACCGAATCATTAACATTCGGACCGAATGTTAATGGCAAAATGTAATATTCAAGGTGGTAAATTATGACCACGTAAATTCGTGGTCTTTGCCGAGCAGCCCAAAAATATTTTTACACGGCTTCCTGCAGGGGCGTTATTTAAAGGTGGGGGAAGTTGGGAGGGTCTACGGACCCCTCTTTCCAAGGATTTATGATTTTAATTTTTCTCCTGTAAATCATACCTTTGAAACAGTGTGTGTTACTGCTGCGAAAAACAATACGTTACGTTAACTGGGACCCCCAAAGATTACTGAAAACTGAGACCTTCCAATGATTTACTGAAATAATGACGCCACTGGTTTCCTGAAATTTCAACATAGAGTGTATATAGTTCGCCATAATTCGTAGGGGAGAGCTCAATTTTGCAACTTTTCACACCTTATTATTCATAAAAAAAATTGTTACACATACGCACCGGACGTGAAACGTGGGCTAGGCAGCGATGTGCGTGAATCGTTAGTCGACAGAAAGCTCTGAGCGGCAGCAATCATTGTCGGCATAGTCCATCGATGATTCCAGTCGGCTATCGTCCTATCGTCCAGTGATGCTGCAGACCGCCAGGTTCGCTGGCGCTGACTGGAGTCTGCTTCAAACGCGTGCAAGACGCGACTGTTGTGAGCGGTGGTGGTCCATGTTCGTTCAACGCCCGACGACGAGCAGGCGACGACTTGATGACAACTCGACGACTGACGATCAGTACGCGACGAGTCGCCGACATCAGTAGACTGTGTCCAACGCGACTGACGCCCGTCGACGCTGCGACCGATCAGAGACTCGATCGAGAAACAGCTAAACTGTTTCCGGTGCATGATATCCTCCCGGAAGTTAGACCAGGCAAACAGCACGGCAGATCGACGCAATTTATCCTTCTCTTGCAGACCGTGGTTTAGCACACACGTAATATAATCTTTAGGCCTACTCAAATGAGTGCACTCGCGATCGACGCGAAATGTCGGAAGTTGAACTGCTTCAGTCGCGGCTTATTAGTAGCTCGTTTTTTTCGTTTTTTTTTGTGGTGAAATAAAGCTGTATAATATTTCACCAAAATTTCGATCAGACTAATTATCAAACCCTATGACTTAGCAGAACGACAACACTAATGACACGTTTGATCAACACAATATCAGCAGAAGTCGTATAAGGCGCGCGTGAGGTCGATGACAGCTACCTGCATGGGTGGCGACGCTAATGGACCGCTAAACGTCGCTGATTGGTCACTATTGGGGTGGGCGCTGGAGCGACCAACAAACAGCCTGCTGCTGAGGTGACGACAAAGACCAAGTTGCTTCGAGATGACGAAAACAGCTTTCCAATTTTCCTTGTCTCGACTGCGTGCATTTTTGGTCCACGCAGAACGAAATCAGGAAATATGCATTTCCAGTTTAGGCCCCACTGCGATGATTTTGTGCAATGTTTTCCTCTAAAATTAATTTTGCATAATGTTTTCAAAATACTTAGCTACTACTTTAGTTTTACAGATGTTTCAACGTCAACTATAAAGTGACAGTCCAGTCTAACTTCGGTTTTAACCGAGACATCTGTACAAATTTCAGTTAGTCATAACTTACAGCAACAGTCACACGAAAGTAAGCATACAGCAGAACTGTCAAGACTATGCACGTCATCTACTAGTCTATTATGCATAAATTCATTATGCAGTCGTCTTACATATCTACAAATGTAAGCCCATTATGCGTTCTGCCCGTCCGTCTTTCCGTCCGTCTGTTCCATGCGCTTTTCTTTGTCATAAACGCCTAAAACCATAATTATAGTAAACGTTCACCAGCGCAGGTAGTAGGCCTATGTATCGTCGCATCTCAACAACTGGACGGATGGCCGCATACGTGTCGCCACCATACGTACTAACATTTTTACCAACATTTTTTCTTGTCAACATTTGTACAAGCTGCAGTGTTGTGAGATTAAAGCGTGTTTGATCCAATTAGTCAATTGAAACGTTATAACTTGTAATTAATGTTAATGATCAGCGACAATTAGCATGTCTCTGCATCACTCTGCTGTTGACGCCCTGGTGGCATTAATATTCAATGAACCGCCCCGTTGGTTGAAACGAAATTTCTTCATTCCGATCATTAGTTCCGACAATCACGCCCGTCGTTTCCCGACTTATTTGCATCTCGCTTGCAAGGGCAGGACGTAGGCCTATAATAGTCCGGCATAGCATCGGCGACCGTAATTAGCTCTAAACGATTAGGCTTTTGTCGCCGACACTGACAGATTGTATGGCACGGCAGAATCACTGTAGTTGAAATGGCGATATAATGTCCCCGGCGTCAATCGCAGATGCGTGAAGTCAACTCTCTCGGGACGTATTACCAGCCGCGGTAGCCTAATAGCAGCACAATGAGCCATGTCCGTTGCTTTGTTACCGCCGTCAGATAAGCCTATACGTGCTCGATATGCTTTCAGTCATTCTGCTACGTCGATAAGGCCAATTACATGTATTATTTGAATTATTTTGTAAGCAAACTTATTTACGCAGTACTATTGCGCCTGCCAGTTTTATTGTCGTCGACGTCACTCATTAGATCGTCAGTGGCCATGTACGATACGGGCGTTTGCGATCATTTTGTGCCAGACATCTCTCGCGTATGTATGCCATCATCTCGTTGACTGTAGGCTCCAGACATTTCTTCAGGCTAATGAAGGGGGTAGCTGGTTCTTGGTCTTCCTGGCAATTTCTTTTTATCGAACTTGACGGACATGGGCCTGTAACTATGTTTTTCAGTTTTGATTTTCTGATAATGTGATTGACTTGAAAATTTGAAAGTTTGATTTTTTTTTTGGCGCCGGCAGGGGAAGGGCGGGGTAAGCCTAATAAAAGAAGCCTGCGACCGACTGCGCTCATAAACCCACAGCCACGTCATGTTATGTCGTGTTGACTTTTACTTACTGATAAACCGGCACCGGCACTAGTGGGCGATAATGAGTTTGTTTACATTACGTAGTACTTTATGTTTATATAGCATCAAGGGGTGTAGCCACAGACCTGTATATATCTGTGGGTGTAGTACAATGTTTTTCAACCTTTTTACTGCAGCAGAACCCCACACAAGCGTGAAGGTCACTTATGGAACCCCATGCATTGATCCGTGAGTCCAGTGACGTAAGCTTACGCGAAGTTGAAGCTACATAGTATCACAGACTCATTTCCCTAGCAGGGCACAGCCCCTGTGAGGATGACAAGCAAGCAAAGATGATCAATATGAAATTTGACCGCATTAGTAGGCAGCGATGCGGTCGTCGACGGCCGCTTAGCCCCCGCCACCAACTCCAAAAAATTATCACATGGACGTTCTCAGAAAAAATGTGTCTTTTTAATTTTTCTTAGCAAAGTGTTTAAAGAAATGAATTAACTAAGTAAATTATCTAACGATTTCGTAACCATAACCCTAATCAATGCATACTTCTTTGCTTCTTTATTTCCAATAAGTTGAATAATGTTGTGCATAGAAAGCCTACGCTATAATATAGGCTTAAAGTGCAAATATGCCAAGGTTACTAACAACAAAAATGATTTAGCAGAGTTGATCTATGCAAAAATAGATGTGCCGAAACTTAATTTCAAACAAAATATTTCATGATGAGTATTTCTACCACATTGTCTGGCGAGATTTTGCATGCTAGGTTATTTTTACTGGTCAGCTGCGGAACCCTTGGCAGATGCTCCTGGAACCCCAGGGTTCCACGGAACCCCGGTTGAAAATCACTGATGTAGCATATCGCTACAAAAAAAGCAGCATTCTATTTGTGTTATGTGCAACAGGCTTTGTATTAGGTATAACAGTAAGGAAGCATCGAAACAGAATAGAAAATGATTACGTTTTGGAAGTTGGTCAAACATTCACTACACCGAAAAACATTAATCTTTTCTTAGTCAAATCGCGTTGTGTCACTGAGTGATCAGTAAGCTACTTTTTGTTATATACTAATACTAAGCACTAATACTAAGCCGTGGTCAGAGTTGTACGTAGTATGACTATTTTTGGTTGATTTATTTTTGCAGAATGTATATGAGATTTTTGGGGTTTTGTGTGCAGACTGTCTATCATTGTTTCGCTTTTATGGTGACATTATTGGCATACCATATTTTGGCAGTTTTGTCAAAATGACTACTTCTGTGCCAGTGAGTGAAAGCTGTGGCGACTGGAAGCGTATTAAATGTAGTCAAGATGAATTACGACTTGATGTTACTTTGCCTTCTGGACAGTCATTCAGGTATGTGGGCAACAGTAAACATATTTTATCGAAAAAAGTTTACACTTTGGTGCAAAAAAGCTATTAGCAGTCCGGCCCAGACTGGCGCAAATTCTAATATCAGTCCAGCTAGTAATAGGCCTGTCTAGCAGTGATGTTTGCTACGTATTGCTGCCACGTTTTTTCCCTGGTGCTAAGCTATGGGCTTAGTCAAACATAAGACACGTGTTATATTGGCCACTCAGAACGGAACTGCAGCGTTTATCCTGATTTTTTACTGTAGAGTTATTAGTAGTGATTTGGCGGCATAATAATCTGAATATAGATAGAACATAGATAATCTGAATCTAGTCCCAAAATCGCCGCTATTAGCCGCCATCACCGTTGAGTGACTCGCTACCAATAAGGAAGCCCGCCGCTGTCACTAATAACTTTCTGATGAAAAACGACTTGGATGTGTATTGCAGTTATGTTCTTCTGTTTTTGTTCATACTATGAATGCATTGAAGAAATATTTTTTAATTCTAGAGCTGTCTGTATGCAACTTACTATTATTCCACTTAATGACAAGAGTCAGTAATAGGCTAAAAAGTTATTTGTGGGCTATGATTATGATCAGGATTAAAATCGTGAACCAGGTCAACAGATGGAACTTCGTGGCACACAGTAAGAATGCAGCTTGGGCATATTGGCCATCGTAATTCTGTTCTTAGGTCTACTGTCAGCATGCATCTTGCTCAGCAGCCTAATTAAGAAGATTATTCTTCTAACAATTAAGTGCCTAATGGCAAATGGTAATTAAAAAGCATCAGACTGATAATAAAAATTCGTTCAGTATCAGTCTGACTGATATTAGAATTTGTGTCAGTCCGGGATGGACTGATAATAGAGTTTCATTCAGTTCGGGCCGGATTTAGCACCATCTCTTTGGTGCAGTTTTTTATGTTGTGCAATTATGTTTTATGCTTGCTGTAAAATGTGTACATGTACTGATTGGATTCAGTGTTCATTCACAGTATCTGCATTGTGGACGTTTAAATACCATTTTGCTGGTAACAGACAGATATCCATTATTGACATGCACATTGCGCAACCCCCATTTCAAGGACTTCAGTATTTCATTTCACTCTAAGATGGTTCACAACATTTCACTCCATAGCCCTGTGATGGCTTACGATTAAGAGCTATAGTCAGTTTTTAATCTCTATTGCTAAACATAATCCGTTTAAATTGAATTATATGCAAACGTTTGGCAGTGTATCATATTGTTAGCTGATTGGTTTGTGTTTGAAGATGGACCGAAGTGAATGCAGGACAGTGGGTCGGCGTGTTTGCTGGTCACGTTTGGATGTTGTCTCAGACTACTGACTATGTTCTATACAAATCATTCTGCATGGAGCTTCCAGGCCAGCAGTTACCGGACAAAGGCAATATTAGTAATCACAGTGAGATATCTATCTCAGAACAATGTGTGAATGGCTGTGATGAGCATTTTGATCACAGCAAGCTGCTGGATGACTATTTCCAATTGTCCATTAACCTGCAAGAGATGTATGAAGACTGGGCACAGAGAGGTTGCTGCATCTTATTTTCTATTTGTTTTGTTCTATGACTTGCAAATTGTTATGAAATAATCTTAACATAGAATTTCTGCAGCCACTTTTTGGCATCTGTAATTGTAAAGCATGCTAAAAGATTTGGTTAATCTACAATTACAGAAGTTATCGAAGATCTGTTTTAATATTCACAGTAGGTTATTATCACAATATTTTTGAAACTTACTTGCGCATTTGCCTTGACTATCTGTTTTTGTGCTACTGTTAATTAACTGGCTAATTTTCCACAGTTACCATGCACTGTGCTTGGTTAATTAGAGGGTTATCCTGGGAACAGTTTTTGGATTGTGGTTCAAAGTCTTTGCAGAGGCATACAGTCAGCAAAGACTTTGCACCACAATCTAAAAGTGGATTCTGCTGTCTCTGCTTAGGCCCTACCAGCACTAGTGTAAAGCATTGAAGATGTATGATTATAATCTATAGTTACTTTAATAATGACAATGTGGATGTTGTATCTGATTATGAATACTGATGCAGATGAGAAATTGCGGCAGAAAATGGTGAGGTTGAAGGGAGTTCGGTTATTGAGACAAGACCCTGTTGAGACTTTGTTTGCATTTATTTGCTCCTCAAACAATAACATTCAGCGAATAAGTTCAATGGTTGACAAACTGTGCATGACCTATGGTCGACGTATAGCTCAGGTGGATACTTTTAATAGCTAATCTTTCTGGAGTGAAACAAGCTTATACTTTTTTGATAAAAGACTAGATAACATGCTGCATGTGCAAAGCTGTGAAAGTTAATTTGAAGATATGCTGCATGCACAGAACAGTGTCATGTGTATTGTCTTTGAAACATTTTATTCAGATTTTTATATGTAATGTGCATTGTGCAATGTACAATAGCCATAGGCCTCTTAAAGAGGTCTATGACAAATAGCATTTTGATACCGTAATTTGTTTGTCAGCAGACTTTAGGCAGTTGGCTTGTGATAAATACCAGGCTCCAGCATTTTCATGACCATCTCCAGCAATTTCAAAGGGTTTCACTTTATGAGACTCTATGAGGAGTTTATGCTAGTGATCACTATGACACATTGTAGTTGGTAAAACAAAACAGAAAAATTTACCATATTGGTAGTGGTTTGTGGTGTGTTGGAATAGGTAGCCGGATGTAACTATTATGATTTTCCAAGCATCGAGTCACTGGCTGGTGAAGGTGTGGAGGCAACGTTGAGACAGATGGGTTTTGGATATCGTGCAGCATACATTGCCAAGACAGCTCAGCACATCAGTCAGCAGCATTTGTCATGCTACTTGCGTGACTTGCGCAAACTGCCGTATGAACATGCCAGAGCAGAGCTGATGAAGCTGCATGGCGTTGGAGCTAAGGTAAGTGTAATGTGTTGATCTTTAAAATGTAGTCTTTCTGAAGCCGTAAGGCAAATAGACTGCACTGATATCCCTTCCTTTAGCTCCCAGCCAGATACCAACTAGACTGCCAGACCACGCATGCGTGGATAGTGCATCACTCTGTGTCTATTCACATTCCAGTTTTTGCTGTTAGTCGTTGAGTTTACCCAAGGAGGGATGGCCAGGCTGAGTTGACTTTGTTGCTTGGTTGTGCACTGACGTTCAACTGTTTTAGCATTAACTATGCCTGGTTAATTCACTTCAGTGATTAGACACAACATGTTAAGAACTACACTGGGGATTTTGCCACCACATCTATCCTGTTTGTAGACTTCTTTGACCATCTTTTATTTTTCTGCCGTTACTTTTGATTAGACTCAGTCAGTTGTTGGCACAGATATATTTGGCAGGCTGTGTACTACCCTTTTTGTTATTTTCCAGAATTCATCTAGGGGACCTGGGAAATGCTGTAAGCTCCCCAGAAGTGTCTGGGGTAGAACCCTGGTTGCCAGTACATTTTTATGTATTTTGAGTCCAGGATTTGTGTTTGGTGAAAATGATTTCCCGTCGTTGCGAAAAGAGAAAATGAGGTCAAATTAAAATGTATGAGAACGTTGAGATGACGTTTTAGTGGGAAGAAAAGCTTAAGTTAACCAAAAATGCATGAAACATACCGGTAGGATATATCTGTGAGACTTGGCATGTCTGTAATGGTTGAATCACGATGTGATGAAAGGATGATTTTGATTGCTCCCTGGTCTCATGCAGGTAGCAGACTGTATATGCTTGATGTCACTAGACAAGATGGAGGCTGTTCCAGTTGATACACATGTCTGGCAGCTGGCTGTCCGTGAATATCACTTGTCTGGATTGTCCAATAACAAGACCCTGACAGATGCTGTATATAAGCAAATCGGTATGAGACATTTTTGTCTTTTACTAAGCCAAGATTATCTGTTGGCAGCTGGGAAGGATACCAAGTTCTGCATAGTAGTAGGCTCGGTTATCAGCATTAATGGCATTATGACCCAATTTTTAAATTTGAAGGTCAATGGCTCCTAACGAAGCTGGCCATTTTGTCGACTTGGTTTTATGCCAGTTTAATTGACTGAGTTTAACCCTTGCTGGCTTAGAATGCCTGGAAGGGATGACCGTGGTCTGTGAAAAAAGTTTTTTTTGTATTTTTTTACTACAGCTGCTACCACCACCTCCACCGCCACCTCTACTTTTTACAGTTAGTTGCTTTTGTGTCTGATCTTGCAAACTGCTAATAGGAAGTCTGCAGTTTGCGCGTGACTGTCGATTGTACCAAATGATGTGAAGAAGACAGAAGTTGTTTATTAACAGTGGAATTAACTGAACATGCTTTTAATTCATTATTGTTGAGAACAATGCATATTATGGTCAACAGTTGTACATTGTAATATGTAGAAATATCACTCACATGCTTGTAGTGTTATATGGATAATTGTAGCACAAATTAACAGTGTTGTAATGCATTGTAACACGAATTAACTTTGATGTGATGAAGTAAAGCACTGTTCAGTTGCACCAAGTCAGTGGGCTGTGTTTCCACATGTTGGTACACATCATAAAGACCTTGTGGTATTAGTGATTATGTTTGATTTAATTTGGTTAATGTCAATTAAGTGTTTGCTGTTATTTTCATTGAACTGTTACATTCAATACTGTCACTCTTATGTTTTTCCACTTAACTAAATCTGCCAAAAAGGATACTCAGATTATGGGTTCAGTAAATTGACTGATAAATTATGTTTTATTTGTTTCACTGTTAGTTTGATGTCGGCTATTGTTTTATTTCAGGTGATTACTTTCGTTCATTGTGGGGTCCGTTTGCTGGATGGGCGCAATCAGTGAGTTTTTATTCAGATGTTTGACTGCTAGTCATGCTGCTACATAGCATTTCACTATTGCAATATTGTTGTCATGGTAATGTGATCCAGTGTGTGGCAAAATATGTCATGTCATGTCATGTTGCTGTGCCGTCGTCAACGATGTTGGCTGACAGAGCAATCTACCTTTTAAAGCCCCGATGAGCTGTGTTGGACTTGGTTCGGAGAACTTAGTGTTGATGGGAAGGATCGATTAGAGGAGAGCAAGGGGGCGTCAGAGACGGAAGTATCTGGACAGCTTGTGCAAATTATGGAAGGACAAAGTCAGCTGAACAGAGCTCATCCGGGCTTCAGAGGACAGACTGCTCTGGTAGAAGAGCATGGTTGCCAACGTCATCAACGATGTCATGGCAACATGCAGTTTACTTGAATTAATGAGGCAGTGCATTCGTGCTGTTATTATTATTTTTAAAGCAGCAGTCATACATGAAAGTACATTTTTAAAAATTGTCGTAGTTGTGTGACTTATTGCTTGGATGTCAGTTGTAATTAACTGATGCTACCTGTGTTGCTGGCTTAGTTTTCTATGAGTATATAATGTATATGTCTTTATTTATGTGTTGTATATTGTTGTTTCCCGTGAATAGAACATTAGTTTTGCATTGCAGTGTGTTATTGTTTTACTGTGCTGATACATCGTTGCAGGTGGCATTTGCAGCTGAACTGAAAAAATTTCAAGATTTTACTGAAAGTTGTGTCGAAGACAGAAAGGTAATTATTTTGTTTTATTTTGTACTAGGCCTATTGACTTTAAAGAATGATGTTGTCGTGTTACATTACACAGTCATTTTTGGTATGTTAATTACAATAAATTTAAAATACTGTCCAACAGCCTGTTATAAGAGTCAGAGTTGATAAAATGCAATATAATCGAACAAATAAAATTTTCACATTAGTTTTTATGTCTGTGTATGATATACTTTGTGCTGCATATCATTGCCCCCTGTTTTTCAATAGACAGCATTATGAGATTGATGACTGTCTGGAGGATAACAGGGAATATTATTAGAACTGCCATTATTGTTATATATGCACAGTTATAATCGGCAGTTATTACAATTTTAGGTTTAGGTCGTTTTTTGTGTT
>Ga0209671_1002425_pt1 | contig 17014 bp, 10 predicted proteins | sample WorMetHERISLAND2_2_FD_187401 | JGI IMG/M metagenome (GOLD analysis project Ga0209671, IMG submission 187401) | Marine gutless worms symbiont microbial communities from Max Planck institute for Marine Microbiology, Germany - Olavius geniculatus... | ecosystem: Host-associated > Annelida >...
CGCAGACTTCTGCTCGGGTGGTCCGACATCTCGTACCACATCTTATTGTATTCACGCCGACGCAGATCGTCACTGAACCAGCCCTCGGTCGTACCGCCGGCGATTATTCCGTACTTGATGTCCTCCTGCTCACTGAGATCGATCATGTTGTGGATTTTCGATGTTTTGTCGTTTCTTTTCATCAGTATCGACAGGCCGAACTTCATGAACGGAGGATCGATGAACGCGACTACTCTCTCCCGTGGTTCATTCTTTGTCAGGGGAGCAGCAGCCAGCTGAGCTCTCTGCAACAGCACAAGCACATCATTCTGTATACTAGTCTGGTCTATCAGTAATAACTTTCATCATCATCATCATCATTTAATTCGTTCACAGAGAGGGGAAAATGTAACATTTCAAAGGTTACAAGCGACGAACAGAATAGCTGATAGAAAGTTGTGTAGGTACCCGCTTTCGTTTGGTGCCAAAAAACAAAATCAACGACATTGAGGGACTTGAACAGCGACTACGCACTCTCTCTCTTATTTTTCCCGTAGCACACTGTGCAAATACTGGCAGTATACTACGTCATTCAGAGCTTACGGTGGATTCGCGCGGAAATCTGAAAGACGACAGTCGGTAGACCAACAGCGTCAGCGGCAAAACGTAGCGCAATGACTCCCGGTTTCTAGCAGTTTGTACGGGGATTCTCGCGATAGGATGCGTTAAATGTCGGTGCATGGGTGGTCGAAAGCGGCCAAATTCTTAAAAGTAGCGTTATATCAAAACGAAAGACGAAGTTGACGCCCAGTTTTCTATGCGGTCGCTGAGAGTTTTATTTTGTATCCGAAGCACCTCGAGACAAATAATGGTCTAAGGTTATTTTTAACGTTATGCGCTGTATAAATTTACGTTTTACTTACGTACAAATGGGCCTACTTAACCGGTCTTAAGGACTAGGCTACGCCACCAAATACTGTAGGCTATAGGACGGGCGTTTATACAGTATTTGAGAGGGTATTTGACGTCACTGAACAGAAAGCAGACTATAGTTTCACGTACGTTGTCAATAAGCTCTTTTATCATTCCATTCCACACACCGCGCTCCATCTCCCCGTACTTGCCATCAGCAACAGGCGTCACGGGCGTGAGGTCTATGCTGGTGTTGCTTGACAGATCGGCCAGCAGGTCGATTATGTAGCCTTCCAACTCGCTCGAATCAGCCGTCACGGACGGATGCTGAGCAAATGGTTGCGTCTGTCAGAATAAACATCAGAAAGTATACGGCTATTGTCAATACGCGCAAGGCAGAAAAAATACAGCGAATTTTAGTGGTGTTAACAAACGTCACTGGTAACTTACTGTGTGGCTCGGTAGTCTAACGGTAACGTGTCGGACTTGTAATCCTGAGGTAACTCAGAGGCGCAGGTTCGACTCCGCACCGAGACACTGCCGGGTAACGACCTTAGGCAAGTTGTTCACACGCATGTGCCTCTGTCACCAAGCAGTATAATTTGGTACCGGTCAAAGGGCGGTGATGCCCCGAGGCTGGGAAGGTAACCGTAGGTCTGGCGTCGCACTGGCCATGCGTCACGGACTCAAGTGATTTATCCACCTACAGGCTCAACGGCCGCGAGTGGGAGATGAGCACCCCGCCTACGCCCCAGCTGGGGCATGGTTTGCTTCACCTTTTTACTGGTAACTTACAGGTAATTTACTGGTAATTTTGGTCCGGTAACTTACCTACGACTCACAACACTAGCGAATATACAGTTAGTCAAATACATACATGTACACATGATAAGTAAAAATATCTTACGTTATCTTAGTTGGTTACACTATAACAGCCTGCCAAATATGTCTACTGTATTCTGTGTAATACGCACCAAGATTGTAGTGACTTTCAGCGTTCTTGTGCCGGCAACACTCAGACCTGCAAGCAACGCATGAACTGAGTAACTAAGTAAGTAATAAAAGTATCCTGCTATCAGCTAGTTACGCGTACGCGTAAAGTCACGATGCTCAGCTCTTGCTGTAGTTGTCAAAATTTTCGGCAGTGTTTTTCAACCGGCGTTTCGCGGAACCTAGATATTAGTTATACAAAGGTTCTGTGTTTGCGTTCCCAGTCATTTAGGCGGAATCGTTCCTCGCAGCGCAAGCGATTCCAATTCGACTACTGCGCCGCATTTCTCCGTAGCGCAGTCTGACGTCTGTCGTCTGTCACATAATTCACATTTGCGCTTCACATATTTAGACACCACAAACCGTCACGTGACCTTGCAAAATACTGCAATTTGCTGTTTTCGGCAACGAGAAAGGTTCGTTTTACATAGACGCGAAAACATTTGGGCGGTGTAGTAATTTTTTTCCGAGATGTAAGCATGATGTGCTACACGCCTATGCCGATTTTACGTGGTGAAAAAAGAAATCCTGCAATCGTAGCCTACCATGATTTGATTTTATACTTAAGTCACCGCTGCTTAGTTCCCAGTTTATGTGCGTCTTTCACATATTTGCAATACAAATACTGTGTTACTGTGTTACCGTACTGTCTACAGTATGCTAACAAAGAATGCGTGACTTACTGAGATATGAGGTCGCGAAGAAGCAACAGAGCGCCGTCAACGATACCCGAGACATCGTCGCCGTCACAATCGTCGACTATATACTGAACGAATGCAATACCGACGCGTTCAGATGCTGCACAGTACTGTGAGAGTGTGAGTATACACAGAGATGGGGCTGAAGCCGCGGGGCGGCTACTGCAGCGGATCTGGCACGCAGGGACGGCAGAAGCAACTGACAGACAATAAACCATGCAAGGATGCCGCTTGCATGCTATACGCGGGAATAACGGCTTCTATTTATAACCTATCTGCCTGTGTGAGAGCGTCCATCTACTACAGGATGTGCCAAAAAATGAGCCAACTTGTTTTTGTCAGAACTTCGTCAAATCTGTACCAAATTTGATAATTTTTGGCACACAGATAGCGAAGACGATAGAATTATGTAAGTCACACTCATTGTCTATCTCACGTAATTTATGTTAACGCACTACCGTGTAAAACGCAGCTGCTCCAAATTGTTACAATACATTACGCGGTGATTATCAGTATCAGATTGCTCACTTGTACTTTATCAATTCCACAAGGGCACCATGGGATTTAATAATTTTGTGGTATTAAACATTTTACGCTAAAAACAGCAGACAACAAAATAACTGACTGATGAGCTTAAAACACATTTTATCCATAAACGAGTGTTGTGCAGTTTGATCAGTTGATCGTTAATGCCACTGTCGGCCGTGGCGTCATGTCAGGGGCGCCATTTCAGTAAATTGTTGGGGTATCAGTGATCCTTGGGGTCTAAGTCTGCGTAACGTATTGTTTTTGCAGCAGTAACACTGTTTCAAAGGTACGATTTACAGGGAAAAAACTAAAATTGTAAATCCTTGGGGGTCCGTAGACCTTTCCAGCCCCCTCCCCGCTAAATGACGCCTCGTGCATCACGTCTAAGCCATTGTGTACACTTTGAACATAGATTCTGATAATTTGGAAGAAAGTGGTTAAAAACTTATAATTCTACTCAATGAATCACATTTTGTTTTACTGTGTGCTTGATAAGTCATTGGAACTTTTACGGAGACAACAACTGAGCATTATGCAACAATGTGAATCATCTGCATTTTACACGGTAGTGCGTTGACATAAACAAGGTGAGGTGGACATTGAGTGCAGCTTGCATATTTCTATCGTCTTGGCTATTTGTATGTCAAAAAATTATCAAATTTGGTGAAGATTTAACGAAGTTCTGACAAAAACAAGTTGGGTCATTTTTCTGGCACACCCTGTATATATGGTGTGGCGTGTCGAGGCTGCGAATGACCGCTGCCAGCATGAGCTTCAGCAGCTGCGGCGACAGTCCATTGCCTTGCCTTGCCGCCCTGGAGCGGAGTGGAGTGCATCCAGGTCAACTCAACGGGATGCTTGCTTGCTGCTGCTTGCTAGTAGCCTTATAGCACAGCATATATAACCACGAGGTATATATGCTGTGCTTATAGCATAGCCCCTTTAGGCTTGAGTCCGCGTTAGTGCTAGGGCCTACATTTTACACAGCTTCGTATACGAGTTTAAGACTAACAAGAAATTTGAGCTAATGCTCACGAGACGCGCGAAAGCCTATGGCAGTTCCGGTTCAGTAGTTTAGCTGAATATTGGGGTGTTCACGCTAAGTTAATATACAAATACCAAATTCTCTGTCTGGATCGCATAACGATAGTAGTGTGGCGCCACCTTGTGAACGATATAGATTTGTGTCGCAGCCCGAAATCGACAAAAAATCCACAAAACACCCTATTTTGGCGTTTAAGGTCATTCAAGGTCATTGAATTCGGCGCCAATCGAGAGCCAGTGTACGACTTCCTATTAGTGATTAATAGTAACCTAGGCTCTATCTCGCACCGTTACTGAGATACAGCGACTTATTGGCCAAAAATCGCAGATTTTGCCCACTCCCTCTTATTTAGCGCCCTCGTTCGGGCTAACCCCCTTGGAATTTATGGAAAAGCTATACGGTTCCTGAAACTAGAGTCTTCCAGGCACCCGACGGTGAAGATTGATCCTAGCTTGCACCGTTTTCGACTGATCCACCCGTGTGACAGACAGACAGACGGACAGAATTGCGATGGCTAAGACGCGCTGAAAACAGTAGCTGCTTTCGCGCGTAAAAAGCAAAAGCCGCCCTTGTATTAACTTGAAGTGTATTATAGGACACAACTTACTCACGCAAGAAGACGCATTTCCTCCGCGTCCAATTTTCAGTCCGAAGCATTTCCTACAGGCTACTTCAAATTTTAAAAGGGGACCCCTTAGTTTTAGTTCCAAAATACGCAGGAATGTTTGGGTAGCAACCGGATTTAGCGTATAGGCCTACTGTGCAATGTGCATTGAATTATTGTGTAGTCATTCAAAGCCTATCGTTTTTGTTTAGAATCCATGATGATTCTGCAGACCTATAGACCTATAATTCGTATACAAAATAATATACGACTGCAGCCGAAAGTTGCGAAAACAGAAGTGTACCACTAGAGCAAGCAGTGGTTTAATGGCAGATATAGCCTACACTGCAGTGTGTGCCAATAAAAACATCCCCAACATTATTGATTGTAATTTAAAGAAGAATAAGCATAATCAGATTTTAATAAAATTTGGTACGATGTTCTTGATACAACAGGCTATCAATTAATGACTGTTCAAGTTCATACCGCACCCAAATGCATCTGCACTATCTGACAAAAACAAAACAAGCAAAATTTGCGGTAAAATAAGTCAATAAATTTAATTTAATTTAATTTAATTTTATTTATTTTTATTTATTTGTTAAAATGACAAAGGGCCGAAGCCACTAACAGTCTCCGGATCTCTGGGCTCCATCAATAATTGCCGGTCAATTACAACAGCATGGGTCGCAGATGACGTTTAGGAATTGGAGAATAGGTCTAGGCCTATCATGTGGCAGAACATTATCGACAATGCCGTCAATGAATGGAGAAAGTGATCGAGATCACTTTCTCCATTCATTGACGGCATTGTCTTTTCCTGTGTTCGCGCAGCGGACCGACATTTAGAACATTTTTACTGAAGACATAGTTACGCATTATTGCAAAAATGTACAACTGGATATGACTATAGGCTTGTTTAGCCAAAGATGACAGAAATGCGGACGACATTATACGACGTATTTTGTATGTTATTTTGATACTGCCTTGACTAGTTTGGTTTTATTTTTGTCTTTCACAACATTGCAGTTTATATGCATGCCTATACTAAATTTAATTCAGTTTCATTTAACTTACTCCACTAGCTTACAGAATAGTAGCTCGTTTTCCTTAATTCACGGACTGGGACTGAAGTCGGATATTATTTAGCTCTTATCATGGCTTCGTATGTTACGAGTATGCCTAATTTTATTCCTTTTGGCTACTTTCGGTTGACCGAATGCTTGCAACATGTCAGATTGGGCCTTCGTAAATTCAGTAACGAAAATTCAATAACCGACTTAATTATTCTGCATCAACAAAACAAAGTAAAGTGAAATTCAAAACAATCACACATATCAAATGTCATAAACATTGCTCATTGATTTTATGCAAGCTTATCGATGAGATGAATTACTGGCAGATTAGCGTTAGAATTAAGCAGCTTGACTATGAAGGTGTCCGACACTCGAGACAGAACAGCAGCGAGCTGAAGACGTTGCCTGCATCCTGGAGTTCAGACTCAGTGTGCTTACGGTGAGGTGGTAATGTCGGTGATCGTGTCGGAAGGTTCTGCAGTGGCGGCTGCTGGCGGTGCTTCAGGCGCGGTCTGACTACACTGGTTTCGCTCAGTCCACCACTTGTTGTACAACGCGTCCAGACGTCCCGAGTTCTTCAGGTTCAGGAGAGCTCTTGCCAGCTGGGTCTTGGTGGCGCTGTCCAGGTCCCGAGTAACGGCCAAGTGGTACTCGCCGTGGTACTCCTCGACGTTGCCGGGTATGGCGATCAGCTCGCACGGCTCACGGCTGGCGTAGAACTCCAGCATATGCTGCTCTCCGACGAACGCGAACGGCACGCCGTCGCTGGACTCGCGCACACGCCTCACTCCTTCCGCGACGCTCTCCAGCAGACCTGTGCTCGGGTTATTTTCCATCTCGTACCACATGATGTTGTACTCAGGTCTCCGATCCCAGTCTCTGAAGAAGCTCTGCGTGGCTCCGCCGGCGACGATTCCGTACTTTACCTCGTTCTGGTTGCTGAGGTCGATCATGTTGTGGATCTGAGACGATCTGTCGCCTCTTTTCATCAGTATCGACAGGTCGAACGTCATGAACGGAGGATCGACGAACGTGACTGCGTTCTGTCGTGCGGCGTTCTTCGTCAGGGGAGCCGCTGCCAGCTGAGCTCTCTGTACCACAAGCACGTACATCTCAATGTAGGATAGATATTGCTAGTGTAGATTAAATGGAAACGCGTTGTATCGATCTACTGTCGACATCAGGTGCGGCCGTCCCCTGACCTGTGACCATTCTAGTTTAAAATTGAAAAACGTTCAGACCAATTTTGGTATCTTTTATACGCCTTTTCGTTTTTGAGATAAATATAAGAGACGGGAGGACAAAGAGGCGGACGAGCAAGAGCCGTAATACGGCTTATTATGACGGCGGTATAATAGCGAATGGCAGACTTTCGTTCAAAGCATTCCGCCAAAAATAGCCTAAATACAGACCTAAGAGCACTGCATGCGATAGACGCCAGGACAACGATCTGATCAATCATGTACGTCTACTTGACAACGAGAATGACAATGATAATCAATCAATCACTCAACTTATTTGACTAGGACCACTTGGCCTATACATGGTGCGGCAAAAAAGTGCCCCCTAAAGTTTTTCGCTGATTTTTTTTAGCAATCGTCAGAAATTTTGAGTTGTAATTTTACAGATTTATTAAGTGAGACATTCTGCATCTAAACGCCAAATGAAATGTAATTCTGTTGAAAAACGACAAAATTATAGACTGTTTAATATGGCCACCTATAGATTTTTCAGCATTAAAAATGTTCCAGCTAAAAATGCTATTTATTTTTCAAAAACCGGTTACCACGTTACTGCCGATAACGTCACGGTGACGTTTGGATAATCAGTAATTTATTTTGTTTATAAATTATCACTAAATTATTGTTCTTTTAAAGCAAATGCCGGCTGCCCACCGCGGCGGGTTCATCTTCCAGCAGGACGGCGTGCCAGCACACACAGAGCGCAGCGCACAGAACTGGCTGCGAGCCAACTGTCCAGTTTTCATCACAAAAAAACCAGTGGCCTCTAAATTCGTTGAATATAAACCCAATGGACTATCACGTGTAGGGTGCAATGTTGGAGATTTACCGCAAGCTCAAAACAAAGCCGAAAACAATCGCCGAAGTCAAGGAAGCGCTTCAGGTTATCTGGGGCAACCTGCCACAAGGACCGATCGACAAGGCTGTGAAAGACTTCTCAAATTTAGCGACTGAAGGCTCGTGTTGGAGCTTGAAGCTGGCGCGGTGGACACTTCGAACATTCACAGTGACAATGGAATTTTGGCATTTGATCATTAGTTAATGGTGTTGCTTCAACGATGTTATCGATTTTGCAGCTTGAATATTTTTAATGCTGAAAATCGGTAGAGAGTCATGTTAAAAAAATCTATAACTTCGTTATTTTCCAATAAAATCACACTTTACTTGGCGGTTAGCCGTAGGTTATTTCAGTTAATAAATCTGTAAAATTTCGGATAAAAGTGCCAAACGGTTGGTGAGAAAACAGCGAACAACTTTAGGGGGCTTATTTTTTGCCGAACCCTGTAGACGGACAAAGAGTAATAATAATAATTTTATACGGCATCAACGATTCGCGTACGTGGTCAATAAGCTCTCTGATCATTCCATCCCACTCGCCGCGAACTCTTTCTCCGTACTTGCCATCAGCAACAGGCGTCACCGGCGTGAGGTCTATGCTGGCGTTGCCTGACAGATCGGCCAGCAGGTCGATTATGTAGCCTTCCACTTCGCCTGGCAGAGCCGTCAACGACATGTGCTGAGCAAAAGGTTCCGTCTGTCAAAATCAGCATATATGTGGGCTTTAAAGAAACTTTATTCCAGAATTCTCAGACTACTATAGACAGGCCTACGTACGAGGCCTATTTTAATGGCTTTTCCTCCGTCAAGGAAAAGAGCATGAAGATTCTGGATAGGGGTACATAATATTTAAAAGCAAGCCATATCTGTGAGGAACTTAGTGTTGCATGCGTGTTGCACGAACAGAATTCATTCAACGCTAGCCTAAGTATAAGCAGTTCGATGTATTGTTCATTGGCTTTATATTTGGAAAAAACTCGTTTGTTGTCAACTTGGTGTGACGCAATCGATCTATGCTAAATGCGATTGCAATCTTTTATTTGTTTTATTGAAGAAAATAGACCTAATATCCGATTTCTATTTTGATATGTATAGGACGTATATGACAGTACAGTCGTCGTGCTGGCTTCCGCTGAGCTACACACCTCGAAATAGCCTACTTATGATTAAAAACAGCCTATAGATCTATCTGCCTACTAGTGCTACATTGACAATCTGTCCGTTAACTGAGTAGTAACGCGTGTAGCCTATACGTACCAGAAGTGTAGTGACTGCTAGATTTCTTGTTCCGGCAACCAAAAGAACTGCAAGCAACACAGATAGGCATATATAGCCCAAGTAAGTGAGAATTATGCTTATAGCTAATACTTACTTATCTAGCGTGTTTTCACCACAACTTAAACGCTCGGGGTGTACAATGTTAGTAGAATGCGAAAGTAGAAGTGTTTGTGCCTTGAGGTCACAGTCACACGTACTCGATCGGCGGCAAAAATGTCCCCACAACGTCCGTCGGGCGCGGCCGCTGAAAAGTGTGAGCTGCTTTTCAGAGAGATAAGAGAATTTAAACTTGTGCGTTCCAAGCAGGCAATCAGCTGAGGTAGACCGGTTGACAACCGTTTTTCTTGTAGCCTATTTTATAGTCTGTAGTCATTGACAAAGCCTCGACATATGCCTTTGTCCATGTCCAAAGTCTTGCTATGCGACCGTTTTTCTATAATGAGCCGAATTATAGGCTACAAGTCCTGTCTGTCCGTCTGTCCTGTAGGCCTACATGCGTTTAATCGAAAACAAGAAAGCGTTAAAACACAACTGGTTTGAACGTTTTTCCGGCACCGAAGTGTGTTAATTTTCAGATCATACTCCTAATTTAATTCCAACAAATTATTAGTTCTGGGGAAGCAATGCCAATTCTAATTAGTTAGAAAAATTTTCAGTTAAGCTATTTCTTGTTCTGCGCGCTGGTGAAACTTAAGGGAATAATTTCTCAGCATTTTCATTTTCGTGTATAACTTTCAATTAAGAAGAGTGCGTGATTTACCGAAGTCTGAAGTCGCTAAGAAGAAGCAGATCGCGGTCAACGATGCGCGAGACATCGTCGCCACCAGCATCGTCACCAGCGTGAGCGTCGTCACTCGTCAGCGTCGAGTGCTGATCGAATGCCTTTGCTGACACCGTCACAGGCCGAGCGACCGACATATACGGATATGCTGGCAAGAACAACAATATTGACAAACCACAGATAGGCCTACTGTTTTTACGAGACTGTTAAATCAAGTTATACACAGCCGCAGATTGTGGGTCCGGGATACAGCGTGCGAGGCATGTACATGTAGGTGGTCTTGGCCGATCTCCATCCATTTCGTTGCAATTGAATCTTGACATCTGCATGCGCCGCAGCCAGAAATTGCACAAAAACACTAAAACCACCCATTTTGGGGATTCAAGGTCATTCAAGGTCATCGATGTTGACATCACTAAAAAGCTTGTCACTATTGCTTGTTATCATAAGCTGCATTGTCTGTGTGTATCTGCAACCGTTTTCACGCTACACCATGCAGCTAATACTGGTAAAATAACTACTTTTTAGGAGGGTAGCCATCTTTGAGGCAAACGAGCGCGGGCTTCCTTGAACCTAAGGGGTCAGGAATCAGGGCTTGGACAGCTAAAAGCATACGTTCAATGCTGAAAATTACATATGCAGGTCGTCTTGATCTATCTCTAGCCATTACGTCGCAATTTACTGCTGAAATGTGCGAAAAAAATTAACAAAACCCCTCTTTTTCGGGGTTCAAGGTCGTTCAAGATCATCGATGTTGAGAAATCTAAAAGCCCGTCACCAGTACTTGTTATTATGCAGAAAGCCTGTACCTATCTGCAACCATTTTCACAACAAGCCAATAGTGGCAAAATAACGTCTTTTAGAGAGGGTACCCCTCTTTAACGAATTCGTCCGAGAGGAAACCCCTCACCGAAAGACACGAAATTTTGTCAAGATAAACTAGAGTCTTTGGGCAGCCCACAGTAAAGATCTCGTGATCCTAGCTTGCGTCGTTTTGACACAATACCGCAGTGTGACGGACGGACAGACGTTTCGACAATGGCTAAGACGCGCTTAGCACTACGTGCTGTCTCGCGTAAAAATTGTTAAGCCTCAAAACAAAACCAAATACGAAGACGTATTAATAAGTTTGCAAAATATGCTAGAATACTTATATACAACCAGACATTAGATAATGACGCTAACCAACTGATTAGTGGTGTGCAAATTAATTATAGCAGACATAGGCCCATGACACCACCGTTCTGCGTTGAGGGTGAGAGACTGAATTGTTTTGAGCTCAAAAATCGGAATTGCTTGCAATCAAACGACTCGAATAGCATCGAATCAGGCGCATGCAACTTTAGTAGACTATGAAAAGTAATTTGAGCAAAGCTGACATGACGCGCGATATAGCAGCGGCCATATGCTACTTTGGCAATCAGTGTAAACCTGCAGCAACAAGATATTAATGCATCTTAAAAGAGTAGTTAAATTTGAAGCCTCCGTATGGAAGACTCCTTGAGTTTAAGAGATCGAAACTTAGAATTTTAAAAATGTACGTTCTACGCTAAAAATGTCATACGCAGGTTGTCCAGGTCCATCTCCAGCCATTTCGGCGCAGTTCACTCTTAAAATGTGTGTCGCATCCGCAAATCGCAAAAAAATCAGTAAAAATCCTATTTTGGGGGTTCAAGGTCATTTAAGGTCATCGACGTTGACACCAGTAAAAAGCCTGTCACTATTGCTTGTTATGATAAGCAGTTTGTCTGTGCCTATCTGCAACCGTTTTCACAATACACGAAATAATTTCGCTTAAATAACCACTTTTTAGGGAGTACCGGTAGCTGTCTTTGACGCCGGTCTGCGCCGGCCTCCTTGGACATAAGGGGTCGGGACTTGGACTGCTAAAATCTACGTTTAATGCTGAAAATTTCATGTGCAGGTTGTCTTGGTATATCTCCAGCCATTTCGTCGCAATTCGGTGTTGAAATGTGCGCTGCATCCAAAAATTGCGAAAAATTCACCCCCTTCTTTGGGGGGGGGGGTTTAAGGTCGTTCAAGGTCATGCATCGATGTTGACAAATCTAAAAAGCATGTCACCTGTGCTTGTTATGATAAGCCAATAAAAGCAAAATAACGTCTTTTAGGGAGTACCCCTCTTTGACGCTGTCGTTCGCGGAGAACTCAATCCGCACCCACGGGCACGAAATTTTGTCACGATAAACTGGAGTCCTTGGGGGCAGCCCACAGAGTACGTAGATCTCGTGATCATAGCTTGCGTCGTTTTGACACAGTATCATATACTGTAACAGACGGACAGACAAACGGACGCCCAGACGATGGCTAAGACGCGCGAAGCTGCTATTGCGCGTAAAAAGTGACGGATACAGAGACAGAAAGAGAGATCAGATGTAACGGGCTTCAGGGGAATGGTGAATATTCCCAGCTTTTTGGCTAAAATGGTGCTATATAGCGCATAAACATCAAGAGATTCCGTAAACGGATAATCCAGTAACACTGAAATTAGGCCTAATTCGGGTAGGCTAGGACTATTTCTTGATAGGCCAACGTTTGTAATGAACCGTTCGTTGTTATAATCTTGTCAACTGCCGAAGAAACGCCTGCTTAGCGGGATATGTTTGTTATAGCCAATTCACACTTACGACGTTGACGCAACTATCAACACTGTATAGTTAACTGAGTCGCGTCGGCGTCGTAGGTGTGAACTGGACATAGACATTCTGGTCCAATGTATAATATTTATGATTACATTAACTTGTAATTTGCTGCGCTATAGCACTTTATTCTTGCTTACTTGTTGTTTTCGGTAAACACAGTATTTCTTTTTCCGTTACATTGTAGTAAACATGGTGTGTAGACGTATTATTATTTTCGATAATCCAAGTTAATCATCGTATTGCGTAGAGTTAAATTTAGCCAACAAGCTGTCGACTGTTGCCGATAAAGATACAATTGCTTATATGTGCATATTTTTGTTGTTTATTGTTTATATGCGATTAAATCGATCGTCATCTTAAACCTGTTGCTGACCTTTTATTTCTTGCTATTTTTTCACTTTCTAGCAGAGACAGCGACATCTGTATATGAGGAAACTGTGTGACGCTATTTATTGTGTAATTGCGTGGTGTTTTGCAGGGAATTGACATTCGTCATAACAAAGATCGTAAGGTTCACCGCAAGGAACCTCGTAGTAATGACATCTACCTTCGCCTGCTCGTTAAAGTAAGTCCTTAGACTCTAAGCTTTCACCACCTTGAGGCACTTTTGAGGTAGTCGGTATTTTAAGTGATGATGTGTTGCAGTAGCATCATGGGTAAAAAGAAGTAGGTGGGGCAGGAAGTTGTAATTTTCTGACAGACACTACAAATTTTCAATGGAATTCTGATGGACAGCTATTACCACCCTCAATGCTACAGTCCATTTTCTGTCAGAATCTTACACAGCAGGCCATCTGACACATCTGAAGTAATATGTGTAGGCATTACCATTGGCATGAACAATACTTAATTCTCGGATGTTTAATGTGCTCTATTGGTGTTCGTGTTAAATCTATTAAGTACAGTGTTGTAAATCTGGCTAATCGTACAGACATGTTTAGTTACTCCAGTGCCATTATAAAGCATTGTAGCTGAATGTGAAATTGGCAACTATCTTTAAAGGTCCATGGCCACGGTCAAACTCACTCGGGCAATTTCTGTAGATTTAAATTAGACATTTAACCTCACATATATAATATGTCGATTTGAGCTTCATAAATATACGAAATTAACGTGTGAATTCAAACGAAATGCGGCATTACGTTACGTTGTGCGAAATATTATAATCTATCAGTGCCCACAGTGACGTCATGACCCTGTCCCATATAGATCATGAATATTAATGGCTAGCCGACGACGCCATCATTCTAGGGTAGGCCATAGCCTATAGACGTCATGAATATTAATTCATGACATCTATAGGCTAAACTCATGACGTCACTGCAGGTCATCATGGCGGCACGTTTTCTACGTCGTTTTCGTAGATCGTCGACTTTAAAGGTAATTTTTTCCGTGTTGACACAACGCTGGGCGCCGATATTACTGTCAAAGTTATCATGAAATTCTGCGAAAACGGATAAAATGTATATGTTAATTTTGGTGACCACAGACCTTTAATTAAAACTATTGCTACAAGGCATCAGAAATGTGCACCGCCATCTGCGTGTCTAGTGCTTGGTTCTGTTAGATATCCGATGGAGCACAGTATATATCAGAGTGCTGTAGTTAATGAGTTCATGTTTATTGACATGGTGCATTCTGTTGCCAGTTGTACAGGTTTCTTGCACGAAGAACAAATGCCAAGTTCAACAAGATCGTGTTGAAGAGGTTGTTTATGAGCAAAAACAACCGACCCCCACTCTCAATTGCCAGACTGGTTAGTTTAACGCAGCATATTTAGTTTTTTAAAATTATTTATGTAGCAGAAAATGCTGCTAGTACAACTTATTGTAGTAACAGTAAAAGTGACAGCAGTTTCTAACATGCTGCAAGATGGTGAAATCTTTACAAGGGCATGGTAGTGGTATCGGGGATGTGCACGAGACTTTCTGAGCCAAGACCGAGACGAAACCAGAGATGCATGTCTCCAGGACTGAGACGAGACGAGACGGCTGGCTGAGACCTTGAAGCTCCCGAGACTCTTGAGAGTATCGGGAGCTTCATGACGTATGGCGAAACACATTGACAATGAAAGTATTAATTTGCTCGCACTTTGGTAAACGCTTTCTATTTGTGATATTGTGGGTTTTGCACTTTATTTTGACAATTATCACTGAATAATTAACGGCTTGCACCATAAGGTAGTGCAGAGATGCATTTATGGTGTGGTGGGATCTGTAATAATCACATTATCACAAATTGTCTGCAGAGTGTGCTAGTGAAAGAATTTTGAAAATCGGTCAGTAATTGGCAAAGGTATGGACAAAAGTAAAGTGGCACATTTTTTTGGCCCACCCTGTATATTATTTTTGCTAATAATATGCCACACCCTGGCTGGCCCAAACTGAACAGGAAGTTTGGTGCAGTTTGAAGCTGTTGAAGTACCACTGAGATAATGTTTGCTGTTGCGAAAATTTTGCCATCTTGGGTATTTATCTGGTGTGCTTACTGTGCTGCATTGAAACATATTGTCAAAAGTAATAGAATGGTGGGGGCCTGGCATTGTAAGTTATAATACTGTGAGCCTGCGGTGTAGCGATAATTCAAGTGATGATGTGCTCAGAGTCGGATGATGAAGAAGACCGGTCGTGCGGACAAGACCGCTGTGGTCGTTGGAACAGTCACCGATGATGCCAGGATCTACGATATACCAAAGCTGAAGGTTTGCAGCTGGTTCTCATTGTTTTGTTTTTTTTCATCTGTGGACTACTTCTCCCTGGAAAACTTGGAAATGTCGGGAAATTTGCCAGCTCAGTGAATTTTCTGGTCAAAACTCAAAAAAAAATCTGGATGAATTCTAATCTGGGTTTATCCCACAAAAGCAGACTGGTAGAATAAAATTAGAGCTGTTAAAGCGTTAATTTTTTTAACGCACGTGTTAATGCATTAATAACGCATCATTAATATTGCTGATATTGTAGGTGGACTACACCGATCTATAGGGTGAGTGGATTGTAGCCCACGAACCAGACTATGACAGTAGTGATGATGGAGCAGCAACAAAACAATTTTTAATTACTTGTATATTATTCGATTGTCAAATAAACGTAGTTTAATGGAATATCTTGCTTCAGGAAATTAGGTATATTTACATATGTGTGTCAATTTTTTGAATGCACATTAATTCTTTAACACATTAGGTTAACGTGTTAATTTGACAGTATTAGTAGTTCAAGCAGCAGCAGGAGTAGTATTCCCATTATTAACTTGCCATATAGTAGAAGTATAAACAGAGATATTAGCTCAGTATCTGTTGATGGACCGTTTTGGCCCAAATACCGTTTTTCTTGGCTGCAAGTTACGTCTGGTTATAGAATGTAGAGAAGTTTGTTGTCTTGTGTTAGGTATGTGCGCTGCGTGTAACCGAGAAGGCTCGTGGCAGGATATTGAAAGCTGGTGGTGAGGTCATGACTTTTGATCAGTTGGCACTGAAAGCACCTAAGGGTCGTAACACGGTCCTGCTGCAAGGTACTGCGTCGTCTTGTGAATGTTTCAGCATTTGGGAAAAATACTAGTGATGTACCAGATTTCAGTTTTCAAAAGCCAGGGTTTCGCTCACTATGCGTCCCTTGACTCGTTTCTGGGGCTAGGGACAGATTTAGAAGTAAGTTGTAACTGCATATGAATAGTTAGTAGTTTTCTACAGAGTGTCTACAAAAATGATATCTTTAGTGTCAGTGTAGCAATAATATACCATGGCCGTAAACTATATGTATGTGTGAATGAAGACTTTGAAATTATCTTCTGTTAGTTTATTGGGCCTGGTGACATTGATGCGTGGCTTTATATTATCGAGTCATTTTGTAACCGTGTCAAAAGTCAAGACATGTTTCATTAATTTTAGTCCCTTGAGTATTGAATACCAGTAGCTCATCTGACAAATGTTAGCTGATTGCCAGTGTTTTGCCGTATTTTGCCAACTGTGAATACACAGTGAAATATGACTATGCCTTTTCCTATTCTGTGTCACAAATGCCATTGTACTGTATAGCATTTTTACGCGTGAAAGCAGCTACTGCATTCAGCGTGTCTTAGCCATCGCAATTCTGTCCATCTGTTCGTCACACGGGTGGATCAGTAAAAACAGTGCAAGCTAGAATCACCAAATTTTCAACTGCCAGAAAGGCTCTAGTTTCGGACACCGTAAAGCTTTTTCATAAATTCGAAGGGGGTCACCCCGAACGAGGGTGCTAAATGAGAGGGTGTGCTCGAAATTTGCAATTTTTGGCCAATAAGTTGCTGTATCTCAGTAACGGTGCGAGATAGGGCCTAGGTTACTATTAATCACTAATAGGAAGTCGTACACTGGCTCTCGATTGGCGCCCAATTCAATGCCCGTGAATGAC
>Ga0209671_1002426_pt1 | contig 17013 bp, 15 predicted proteins | sample WorMetHERISLAND2_2_FD_187401 | JGI IMG/M metagenome (GOLD analysis project Ga0209671, IMG submission 187401) | Marine gutless worms symbiont microbial communities from Max Planck institute for Marine Microbiology, Germany - Olavius geniculatus... | ecosystem: Host-associated > Annelida >...
CAACCTTGTCGTTCCAGTTCATTACTTGTGACCTTTAAAATGTCATGCTATGTGTCTATGAACGAAATAAAATGATAATGATGATGATGATGATGAGGTTATTTTTCATCTCCATCAAGACTTCATCTCCATCATTTTCATCAAGAATTTCAGTTCTTGAGATTTTAAATTAAAAGGTTATGGGCGGATTTTGGTGAAAATGCGTCGCGGCTCCAGGAAAAATCGGTCAGATTTTAGTGGAGATCCGCATTCAGATCATCAAAGGAGGTTTGCGCTGTCCAGTCGCTTCTAGTTCTGTACATTCAGTGGTCAGTGCATGCAGGGCGGGTGATGGGTGTATTTCTTCAGGTCAGCCGACATGTCGAGATGCCTCGACGGTGTGCTCGACGATTGACGCAGCTGCGTGCTATAACAGCGCCACGCGGTCCGACTGCTGCCAGACGTGTGAAAAGTTCCACACCGGTACTCCAGGTAAACAGCCTTTGGCTCGAAGCACTTTTCTTAACTGCTGTAGAACAATTTAAAAACTGCAAAACTATAGGTTATCAACGGGACTTATTACATGTTACAAAAAAACTGTTTTGGGTTAACATGTTTAGGCCTAAGACGAATGCTGTTTCTTATAAACCGTTTGTTCTCAAACTGATGTCAACATCAGAAATTACTTCTTTTGCATACACGAGAACCACATCGAAGTTCGAACAACTTGAATTGCGACTTTAGACGTGCTGACCTCGGACAGTGAACTGAATATTCTGCTTGGCTGAAATTTGTGCCGTTTTTGTTACTTTTTGTCACATTTGTCTAGGCGAGTGGTTTATCGTAGTCTGTTGTTTGCTTCGTTGTCTGTTTGCAGCAAAATATTCAGGCAACCGTTTGATATACCTTATACCAGTATTTCTTTGCTGCATTGCAGTGGTCTTAGCAAGTTTCTGGTACATTACATGTGTCTGTACAGTGTATGGCCCGATAATTGCTAACCGTTGGCGATGGATGCGTTGTGCAGGTTGCGAATACGGCGACAGGCAGGCGTGGTGCTACGACGTTACGAGATCCCAGTGTAGCTTCTACGAGGAAGATTGTTGTCAGACGTGCAGCTAGACACTTCACTGAGTGACACAACCTCTCCAATCTACAGTATAGGCGTCACCATACGGTCGCATGAGATGGAATTTGTATAGGCCTAAGGGTAAATACAGATAAAAAAATGTTGCCAAAATTTCAACATTTTGTTTTTCTCGTTCGAAACGTTTTGACAATGTTTACGTGAAGCATAATATGCCAGCGTTGGATCAAAATTCCTTCTGTCCATGTCTTCAAACATGTGCAGTTTGTACTTCAAAACGTCACCTTCCACAGCGTTTTTCTATTCTAAAACTGTCAGTAGGCACCAGAACGGCTTGAAACTGAAATTCGTCATTAAGGTCAATACACACAAAATACAGATTATGCAAAAATGTTTTATTGTACGCGTAATCTCAGTCCAGCTGTGAGAAATTAGCGAAAATCTAATGGAATGTTGAATGAATCTCGAACATGATGGATTGTATGGGTACACTGTACAGCGTACCAGAATGAATTCCACACCATGTTGCGGCCAAGAGAAGCCAGATGTGACGAAAGCTGGACAGGCCACAGTGCCACACAGGCCTTGCCCTGGTCACAGCTATACATGTCCTTAATATTTTCTCAGGAGGCTGTTTACTACATAGCGCGTGTAATGTATTTACCAGCGATACTGCAGCAACTGTCACAGACGACTCTGGGCTTGGTGCCAGCCCATTTCTTACATAATTTGTATGATATGGCGTTTATGTAATGTTGCTGGCGTTATTTGTTATAGGCTACACGGTATTGTTATTGCTAAGTTATATGACGGTTCGACAGGACAGTTCAGGCCCGTGACCAAGCGGGTCCCCATAGGTAGTTCCGAGTGTAACCCAGAAAAATGTCAATTTTTTAACAATGTTGTGAATCCTTTTTGATATAAAAAAAATAACAGTCAGCTAGGCTATTTGCCTGGAGGCTTGAAAACAGCGCACTTTCTTGTTTACTGAATAAATTTGCAAAACCATGCCCCTCTCTTCTGCGTCCGTAGGGCCAAAAACTTTCAGCGTTAGGGGAAAGGGGGCAACCCCTGACCAGGGACTCTCTGAATCCCACAGACGCCCACTATAGGCTCAGTCGCTCTTCTCCCCATCAGAAACTTGAAATTGGCTCATGGCCCAACGTGAGGCCGCCCGGCGCTGTAATTCCGAATTGGGGGAAATTTTTTTTTTGGGGGGGTTGACATTCCCCTCGTAGCGTCATGTGGCCTGAACACAATTGCATTAGACTAGGCAGCACGTGTAGTGTGGATTTAGGAAATCCCGCAGTTTTGGTCCACGCCTGCGTGTCCTTGCCTCAACCCCTCCCCCAATGGATCTCGATAAAATCTGGCCTCAATTCTTTGCAGGTAATTTGGATTGACCTTTCCCCAATGCTGGTCTTAATCCGTTGTCCAGTTTCGACAGACAAGTGAAAAATAAAAAAAATAATGTAGAAGAAACAGAGCGAAAACATAAGGCCTCCCGTCAATACGTACTGTAGTCACGGGCCTGTGCTGAGTAATACAAATCATAAGTGAGAGGCTACATGATGGGCTCTGACTTCTCCAGTTGGCTGCAAGACAAGTATCACAAATCATGGGCGTAACCAGGTTTTGAAAGTTGAAGACCACTTCGGTACTGCCTTTCCTGTTCCATTTTCTGTCCCTTTTCTCTCCTTATTCCGCTTCTTTCTTTATTCTCACTCCCAATTTCTCCTCCCTCACCCGTTTATTCAACTATAGAATCATCTGTAAGCACCTCCCGCGGACTGGGCAGATCCCGACCACTGCATTACCATCATCATTTAAATTCGTCAAAGCAGGTACAAAAAAGTAACGCAGCAGGAAAAACCAGGCAGAACAGTTGGAGGAGACTGGTTGCTGCCGGTCTCCATGGCAACTGCGCCTTATGCTGCCAGACTTCAGAACTTTGTGGGGAAGTTTGCGACTGCGCAGAGTAGACTTGAGTGTCCAAACTTTGCCCTGGTGGACATTTTTCCATACTTTTCTCGGGCGTTTATAATGACGTTTTGCGCGATCCGGTTGATATTTTAGCTAGTTCTTCTGCTGCAGCGTGCATCTCCGCCAAGCCAAAGATCTCAATTCCCCAAGCATTATCCCCCACCATATCGAACATAATGGAAATATCTACTATATTTGACTATACTGCCAATATTCCATGTTCGTTTCAGTAAATTCAGTTTCAAAATGTCAAAGATTGTGTCCTTGTACGTTGCTAATGTGAAGATTGTAAAATGATGCAAAATGTTCCATAATCCATAAGCTTGTCCTCTACAAAAGCGAACCAATTCAGCCTTAGCAAACAAGCACCATTCTTTGAAAATCATCAAAATCCATTCAATAACTTTCCGAGTTTTTGTAGCCGTTTGTGTGTTCATATGCAAAAGTGCGCGCAAGTTACCGTTAATGTATTTTGAAGATTTTCAAACGTCTACAAAAACAACCTGCTTGGCGGAGTTGATAATGCTAGATTCTTTAATGAACTTACACCATTTGACTGTTGCTGTCTTAACATTACAAGTGTGTGTTTCACTGTTGTAATACGCTCGTTGTTGCTGTAAACCAGCCTTACAGTTGTATCATTCAAATGGTGTCCTGACAAAACTTCGACTGACAAAATCCGGACCAACAAAACTGGAAACAACAAAACCTGGACACAGTGATATAGGTTTAGGCTTAGGAGATAAGATAAAGTATAGGGTTAAGGTTAAGTTGAGGAATTAGAGTTAGGGATTAGGGTTCAGGATAGGGCTAGGGATTGGTATAGGGTTTGGGTTAGGAGTAGGGTTAGGAATAGGGATAGGATTCGGTAAGGGGCCAGGCTAGGGTTATGGATTATGGATTAGTAACAAAGATAGAGTTAGAGTTAGGGTTTGTGTAGTGGGCTAGTTTGTTTTTTGGTCCAGGTTTTGACAGGGAACCCATTGAAATAGCTCAGAATTAGTGACAAATTATTCAGCCTTAACGCATAACAGGAGGTAACTGTGGGCAACGATACAAAAAACTTTTCGTTTCTGAGATCGACCAATACACTTGTAGTTGTGCTGCCATTAGGCCTGGTGAAAAACTAAAGTTAACAGATTTTCTCGCTAAAGCAACAATTCTGTTTCTACAAGAAACAAATAACACTTTCTGCAACATTCCATTGCATCTTCGCTATTTTCCATAGTTAGGCCATGGTTACATTAAACAAAAAAACTCTTTTGCAACATTGGAACCTTTCCAATTACCATGAATGACCTTACTCCAGGCACTGTAAGCTTCCCCAGCTGGTGTGGACAGAACCAGGCCAAAAACACATTTTCGAGCACAAAACTGCATAGCATAAATAATTTTCAGCTCAAAAAGTCAAGGGCCCTGCGGACGGCTGTATATGCCGTCACTGGGCCAACATGTTTTTCTACTTATCAGACAAATGCACCAATAATTGCAACAGTTGTTAAAAATGTTATGGGGTCCTGCACCTGTGAACAAAAGATCCAGGACTGCAAAGTTAGATTTCACCTTACTGAGAAAAGAATGAAAATAATTGCCAAGTTAACTACTAGCACTTTATATACATATAAGTTCGTGTTGCAAAACTTGGCTAAAGATGGACTGATACAGGATCTGTGCTGATTTTTTGCCAGAGTTCCCAACTTCCCATGTGTCAACGATCAATTAATCTGGTCACAGTCAGTGGACAGCAGCGACAGAGAATGCCTCGATGTCGTCAATGATCCTACAGAGTCTCAGTAGTGAATGCCTGCAACCAATTTGACGAAGCCGGGAGACCAGTGGTCGGTCCGTGACAGTGGCTAGCGTATGTATAACACACTCGACACGGCGCCGATCACACAGCCGGTCCAAGTAGACCAGGGACTTGGGCGTGCTGTCGACAGAGTCTACCATGTCGGCACGGTGCTGCTCATTCTCACCGTTAGCAAAACCATCCACCACTTCAGTCACCGGAATCTGATCACAGAACAATAACAGACAAATCTGATACAATAACAACTAGAAAGCAGTCAGAGCCCGCAGGTACCTCTGCCAAGGCAATGTCGTTCGCCAGGTGGCGTCACCATATTCGCTTTGCCAGCGGTTCCCTTATGCCCCCTTTAACGCAATGGTAACGAAAATTTCAAAGTGATCCAGAATCCAGGATTCCTGCCGGATCACCCCCAAAATTGAATCTCTTGTAGCTTATGCCATGCCCGACATTCCTTCAAAATTTCAGAAAGATCCGTCCATAACTTTTTGAGTTATCTTGCTAACAGACAGACAAACAGACAAACAAACAAAAAATGGCAAAAACATTACCTCCTTGGCCGAGGTAATAACAGTCCCAATTCCAATGTTTATGAAGCTGTAATCATGTCACCGCCAGTGCGAGAGTCCACCCAGTTCATTTGACAGAATATAGCATGAGCGCCAGGTGGCTGCCGACCTTTGGACCAAACCGATCAGCTTGAGCCAACAGATCCGCCGATAGGCAGCTACAGTAACTACATTCACCATCGCCATTTATTATTACTCAGCTAGACAGCTGATATTCATTTTACCGTCCCACGGAGGGTAGAAGGCTGAGTTGATCTAGCTGGCAGGCTTTACACCGTGATGGTTTACCTGCCCACGACAGTCACCCATCACAGTACTAACCGGGCCCATCGTAGAGCAACCTCATTGATCTAATCAAATGCATTACCACTACTCCAAGCCACCAGCCAATGCAGCCGATACTCTTCATTTCTAATGACCAGGTCAAAAGCATCAAATTATAACCTTTATTACTAAAGTTGTTAACTTTTGGGAACCACTGCAGCTTTCTTCGGAACAAATTCCAAATTCCACTCAGCCCAAGAAGTCACCACGGCAAACAAACTCTCAAAGATATGACACAATTAGCAGCAACACTCTTCTCTGATGTGCACCATTCTTTAATCTGCCGATCCAATTATTCAGACTTATCATTTATGCAAATAATAATTGTGGCTGCATGGAAAGTAAAGAAAATTCTGCACAAAATGTCTGCAAATGTGTCTACGTGCAACACTAACCATACATGTGACAAAACCAAGATCAATACCCAATAGCAATTACCTTTTCCAGAATGGTGAGAATATCGGTCAGCAAATTCTGTAGAATTTCGAATAGCATCTTGGTCATGACGGACGAGTACTTGTCAGCTTCGGCTGTTGGTTTGACAGAAGACGGTTCCGGGCTGGTCTGTGTATCTGCACTGCTTCCACACTGGCTTGACTGCTCGTCGGACGCATCTACTGACTTTATGTTCTCATCGTGAGTGTCAGCTTCAGCGATCTTCTGATGTCCGACTGTTTCGCTGTCGGACTTATTCTCACTGGAATCAATGTCAGAGTCTTCACTGCTGGGAACGGGTGATGGGAAGTTATATGGAGCTGATATTGAATGAGTGCGACGACGCGGTGTCAGAGGCATTAGAGGCCGCATCTCCAGCTTCGGATAAACGACTTCCGCGATCTTTGCGATGCACCTTGTCAACTGGAAATCTGCAGTGAAAATACAAACAGCTTATAATTATATTTTTATTCATTTATTCGATGCAAGCACATTCAGTAGACTGCTCCATAAAGTAACATTACAGCTAGAGAACAGCTGCACTGAAATGTTATGAATACAAAGTGCAAGGCAAATAACATGATAATGTCACAGCACTCATAATGCAGTGTGGCTTGGTGATGTAACGGTAGCATGCCAAACTCGTAACCCCGATGTTGCAGGTTCGACTCCGGGCCGGGGCACTTCAGGTAACGACCTCGGGCAAGTCGTTCACACACGTACCTCTGTTCACCAAGAAGTATAACTTGGAACCAGCCAAAGGGCGGTAACGCTCCGCGGCTGGGAAGGCAACCGTAGGTCTGGCGTCGCACTGGCCATGCGTCACGAACTCAAGTGATCTATCCACCTACAGGCTCAGTGGCCACAGAAAGGGAGATGAGCACCCTGCCTCAGGTAGGGTATGGCACCTTTACCATGACCTTACTTATAATGCACGGAAAGAAATCCATAAATCTTAACATCTGTGAGCATGTGATTCAAACTAGCACAAAGTTAACACAAACAGTAATTGGTACGCCATGTCACCAACTCATATTCTATACCGCAACTTTAAACAGCTGCAAAAGTCTTTTAGTGTTGTATAGATGGTTACATCACCTGCAGCCCCGGAGACTGAGATCAGCTAAGGCCCCAGGCTTGTAGACCGAATACATACATAATACCTTATATTCACGTATCAGGGCTCAGTGATGCATGTTCATCTAACACAAAGTGACATTCGAGATGACTGACCACTCTCCAGACTCTATGAATTTCCCTGACAATTCCCCGATGATTTGCGACACTTCTGACCATTTTGTAGTTCTATTACAGGGTGGGCCATAAAAAACGTGGCACTTTGCTTTTGTCCATATCTTCGCCAATTATTGACCAATTTTCAAAATTCTTTCACTGACACACTCTGCGGACAATTTGCAATAATGTGATCAGTATATATCCCACCAAACTGTAAATGCATCTACACTACCTTTTGAAATATCAATGAAATATGCATGTACAACAATAATAACAAACAAACATTTTGGTAAAATTGATAAAAGAACACTTCAGATCAACATTGCAGTGAATGATCTGTATAACACTAGACCGTGTGGGTCTAACACAGTCTAGTGTCATACGGATCATTCACTGCAATGTTAATCTGAAGTGTTTTTTATTTACTTAAATGTTTGTTAGTATCGTTAAGTTTTCTTACATTTATGTTTCACAAGGTAGTGTAAAAATGCATTTACGATGTTGTGGGATATATAATAATCATGTTATTGCAAATTGTCTGCAGAGTGTGCCAGTAAAAAAATGTTTAAAATCGGTCAATAATTGATTAAGATATGGACAAAAGTAAAGTGCCACGTATTTTATGGCCCACGGTGTATAAATAAGTGCTATAAATTAAAATATAACATAGATATAAATATTATAAACTAAAACATAAGTAAGCAACATTCAGCAGTAAACAGCGTAAAATAATTCACAAACAGTTTAAGAGAGTAATGTAAAAAAGCCTGTTGATGCAATTTTTAGAAAAATTTTCTGGTAGTTTTCCCTGAAAAAAAAATTTTTTCCTGGATATTTTCCTGATTTTGACTGAAATCCCTGCCATTTCCCTGACAGCTGTAAAATTCCTGACATTTCCCTGTTGGTGGTCACCCTGCATATATGCATCATGCAGAATGATAGGTGCTAACCTGAGACGAGGTGGGACGTGTGTTCCTGCCACGAAGGAAAGACAATGCCGAGCACGGACAAAGTAGCTCCGATGACGGTCTCTCGGCCGTCAATGACAACGATGTCGTCAACACAGACGTGAATTAGATGTCGCATCGTCAGTGAACACACTTCACCAGCATACGACACTATGCCAGCAACAACGAACAGCTTGTTAGTTTGCATAGTTGGTGGTGTAGCATTGTGGTTAGAACGACAGTCCCGGATGGCGAACTTTCCCTATCCTGCGCTAGACTGGCAGATGGCCGTGTGACCACTTTGTGACTACGGCGTCCGCTATCAGTCAACCAACAAAGCCAACTCAGCCTGCCATCCCTCCAGGGTTGGTTAAATGAGTCGTAACCCATTACATGGGTTACGGAAGGTGGGGACCTTTGCACAGCTGCTTGGCCAGCTGATGCGCCAGCCTGTGTTTGCAGGCTGCACGCGGCGGCTGTGCGATCGGCGGCTCTGGTTAGTGACGAAAAGCACATTAAAGGTGTGTATGCGAGATGCACTATACAAATTGCCACCTTTATCGTTTACCTTTTTTTGCAAATATAGCCACGTTTCTCCGGTACCTCAACTCTGTCAGGATTAGGGACGTGACAAAGCGAGAAAATATTCGAATTCGTCAAATGTGGACATTAACTTTACTATTCAGCGAATAACGAATGTGAATACTCATTCAGCCTCAAGAAAACTTCATTAGACCAGTGTCTGAATAAAGGTAAACATCCAATATAGTTGTCCAGTGTTCAGTCACCAAAAATAAGTATCTAAGGCAAAGTTCAATCAATCAGATTCAATTAAAAAAAGAAACATTTAGAGTATTCAGTATTAGCTTCAGTCAGTGTCAATAAACTTCAATCAAGTTGAATAAAATGAAACATTCACATTTGCCAGAAATTCTGCCAACTATTCGTCATATAGTGAATAGCTGAATGGCAGAAACTACAAATCTAAAAAGGGTTTTTTTAAAGCAAATAGTTCTGTCAGTTAAACAACACAAAATTAAAATTGAAATTAGTTCATGGTATAAAGGGGAGGCCAATACTGGGCATACACTCAGGCTTTCATAAACAACAACGGCACCTATCTCCAGAGCTACTTGAACTAAGTCTACGGATTTGATGTCACAGAACCATTACAGACTAAATGCCGTTCCTTTCACTCAAGCACTGAAAGTAGACTAAGACATGAAAATACCATGTCAAAGATGACTTTTATAAATCACCAAAAATCAATGATTACCGAGTGCTTGAACACCAGGTTCCGACGTTGATATCAGCTGCAGCAAATGAATGTACGTTTCCAAGACATTTACATCACTATAGCTGTAAATAAAAAAACCAATTAGAAATTACTTTATTATTGGCACCAGAAATCGAAGAAAAATATAAGAATGTTATTCAAATGACAGGCTAATAATTAACGAAATGAAAAAAATCACTATAAACATTCAGCAAAAAAAACTTAACAGTTCTTGCAGTAAAAAACACAGAATTTAGAACTTCAATCCTTGGAGAAGAAAAATAAGCAACAGAATAGCCAGCAAAGTGACGTTGGTAAACATATGCAAACAGATAGCACTTAATAGTGGCGAATAATGATTAAATTGATTATACGTAGCAGAGGAAAACAAGGTCTGAAAAGTCCTTGCCAAATTTCTATTACAAAGCATGTTCAACAAAAGGGCCGGTGGCATTACAGTTAAAATTTATCGATAATGACCAACCTCAACATTTCGACCTCCATCGGAAGTATTCATCAGAAAAATGAAAACAATTATTTCTTCATCTAGTTCTTGGCACAGCACGTAAACAATGTGCCAAGAAAACGGTCGATAAATTTCAACTGTAAAGCACATTTGACCAAATGAATTTATTCGAAAAGGGCCGGCCTACCCGATCTGCTTGACAGCCTCCATGATGGCAAGCACAAGTTCAGCACAGCTCCACTGAGTACACAGTTCCTCATCGATCTCCATCAGCTTATCAACAAACTCAGCAGCGCTATGAAGCAGCAACTCTGGAACACATCAGGTCAACATTATCATCAGCATTATCATTATTTTAATCATCCCACAAGAACTGCTGATTTTCCAGTATCGCCAGCCGAACAGACCTGAGTGTGCTGTGTAATGGAACACAAACTTTTCGAGAGTTATTCATAATTACGCTGCAGTGCGATTACACGAAAAACATTTCGCAGCATTTCTATTCTATGCAAGATAAGGACAAGATGCATACAAGTTGTAAGAGGTTGTCTGAGCGTGACACCTGACCAATGGAAATGAAACATTAGAAAAGTTCCTTGCGCAAGATCCAAAGACAGAAGCAGAATGCGTGGAAATTGCCGCAGCGTGTTTTTCACAGCAGCCGGCACCAATCAATCGCATCGGTGGACTGAACAACTTACTACCATGACTAGCTGACATAACGATGTATTTATTATCATGAAAATTAGTTTTAGTGACATCATAACAAAGCTTGGAATATACAGGGTGGGTCAGTAAGAAACATGGCACTTTACTTCTGTACATATCTTCACCAATTATTGCAGCTAATTACCAAATTCTTTCACTGGCACACTCTGCGGTCGATTTGCAATAATGTAACTAATATACTGTATATCCCATCACACCGTAAATGCGTCTCTAAACTACCTTGTGAAATATGAATGAAATATGAATGTATAATGAGTAATAACAAACATTTTGGCAAAAGTTGAAAAAAAAACACTTTGAACCAGCATTGCGGTGAATGATCCATATGACAGCAGACTGTGTGGGTCTAACGCTATCTAGTGTCATATGGATCATTCATCAAAATGTTGGTCTGAAGGGTTTTTCATCTATTAAATGACTGTTATTATCATTAGTTTTTTCATACATTTATATTTCACAAGGTAGTGTAAAGATGCATTTACGAAGTGGAGGGATATATAATAGTCACATTATTGAAACTGTCCGCAAAGTGCGCTGGTAAAAAACTTTTGAAAATAGGTCAATAATTGGCGAAGATATGGACAAAAGAAAAGTGCCACGTTTTTTATGGCCCACTATGTACATACGTAATAAATAAAGTACTCATTAACACAGTACCAATAAACAAAGATGACTGTATGCTAAGAAAACAGTAAGAATAAAACATACGATTGGTGGAACTCTGAAGAATGAAGAGAACACTTGGAAAGACATGAGACATTTGCTTGATAGCCAACGTCCAGCACTCTGCAAATGAACTTGATAGGCAGACACGCAGCAACCTGTCATGAGTCAACAGAAACAGTGCTAAACTGCAATAAGCACATTATCACACATAATAAGCATCTGTAAATCTTTTTGCATATGCCCCAGAATTGTGGTGGTAATCAATGATGCTGACAAAGTTGAATATATAAGACAAAAAATTGGCTTAACATCGCCGGCTATAGCAGTAATTCTAAAACGAAGACAGCTGCCCGCCATTTGAGTTCATTTCTGGGCAAGCAAAACATTCTGAAGCATCTTATTTTCATCAGCAAAAAATGCACAGACAATGTTTAAAAAATCACGTTTGTAACGAAAAAGACCCATGTTTGAGCTCAAAGCTAAGGCAACGGCCTATATAAGTGGCAAAGCTAAAAAAGAACAGCTGAACAGAAAACAATCCAACTTACCGTGTTGTTTCCATTAGTGTTGGTGCATCGGGTGTTTCAAGCAGAAGCAAAATTAAATCTCTGCAACAAATTCAGCAAATTGCTATTGGATTACTACAGCTGAATGCCATTCATTTAGCACAGCACTGAGAACAGATTATTATTATTATTATTAATGCAAATTAACGGATATTTACTTGACATGGATGCTGGAAAGTATACAGCCGTGCTCATTCCGATAACTAGGAATTTCTGAAACCTGGGGCCGTATGCATAACAATGTCTTAACTTTAGTCTCGAACTAAATCCGAGTTACGACATACTAACTGTTAAGTTGATATGCATAACGGCGACTTATCGCTAGTTTGGGTGTAAATAAGGGACTACAGTTAGTCTCGGTTGCAACCAGACGTAACTTGTTTAGTCCGGCGTGAATAAAGTTGTTAACAACAAAATTATGAACATCGTGCATCATACAACACTTATGACTAGTCAGTATACATTATTGACACAATTCTAGTATTAAAACTTGTGGAATAGAACACTTGTTGCCTGTTTTTGTTCGCACATTTTTGCATTGCCCATTTCTCCTGCACGTGTAGCTGTAATTAGCCTATCATAAAGGCCACAGGCGTCATGAATATTAATGTACAATTTGTGGCTGCGGAAAAGGGAGCAAACGACAAGTTTGCTGGCGCGCGCATGCGTCATCGCGAGAATGAGTGACTTCATGCTAGGAAATTCCAGAATGAAATTACCTGACATCAACTACGCCGGGACTTGCTAGTCCGACCGCTACACCGTCTTTTTGCATACCGATTAACTTTGTAGATTAGTCTCAGACTTGTTCGGAACGACGTAGGCGATAGTGTCTACGTAAACTAAGATGCTGTTATGCATACAGCCCCCGAAAACTGGTCAAACTAGGCCTTTTAAAGAAAGACCGATAGACTTATTGAGTTTAACCCAAAAACTGAACAAAAAGTCAAAGGATTGGACTTTGAAAATTTAGCCCTGTAGCAAAGTCAAATAAAACATTTAAGTGTTAGAAGTAAACGAAGACACGGACACAAGATGCTTGTTGTTACTGATCTGCTGACAAGCTTCACTGTTGCACGCCATGTTGCCTAGGATTCCAACACAGATCTCCTACATATACATTACACAAGTTGGTCACGATAAATTGAACAAAACAGCACACTCAGGCACATACAGGTCACATTATTAAGTAAATTTAGAATTACTGAACTAGGGTTGACTTGCGAAGGAAATGATTTCTGAGTGTTTAATCAGTCATTTTTCGCCTAGAACACAGTGCCATTCAATTAAAATTCCAAAAAAACATTTTACATGAAAGAGATTTGCACTGTAAAACTGAGTTATTATTGAAGCCTATAATTAATTAGAATAACTACAAGCATTATCTTTCAGTGCTCTGACACTATGCTGCGCAGCAAGCACTTTTCTCATCACTTCAATTTAAAACTACACGAAGTAACTATCATCAACAGTGGGGTGTGATTAGTGCATGATTTGTGTCTATCAGTCAGTCTGTCCTGTTCTACGGTTTTTTACATATTGATGTGATTTATCATATTTTGATCAAATACATTTGAAAAAAAGAGACCGTAGCTCGAGGTGCACGAGACTTGGCAATCACTCCTGTAAGAAGGTCAACTGCCTTGAACTCCATCAGGAATGACACAACTTCCTGAAACACATACACTCCCATGTTATTAATGAAAAGTTACAGTACAAACACAAAAATAGTGCATTACACAGTCTATCTTCAAAGCACATCAGTCACCAAACTAAAAAATGACAAATTAATAAACACCTACATTTAACTGCTTATCATTTACAGCAATCTGCATGCTGTCCTACCAAGTATCAAGTTCCAAAAGTGGTAAAGAATTGTGTTGCAGCAGTTGAGACAAGACAGCTGAAGCATGCTGATGACATACAACTGGGGCCTATTTTCCATTTATTGCTTAACAGGCCAATTTTCTAGAGTTACTTCATGTTAGGTCAAGTCCTCAAAACATGAACTTCTGCAAAATGTGGCAGAAAAACGTTTTTCAGTCCTGATGCCCTTTCCATCATACTGCAATCATTATTAATGCGCTGCCAGACTATAAACTGTCATTAAGTTTTGCCAGCTTCAACCTAAACCAACATTATCTTGAATCATGACTATTAGTGGACCATGAAACACAACAGCCAATACATTTGCCATGTCATGACCAAGATGATCTCAATCAATCAATTACTGGTTTTTGAGGGTCGTTCCACAAATAAGTGTACAAAATGGCATCATTCCATTCCGAAATATATGTTTTGTAAAGAATATAAATTTTCTGAATATATGTGGGCATTTTTTTGGTAATAATGTTGTTATTGTGATGTCATCTGTTAACTACTGCGTATTTGTGTATTATTTTCTCCGCCAGTAATCTATAATTCGCAAGTAACAAACATCATAGGAAAAAATGAATAAACTTAAGTTAATGTCACATCTATAAAGTTAAACATTAGTGTTTCATTTTTTTAGTATAAGGTTCGAGTTCATTCAAACATTTGTCTCATCTGTCCACAACCTTCTGAATGTCCGACGCAAAGAATTACGTTGGCTGGTGTCCAAGCTGCTGACAAATTACTGACTGTATCTTTGCAAATTTTTACGCAACTAATACTTTCTTACACAAAAACATGTAATGTTAGCTTCATAAAACACCTGCTGCCATATACTGGATGCATCTCAACGTCAATCTGATCTGCAGTGTCTTTTTGCCGACAAAAAAAAATAATAACAGTACGCTGTTCATTACGAGGCAATTTCAATGGCAACATCGCCACATTTAATGATTATAAATGACGTCACAGAGACGTCATCATAATAAAACTCACAGGCAGTAACCAGAATCAAATTCCCTACAAAACATTTATTTCAGATTTTTTTCTACTTTAAGATTCAATGGAATGGCGCCATTTTGTAAAGTTATTTATGAAACGACCCTTGTATTTAGAAACTTTTAGCAAAATGCATACAATGACTATAAACGGCTAACACGCAGAAACAACTAACAGCATTCATAGACATGTCCCACAGCTTGCAGAGACTATCCTGCAGGCCGTCGTCGAGATCAATGCACTGTGTAGATGCAGGACTCTCAGTACCTCCAGTGCTACTACTCTCCTCCTGACGATCCACTACCTGAACACACATACGCACATGCAAACAACGTTGCTGCATAATTGCAGAGCACTAACTTATGAATACTAATCTTTACCACTTTCCTGAAAACTCTACCATAAGAATGCTCAATACTTGATGATTTGTATTAACGTGGACCATTTTCGTAAATTGTTTCATTGAGTTCAAAAGTCACTTTTATTGTGTAATAGCGTTTGTCGGTTTTTATTAAACTTTCAATGAACGAATGAATGAATATTACCAAACTTTGTTTTTCTAGAGTAATTTCAGTTTAAGACAGTTTGGGACAGCTTTTGTGCAGCCAAATTTTACACAGATTGTGCTCTTTCTGTCACCATCCTCAAAATACAAAGATACTATGAAATCTGCAACAAATAATAAGAACCAGTCACCTTCTGAAACATGCATCACAAAACACATTCTGACTGCACTAACACCAAATATATGATTAAATCAGATCGCTAAAGTTAGCCGTAACCTTAACCCTGACCCTGAACTTAGACCTCTGTATTAATGCGATCATATTTGGTGTCGACGTGGTCGATGCATTATGGCCAATGCGATGTTCCGTGACATCGTTCAAAAGACTACATGTAAACCAGTGTCCAGAGTGTGAAGCAGTTTCCAACATACCAGCGTTAATCCAAACCTATTAACAAACTTAACATTTTCAGCTAATATAAACATCATGGGAGTTCAAAATGTAAAAAGAATCCAAGCGTTAAGCGACAGTCCGAGATAACATAGTTTTGAACACTGGTGCATCAGATTCTCTGGCATTTCCAAGCGAATGTCCAGTAATGAAGATGCTCAATAATACCTCCAGCAGACGCATCAATGTCGTGAAGAGCCAGTGTTTGCTGAACACAGTGCCGCCGATGTTATCGGCATTTAACAGCTCGGCCAACTCTTTCGGAGGCTCAGGGTTCTGAAAACTTTCTTCCGCTACATCATCAGCCGTGTGCGGACTAGGTGTGTAGTCACGACTGGTGGGCGTGTCATCTCTGTCACCCCGCGGTGTAGCGTTGTCCCCGGCAGGCTGTGAACACGACGATGGGGAAGGAGTATGCAGCTGACTAGGGTACTCGGCCGTCGCAGAAGTCGGTGTGTCTTCAGCATCGCTCATTCTCTCCGCTGCAGTAAAATAACAATTAAATGGCTGCCTATAACGTATACTATGCAACGAAATCGAGTTCAAGATTGTCTAGAAAAAGCTTCAAATACACTACTTTCGTTCCATTTGACGCAACGCATAGAATAGATACTCGCACGTTACTCAACATAGAATAAATAAAACAGCATTATGCAGGTCTATGGCATCACAGGCTGAACGGTAGTTCAAGCCCTGTGTTAACGGCGACTTCTCTTTCTTATGGGAAAGCCAAAAATTCGACCCCCACAGAATCAAAACCCCTGACCCGATTGAGATAAAATTTCGCAGGGTTGATTACGTCGGCGAGGGGACCCGTCATGCAAAATTTTATGCAAATCCCTCCAAGGGGGGCTTCCCGGCAAATGGGTGAAATATACGCAAAAATTTTTTATAGCCATATACCTTTTTTTAGTCAACTCACCTACAGGTCAGACCCTTCGGCCGATTTTTGCGCGCGATGGCTCAAACGACGCGGTCTCGCGCAAGGATGTGCCTTTTTGGGGTTAAAAAATTTGAAATTAATATTTAACGTATTTATTCAAAAAATTCCAAAAAATTACAATGGCGCCTATGGGGAAAATTAAGCAATTCTTTAAACGGTCATAACTTTGGCTG
>Ga0209671_1002427_pt1 | contig 17011 bp, 11 predicted proteins | sample WorMetHERISLAND2_2_FD_187401 | JGI IMG/M metagenome (GOLD analysis project Ga0209671, IMG submission 187401) | Marine gutless worms symbiont microbial communities from Max Planck institute for Marine Microbiology, Germany - Olavius geniculatus... | ecosystem: Host-associated > Annelida >...
CGTTTAACACTTAAAAAGTTACAAATAGCAGATTATTTTACTCAAACAATATGCATAGTTAAAATGTCGTAGAAATCTACAGAATAAAAAACGTATAAAATTCCAAAAATAATGAATGGTCACTTGTGAATCAAATTCTGCATTCATCAAATGAACTGGGTTAACGAACAAGAAATTTGAGCTAATGGTCACAAGACGAGCGAAAGCCTATAGCAGTTCATGTTTGCAAATTGCCTTAGTCCATTTCATTGCAGTTCACTCTTGAAGCAGAAAATTGCCAAAAAAACAATAAAACCGCTTATTTTTGGAGTTCAAGGTCTTTCAAAGTCATCGATGTTAATACGACTAAAAAGCTCATCACTAGGGCTTGTTGTGATAGGCAGCACATCCATGCCGGTGTGCAACTGTTTTCATGGTAGACTTGCCAACATCGGTGAAATAACGACTTTTAGGGGGTATCACTCTTTGATGCCCTCATGTGCAGGTTCCCTTGAACCTAGAAGGTCGAGACTTGGACCATTGAAATTTACGTTCAATGCAGAAAATTTCATGTGAAGCTTGTCTTGGTCTATCTGTAGTGAATTGGGTGCAATTCGCTGTTGAAATGTGTCTCGCAGCCCAAAATTGCCAAAAAAATCTATAAAACCCCTATTTTGGCATTCAAGGTCATCCAACGTCATTGAATTCAGTGGCAATCGAGAACCAGTGTACGACTTCCTATTGGTGATTAATAGTAACCTAGGCCTATCTCGCACTGTTATTGAGATACAGCGACTTACTGGCTAAAAATCACAAATTTTTCCTACCCCCTCTCATTCAGCACCCTCGTTTGGGGTGACCTTCTTCAAATTTATGGAAAAGCTTTACAGTTCCTGAAACTAGAGTCTTCCGGGCAGCCGACGGTGAAGATTTGATAATCCTACGTTGCACCGTTTTTGACTGAACCACTCGTGTGACAGACAGACGGTCGGACGGACGGACAGACAGAATTGCGATGGCTAAGACGGGCTAAAGCAGTAGCTGTTTTCGCACATAGAAATGGTGCCAAAATACCGACACTGCTATATTTATGCAAACACAGTATGGTTACCAATCTGGGTATCTGATGAAACAAAGCATATTAGTACAGATTTGCTTTAGCTGAAGCGAGAAACAAGGACAAAGCGTAAGACATTGCAAGCTTGCTGGTTGTTTTAATTCCAATCCAAATTCTCCTTACTTCTACTTTCAGTGAATTCTGAACTGGAGGATATTGATCCTCATACCTCGGTACCCATGCTTAACACTCTGAGAATCAATTGAATACTTAAGGCCGGCGAGTGCAGCATACAACCTCGGACTGATTTGGTCTTGCAGTCGGCTAACACCGGCAGCTGTGGCAAAAATCGAGCGAGTTCATCAACGAAGGCGTCATTCACCAACAACTGCACAGCACATATACACGAAACAATGCACAGACACCTCTTACACAGAAGAAAAAGATACTTCATAAACAGATAGGTGAGTTCGTTCTGTTTTTTGACAGTTTGAGTCGGCAAGCATTAAACATTGAAGATTAAGCTAGCATACAACCAAGTTAGCTCTATTAACAGCTATTGCCTTCAACCAACTGGGTCAATAATGCCAGCTGTCCTGACAAGCGTGTTAACATGAAACTAGCTACAGGGTGGGCCATAAAAAACGTGGCACTTTACTGTTGTCCATATCTTCGCCAATTATTGACCGATTTTAAAAATTCTTTCACCGACACACTCTGTGGACAATTCGCAGTAATGTGATTATTGCATATCCCACCACACCACAAATGTGTCTCTACACTACCTTGTGAAGTATGTATGAAACTGCATGTATAACGTAATAACAAACATTTTGGTAAAATTAAAAAAAACACTTAAGATCAACATTGCAGTGAATGATCTGTATAACATTAGACTGTATAGGTCTAACACAGTCTAGTGTCATACAGATCATTCACCACAATGTTGGTCTAAAGTGTTTTTTTCACTTACTTAAATGTTTGTTATTATTGTTAGGTTTACTTACATTTATGTTTCACAAAATAGTGTAAAGATGCATCTATGGTGTGGTGGGATATACAATAATCACATTATTGCAAATTGTCTGCAGAGTGTGCCAGTGAAAAAAAATTTTGTAATCGGTCAATAACTGGTAAAGATATTGACAAAAGTAAAGTGCCACGTTTTTATGGCCCATGGTGTATAACTGACACAAATAGAAACACAGAATGGTATGCTTCTTTTACAGGCAACGCAGACTAGTTGATCTTCAATTACACTAAGCCATGCACCCATTTGGTAAAGGCAGAAACTTTAACATCATCTCAACACAATCTAACTAAGTCTTCCTATAGCATCCACTCTCTATAACTCCACTTATTTTTCAGGCACTTTTACCCAAATTTACAGTTACAACTTTGACCAGAGAACAAAAGTGTTGATACGGTGGCATGCTGCAAAGTAGGAATGTGCACAGTTGACTGGTTAACCAGTTAACTGCTAACAAATCGTTAACCAGCAAACAAGTTCGTCAACAAATTGACCACAAATGCGAATGACTTAACCTGGAACAACTAACTTAAAGCAAGTAGTTTGTCCAGTAACCACAACTACAGTTCTTATTTAGCAACGTGGGTGGAAGAATAGACAGCTCACATTAGTAAGGTGTAAAGTCAAACAGTGTATTTTAATTATGGTGTCCGCCACTTTATGGTTACCGATTACGAACAGATTGGGCATTTCAGTTAGATGGTTAGCAAATTAACTGCTTTGTGCATTCCTACTGTGCAGGCCACAGTCTGGACTGGATCATACGATGTCATCCCAAAAGTTTCTGGCCTCAACGTATTAGACAATAACATTTTCCACAATCTATACATCAGTGAAATGAACATCCTTTATGAACTCTAATGAGTCTGTTGCAGATAAAACGTAACTGTAATTTATGTCGTCATAGAGCACTAAACCAAAACGATTTGAAGCGCTAACGCAAACAGCTTAGAATCAGACTCATTGTTGCATGACAATTTTCCAGTCTAGCTGGACCTGTAAAAGTGGGGTCCCATGGCATCCAATTTTGTAAAAACCCTGACAAATATGCTTACGAATTTCTCACTTGAACTGGTAAATATAGGACAGCCTAAATCTGCGCTAATCGCAAATCAGAACATTTCATTCAGTTACGATGCCACGTCAATATTTGATGGTATCAGTCGAGCTTCATTAAAAATTTGACAATAACAATTTCAGTTGTGCTGACAAAACACTAACCAAAATTTAACTCGTTACATGGGGGCCCTGGTGCACACGGGGACCCGGGAGTCAGGTAAACCCCACGCAACTTCCCCTAAATCCCGCTCCATGTTGCAGTCCAGTATAATAGTCTTCAATTACCCATCCGGCTGTTCGTGACTGTGACTTTGGACACCAAGAACATCTTGCATACAGTAATGACCTGAGCCCCAGTGACTACTATCTGTTTTGAAATCTGAAATTTCATCATGTTGTTGTCCGCTATCTACGACGAGGCTGTTTGCGTTGACGCTGTGAATCGTTTCTATTTAATGCTGTGTGATGTCATAAATTACAACGACATCATATCTGCAACAGACTCATTAGAGTCCGTAAAGGATGTACCTTTCACTGATATATAAATTGTGGAAAATATTATCGTCTAATATGCTGAGGCCGAAAACTTTTGGGATGACCCTTGTACCTGCTTGAGTAAATCATACCTGCTCAACAAAGCGACACAACATCGGCGTGTATGCTCCACTGAATACGTAAGACATGTCGTTCGGCCTTCGCAGGTCAATCTCTTCCGCCGACTTTGGAATCTACAAGTCACACACGTCAGACTCTCCCAGCGGCTAGAGTTGAAAGTTTGACCTTTTTGTATCCGAATGACTTTACAAATTTCAAACTTTGCACTGTTTCATTATTGATAAACAGACTAAGACTGTATCATTATTAAGTCAATAATGATGCAATCATACTATCCATAGTCCTTACACGTGTAGTCTCTATCACTCAATATTCGTTCTAGTTCTCGGTTCATACGCTAAGCTGTCTGAACTACACCTACAATCTGTCCCCAGAATGGTAGTGGGGAGGAGATGGCTAAACATTTATTTCTGCTAAGCCCAAAATGGGAAGCAGAACTTGTGCATGTTTTTGACGAATTCACAGATTTGCGTGATACAAGAATTGACAAACACAAGTTTTGTTTATACTGGTTTAACGCACTGATTGCTTATTTGTGTAACGCTTTTAAACTGCATAATAATTGTTAAGAAACTTATTTCAAATCAATTTCGTTCGCTCAGTCAATTCAGTGTAAATTGCATGCTTTAACTTTTAATAAAGAAACATCATGATGATGATAATAGATCTGAGAAACTTTTCAAGGCTACATGAACCCATTGCAGTTCCTCATCTCTTGAACGTGCATCTGGCTCCAAATATCAACACCACCTGATAGACTCATCAGTTCAGCTATGGCTTGCCGCAGTAAAGGTTAAAACGCTGGACTTATGATTAAAAGATCGTAGGTTCAACTCCCGGACAGGTCGTTATCAAGTGATTACTACTTGGATGGGTGACTGTCTGTGACAGGTAAATTATCTAGGTATATAACCAACACCAAGGTCAACTCAGCCTTCCATCCCTCCGAGGTAGGCAAATTGATTACTGGCCTGTCTGCCTGCAGTTAAGATGGGGCACGTTCACCTGTGTTGAGTGTGTGATCCCAGACAGCAGGTGATGCTCCATAGCCCTGCGACCAGTTTCCTATAAAAAAAGCAAATGGGTAAAGGTAGGGCTATATACACAACCCTTAACCTTTATTAGCACAGCCACTGACCAGACTAAGTCTTCTTGCAATGGTGCGGAACGGACATGACAAGGCGACATTGAGGGGCAGCTGAACGGTCGATGGTTTAGTAGCATGAGTCGCTTCATGCTCCGTGAACAGACCGACACGACGCAGGTTCTCTAGTGTCAGCAGAGACTCAAACCCATAGCTCTAGCAAACAGTCAACTGATAAATAAAAGAATAAATCAATAGGAATAATCAATAAATCAATAAATAGTCAATAAATCAATAATCAATAAATCAATCCAAGCAATCAGTCAGTCTGTCGATCCATCAATCGATCAACCGATCTTTCACAGTTCTTTGAACAATCCAAACTTCTATCAAGAACAAATAAAAATCTTGTAACTGAAAACCACGTATATCACAAATTGCACAAGAAATATTATTAGACTGTGACCAATCTAATGTACTCCTTGCACACATCCACGCGCGACAGAGGCATGTCTTGGCCATCGCAATTCTGTCTGTCTGTCTGTCTGTCCCTCTGTCACACGAGTGGATCAGTCAAAAATGGTGCAAGCTAAGATCACCGTCGGCTGCTTGGAAGACTCTATTTTCAGAAACAGTAAAGCTTTTCCATAAATTAGAAGGGGCTCACCCTGAACGAGGGCGCTAAATGAGAGGGGGGTGGGCAAAATTAGCGATTTTTGACCGATATGGCATTCCCAGAGCGAAACAAGTCTTGCCCCCTGGTGATGAGTACAAGTAAAACACTACAGATATTTGGCCGCCGGTCGTCTGGCATCCTCTGGCGACTGATTTTGTTTTACTGGTCTTTCAAGCCTGCACCAACACACTACTAGATATGGTGCCAGGTGTCATCCGCCATCGAGTCTAAATGAAACATCGATGTGAGCTTAGATTTCGTTCGCACCGAGCCTTCACACATGCATCGCTGTCGCGTGTTCCCTTTTGCATTAGCTGGGCTTTTCTTGTTTTCTTTTGTATTTTTCTAAGTGCTTTCTCGTTCCTTTCAGCTTGTATTAGAGACCCGACGTCTATTGAGACTCATTTAATATTATACCAATAGTGACTGGCATCAAGATCGTTATTGGAAATTGTCTCTCTGAAGTTCGTAAAATATTGCCCAATTTTAGGAACCGAGGGGGGGAATTTCCAAAAATGGTCAATGACGCTAGTTGCCATTTGTCTTGTTATACCTCAATGCATGCATCGATTTGCCACCGTTACAAAGACAGAGCGCCTCAAAGATAATGGGGTCACGACCTTCACCTTTTGGGGTCACGTGACGACATCAGTCACGTGACCATTTGACTCGCGGTGAATGACTTCCTATTAATGGTCCATTGTGACCATGTGTCTATCTTGCACCGCTATCGAGATATAGCCATTTGAAGTTCTTCCAGGAAGGGATGTTGGTTGTCAGTCATTGGTCGGTCGGTCCTCAATATTAATATATTACCCTGATGTCATACATACTACGATCTTCGCTACGTTAGGAATAATAAATAAGTTAATAAAAAATAAAAAAAATAAGTTAGGTTCTAACCAAATGCTGCACTTTGGCTGCAAAAATTATATGGTACATAAGTAAGTAAGCAAGTAAGTAAGTAAGATTATTTAGAAGGCGCATTCTGAATGCACCACGAACAGGCAAATATAGTAGTTAATCACTGACACAACAAGTAAAACCTGCATTCAAGGCTAATTACCATGCACATAAAAACATCAAAAACCCATAGATCTTGACCTTTGACCTACGATCTTGATATTCAAGAAGCACTCAAAGGTTGCGAAGGTACATGTCCACGTAAAATTTCATCAAGCAAAGTGCAACAGTTCATGAGTCATTATGGTAACAGAGAAACAAGAAAACACTTAATACACTGAAAACAATACTGACAGTGCTTCCAGGGCAATAGATATTCAACAAGAATAAAATAAAGACTAAAACACAAAGAGACAAATAGTTTGGAAACGAATCATTCTGAGTTTATTACAATCAGTAAATGAGTAACATACTTGAGTATACTGCGTCTTAAGCGATGCATAGACAGATGGCTGCAGTCCACCGTTGGTCACTGAGAGCAGACATAACATGCGTGTCGTCGTCGCTACGTCTATCTGTCGCACGGGTATCACATCACATACTACGATTACAAATCATGGATGCAAACATTATTATCATGATGACTGACGACCAGACAAACTTGTCTCACCGTCTGGAAAAAAAACCCAAAACCTACAACATTCTATCCTGGATCAGATCGGCAACATATATTAGGATATTGATGATAACGAGTGAGTGAGTGAGTAGGGTTTAACGTCCCACCTGACACAGTATAGGTTATTTCGGGGACTGCCTTTCCAGGCGGAGTTGCACATACACGTAATAACACAACACAAAGTTTAACATTTACAGAAAGTTTAACCTTTATGAAACACAGTGGACAAGGCGAGAAAGCACACTGCAGGCGAGAGAAAAAGATTGCTGATGTCAATTAAACCTCTGGCTGGTGTCAACCGCAATTAACCGTATTTTTCCCCATTTCCGCGGTAATACCGCGGCATTAATCCCCGTTACCACGGTATTACCGTTACATCTGTCCCCATTACCATTACTACCATGGTAAAATATTATTGGTTGTCCCCATTACTGCGGGATTACCGCGGTATTACCGCTGTATCCATTACCGTGCAGCTCTCTACGCCAAAGTCTGGGATTCTGTCGCAAAGTCGGCATAATAGAATTTGGGCTTAAGTCAGCTCCTACTGTCAGGAGCTTTTAGTGTCTTTCTGACATGCTTTTGCAGTGCTGCAACAGTGTACCTGTCCACCAGAGTTTTACTGTCTCTAACGAAAGTTCAGACCTCAAGCCATTCCTGCATTTGCTTTTAATTAAATGTTTTTAGCCCCGGGATCTATACCCCCAGATGGTATTAAATAATAACATAACAATAATGACAACACCTGTCTGTTGATAAGTTCCTCAACGAAACTGATGCTCTCCTTTGTATCAACACCTTCCAGCATACCTACATGCACACACCAGCACGGGCAACGTTCTATACACCAGTAGATCATCGATCGGTACAACATACGTCAAAATTAATGCTACTGCTCGCTACTGTTCCACCGTTAGTCCGGGTTAATCAGCCGAGTGGAAACAAAATATTTTACAGGCTGGTTGCCATCTCGGTCACCCAAGTACAAGCATCAGTGCATCAAAGGCAAATTACTGAAGTGAATCATAGAATACATGTAGTGTTCAAATAAGAAGCAGGCCTTTGCCTATTTCCATACATCAATATAAAAACAACAAATTTACGTAAAATTCTCAGCAGCTGCAGATGAAAAACTAATTCAAAATACCGTAGTAACTGTTGAACAAAATGCAGCTGTTAGTTAAATACTCTTTGACAGTCGTGCTGTAACTAAAGATTAACAACGGTCGGTAGATTACTGTGCTCAATGTGAAGTTGTTCTTCAAAATCTCCCTTCGTCTTGACGTTGTTGATGTATTCACATGCGCCAACATCTGCAACCAACACTGAGATCAACGTCATCAGAGATGGACAACTTGTGATATACACCATCTCATTCTCCGAGACAGTCTTTTTGCTTCTACTACAACTACTACTACTACTACTACTACCATTACAAACATCACTACCACTACTACAATCACTAAAATGATTTCTGCTTTAGTTGGCATCGCTTTCACAGAATTACTCTTGGTTAGGTTACACCAGCCAGGACAGTCACGAGAAACACATTTCGGAAAACTGTAGTGGCAAAACTTTTCAGGACTCAGATGCAATTTTAGTCATCAAACCAACAGAAGCACAGTATAACTGTGTAGAGCCTAATTCCATGATGCCGACTTTCACCAATCACCTTTCACCGATCAGTAAAAGTCACGCAACGAAAGTCATAGACACAAATCGTCTTGACATGCGAGATGTCTGTGACAGAGTCCGTGACAAACCCATTTGCGTCGCTCTGATGAAATTTAGTTTGTGACGAAGCACAAGGAAAGTCTGCAAGAAAGCTGGCAATTGCAGACATAAATCATAAAATTTGCCAACAAGATTCTTTGTCACGGACTTTGTTGCAAAGCCAGCATAATGGAATAAGCTAAGCTAGAAATAAACCAACTGAAAGCCAAGCTAAAGGACACAAAAAGCTGACGTAAGACAGATGACGTAACTAAAGTCAAATGATATGCTATGAATTTAATTCCACAAAATGTACGTACGTAATGCAAGTGACTTGTGTTGCTGCTTCAGGCTTTTGAGATCATTCGCGACAAAATCTTTCATTGCCGACACCGACGACAGTGTGTGACGTTTCTACACAATCACATGATGGAAAAACAATTATTACAGCAGTTCTGCACTTTCTGTGAGAGAGTTACAACAGTCATCGGTCCACGCATATAAGTACAGGACATCCATTATATCTGTTCACACTGCAAGGTTTCAGAAATCCTAAACAAAGAAATCGAAACTACCTAATTTCAAATTTAACACAGTCGGCTTTCCACAGCAGTTACGTAACTAAGTCTTGGTATTAGCTTTGTCATTGCTGTTGTAGCGACCAATGTTATTTTTGTTCCATTCAGTAACAAAGACCCCAGAGGTTAAAAAAACTAAAGAAAAGCAAACACTGGAATGGCAAAATGTCTGGAACTTTGTTGACATCATAAAATATCATCAATAAGATACTATTATCATTACTATTATTATTATTAATATTATCATTACTGTGGCTGGTGACAGACCATATGCGAGTAAAAAACAAATCTATGGCAAAAAACAAAACAATACGAGTATTAAAGAGTGACATGGGAATGTGGACAGTGGTAATACCGCAGTAATTACCATGGTAATGGGACAATATCGGCAATATTCCCGTGGGTATGGGGATAAAAGCCACAATAATACCACGAGATGGGGATAGAATTTGTGGTATACCCGCAGTAATAGGAACAACCACAACTTTCACCTGTAGCTGTTGCTGTAGAAATACATATGGGAATAATACATTTCGCTAAATAGTACTGGTACATCGCATGGCATGTTTCAAAATGTGGATAATCTGTGTTTATGTACAATGATAGCATGCGGTGTTGTAAAATGTTATTAATTTGCAATACATTAGTAACCAATAGCATTAAAATGTGTGGATTATTTGCAGCAATCAATTTCATTACAACAATGATGGGGATAGAGACAAAATGTGTGCGGATGGAAAGGGAAAGGGGACAGCATGCATGGGAATGCCCTCTTTAATGAGTGTATTCAATTTTTGCATCACAATCCAAGAACTTATCGATTATGTTTCTGAAATAGGTCTAATGTAAAACCACTGCACATTACAGAAGAACTTTGCTGACAGTTGATATCGTTCTCCTACATATTTATCAGTTCAACGAACCCAGTTCAACATCTCAGCTGTTCTACTGCAGTGTTTGCAATTAACGCTCAGATTCTGCTAAAACAACACTGCTACACCTTGCTAATAAACACGTAACATGTACATGTAGACACAAACATTGATATGAGCCAAAAATCAACTGCAGTAGTTTTTACACAGCTGAGACAAAAAGTTTGGGGTGGGTGGGCCTATTTGATCCCCACGTCAAAATATGTTTTTATCTACCAGTCACCAGTGGACAGCAGATGCTTACATCATATCCAGTCTGAAGGGTCCGGGCTTTATCACTGAGGAAACTGGAAACGTTGGAGAAATGTCGATTGCGTGTCTCCTCGTACATCTATGACACAGAAACATATCAATGTAGCTCAGCCATGCAACATAACATAACATAGCCACTGCTAGCGTAAATTCTGCCAATAATATTATTAAATTTAGTTAAGTTGTATTTTTTATTTTTTCTTTGTTCTGTCATTCACGATGAACAACAATGTATAATTATATAACCCAACGTCATTAATTAGCAGAATAAACTGACATAACAGATTCGGTAATCTGTTACCAGTATAACACTATTTACCAATGCTTAATTAGAGTACTGATTAACCGATTAACATCAGCACTTGAAACAAGTGACCGAACACCAAACCACCAGATCTGTTTCTGTGGCTTACAACCTAGTTGCTAACTTACTCACAGACTCATATGATTCAATGGCCACTTTCCAAGTGAAGCTCCAATTTTTGTCTAAATAAGGGGTTGTAAAACAAAGTTCCACAGGTCGCATTCCTCCCCTCGTGCCATGCTGTAAGTATCAGGACTTCAGTTTCAATTATTTCATGTCGTCCTGCTACTCCATTGCCTCAGGTTCAGCTTGTCGACATTGTGCACTTTACAAATATCTACATAATTGTTATTATTATCTGCCCATAATAATCTCACTCCTGTTTGTATATCACAAGTGCATCCAGGAAGAACATGCTGTTGATTACAGCCATAAAAAAGTAGTTCCAACCTGGTCTACTGTGTATTATGTTTGCTCAATACAATCCAAACTGTGTTAAAACCACAGATATATACATTAAAATATTCTAGATTCCTTACTGGAGGCTTGCTCCATCACGAAAAGTGTCATCTTCAACAAGGTTCCCCATGGACTGGCATGCTTTATGCGGAGATACGATGTGGTGTTGCATCATCCGATGACACATGCAGCGAATAAGGTAAGTGAACACAAATAAATCGTAATCAACACTACATTATAAAAAAATAAACGCCCAACAATTACAATTTAATATTAATTACAAACGAATCGAAGCGATCAACGAACAATACGGCGGTCGTTCACCAGAGGGCAGATCGCAATGCATGCTGGTTCATGAGGAACCATGTTGAAGACATCGGGTTTGGCTGGTGGCACTGCCCCCCCTGGGTTAAAACCTATACATAAAAATACAGAAATAGATGCAAACCAAGTCATCAGATGTGAGAAGCAGCTTCGTTCTCTGTTCACTGCCAACAATCTCAGGCCCAAACTCAACAAAACCTATATTTAGACACAATTTCTACACCAAACATGAAACACGTCAAATGATCATTAGACACTTTCTGCAAAAAGGTGCATTACTTAGGAAAAAAAAGTGGAAAATAGAAATATAGGCACTACAGTGCAAAAGTAGAAGGATTTCAAATGCCATCAGATTTTGATGTCTAATACACATGCTCTTAGTTCAACTAAGTCTGTTCCCTAACAAAAGCTGACCAGTGGTCATTTGACTTTTCAGTCATACGCTTTTTAATGAAACTATTCTGCACTTCAAACATGGTAATAATTAAAGCATGTCTAAGTTACTTTGACTTAAAAATTCCAAGTAAGTTGCTATTCAAAATGTATGAGAAATACTTACTAAAAAAGACTGTCATAAATTGTTATTATCGATGCATATCACTGTCAGTACTACATTATGTGGAAAAGTATGAACCGTTTAACTGCATACAACTGTACGAACAGTAATCAGTTAAGTTTCTTTTCTATTTTGTACTTGCATTTAAATTGCTGCCTTTCGCGGTAAATAAAGATGTATAAAATCAACCGAAAATTATGACCACAGAAGCACACACAAAAAGACAGAACTTATCTAATAATATATCACATGCGATGTTACAGCAATATGTCAGATGACAAGTCCCATTGTAAAAGCACTAAAAATATTCAATAATGCCTTCAAGTGAAGCAAACAGACCGCTGTTGATGCCGAATGTGTCATCAAGGAGACCTTCGTATGTAACTTGAGAGCAAAGTGGAGTAACGTAATCACAGTCTGTGTATCACAGCCGCAAACAATACACACTCCTACATTACCACAGACAGACATCAACAGCTTCTAAGTTCTAACACAATTCATTCGATCAAAACGCAAAGTCCTTCCGAGTCATGAAGCCCATAGGACAGCACTGATCTATGTTCTTAGCCCTCAGTCAGACACCAGTTTACACTGCAAGACCACAAGGGCTAGTGCATCACATGATTTACCTGTTTACAGCTTTCACTGATACCATCTGTGGCTACCCAAGGAAGGGGTGAGTGAGTGAGTTTGGTTTAACGACCCGCCCGACACAGTATAGGTCATTTCGAGGACGGCATTTCCAGGCAATACACAAAAGGATAGCCAGGCTGAGTTGACCTGAGTGACTGGTAACATACCTAAATGGTTTACCCAACTGTCAATGATCACCAAAGAGCACAAAACTGGGCCTGGCGTCGATTAACTTCACTGACAGGATGCAACATGTTAACAACTAATGACTTAAATCTACGCTGTTAGGCATAAAAAACACACCAAAATTTATCGATCATAACTTAAAGATGGAAGATCAGATTTTAATAATTCTTGGTGTGAATATTCCAGAAGCAACTGGCCATCAAATGACCGTTTATGTTCCTGTCGCACCAAGTCTGTTTCTGCACTACCTGGGGAAAACAAAACAAGCAAAATATTACTTTTTATTCAATGCATTATCATTATTTGATTAAAATAATGCACATTTGGCACATTTTGTCCAAATTTTTAGCACTTTGGTTGACAGTTTATCCAAATGTCCAGTTGTGCAACTGCTAACAGTAAATATTTAAATTATTGGCCATTTGCAGGCAGGGAGATGCATTCTTCATTCATTGATAGCAATGTTGATAACGTTTTGCTTCAGACTTCAACCAGTCGCTTCTTGAGTTTATTGATATTCCTAAACAGCGTTCCATAAACTCGTTGCTTCATAACACTTCAAATACTGTCAAATGGACTGTGATCAGGGCTGTTAAGGGCTACGCATCTGGAATGATTAAATTTACTTATGTTTTTCTTTTTTTTTTCTCATGTTGCATTTGTTCTGTTTCCCCAGGTAATGTAGCAACAGACGTCAGGTGAGCTGGGAATTTGTACGGCCATTTAGTGGCCAGTTATGTCAGAAATGTTTATATCAAACTCTTTCTCTAAGTTACTATCGGTAATGTCACGGATGGTTTTTGGCGTTTTTTGTTTATTTTAATGCCGATTTCATGTGTTTTGATTTCCCTAGGTAGTGCAGAAGCATATGTTAGGTGACGTGGAAGCTTGAATAACCGTTTGATGGTAAACTGTGTCCGAAATAGTTGTAACAAAAATTATTAAAGTCTGATAATCAACCTTCAAATTATGATCGATAAATTCTGGTGTGTTTTTTATGCCTCACAAGTCAGCAGCTAAACAGAGACCTCGATCTATGAGGATAAGTTGCCCAATGCCACTGCGCAGATGTGTCTGCTCCGGCTCCGTCTCTGTGAGAATTTTTGTCATCTCGTACACCATCTGCACATAGAGCACACGGTCATAACATGAAGGGATGGCCAGGCTGAGTTGACTCAAGTGCTAATTTTGAATTGCCAGGATTCAGCAGTACATTATTATGCTGTAACCAGTTTAAGTTAATAAAACTAACTTTACATTTTGCTCTTTTGCAAACACTCTATTACGACTTATGCGTTACAGTTAGGAACAGGGTTAGAAATCAGATTAGAGTAGTGTTAAGATTAAAGTAGTGGTTAAAGTTACTGCCAATGTAAAATAATTTCTTGATTGTCTGAAACAGGTTTTCGCAGTAAATCTAAAGGGGATGTCAAATGAACGACAAAATCGACCGATTTTATCTGCCAACAAAATCGCCCAACAAAAATCTGTCGTGTGTCATGCAAAAATCGCCCGATTTTGTCGGCCAAGATAGAGCATGTTCTATCCTCGACGATTTTGTCGGCCGACTTTTTGTATATCGGACAACAAATTTGGTTTACGTTGCCATGGTGATTGTTTACAACAGAAGATGAATATTTATTTTAGTTATTTATTGTGTTTTTTATTATTTTCATTCATTAGATGCAGAAAAAAGTGATGCAAGTATTATTTTGCGATCTGCATTCAGCTGTTGTGCTAGCTGATATTGTACGAAGTAGCAGACGAAAATATCGGCTGTGTGTCATGGTTCACCGATTTCGTCGGCCGATTTTGTCGAGCAACTAAACCACGCTCACAAAAATCGGCCGACTTTGTCATTTGTCTGACATCCCCTTTAGTTTCATTTAATGCAGTTCCACTAAATCCACCTGGTATTTCGAATTCGCGACCTGGGCGGCTGGTTAGTTAAACATCAAAATAGTTTACCCCACCCACCAACAATCACCCATCCAAGTACTAACAAAGCACGGCTTAAAGTAACCGTTACCGAGATGAGTGAAAATAACATCGTAAGCTGCTTTTTCACTTGTGCTCCCATATGTTCAACAAAAATTGTTTAGTGATTGGCAGCAGAATCAACTAGCTTGACACAAGTTGCCAGGGAGCTACAGCAGCAGCTATAGCATGCAAAACTGTGGCCATTGTAGCCTGTAAAGCTATGTTTCTCAGAAAAAAATGGTCTTCTACCACACAACACAAATATGCATTAGAATTGCAGTGTTAACAGATGGTAAAAACAATTAACCTCACAATTAGCAAGAAAAGAAAATTAATTGTTGGATGCTTCTAATCACAGTCACAATCCGAGAAGTTGGTGAATGGTATGTGCCCAGTGTACAGTGGTTGGCTGACCTGGGCGGCTCGGCCGACACAGAAGACGTTGCCAAATGTACCAAACGTCAGCTGCAAGTTGACAACACTCTGAGCAACAGTATGTATCCATGTCTCATCTCCATCCTATATACCACCGGCAGTAGTAGTAACAGTAAAAGTAATAATAGCAGTAGTAACGGTAGTGGTAGGATAACAGTAGTAGTGGTAGTAGTAGTACTAGCTGTTGCTGTTGTTGTTGTAGTTGCTGTAAGTTGACAACACTCTGTGCAACAGTGTTTATCCACACCTCATCTCTATCCTACACTACACAGTGTAGTAGTAGTAGTAGTAGTAATAGTAGTAGTCGTTGTGCTTGTGTATTAGTAGTATTTGCAATTAGCAACAATAGTAGTTGTAGTAGAAAACATGACACACTAGCTTCATCAGTTTATCATGCCCTTTGCTCATTTAATGACATGGCGATGTATTAACATAGGCTAGCACAACTGGCAGCCACAAACCTGGCAAGTAAGTAAGAAACCCAACAACGTACCAGATAACAAGATCGGTAGAAATGCGGCATCTCAAGTGAGAGCAGATCCCTGTCGAGTGGAATCAGGTCGAGAGGAAACTCCTCACAGGTCGCATATCCATGGACTCCTTCACGCTCCAGGATCAACTCACACACATGCAACTACGATCACAGCAACACAGCATGCACATTATAATAATAACAAGAAATGTGAGCTAATGCTCACGAGACGCACGAAAGCCTATAGCAGTTCCGGTTCACGCTAAGTTAATATACAAATACCAAATTCTCTATCTGGATCACATAACGATAGTAGTGTGGCGCCAACTTGTGATCGATATAGACTTGTGTCGCAGCCCAAAATTGCCAAATAATCCATAAAACCCCCCATTTTAGCGTTCAAGGTCATTCAAGGTCATCGAATTTGGCGCCAATCGAGAGCCAGTGTACGACTTCTTAGTAATTAATAGTAACCTAGGCCTTATCTCGCACCGTTACTGAGATACAGTGACTTATTGGCCAAAAATCGCTAATTTTGCACCCCTCTCATTTAGCACCCTCATTCAGGGTGACCCCCTTCAAGTTTATGGAAAAGCTTTACAGTTCCTGAAACTAGAGTCTTCCGGGCACCTATGGGTGAAGATTTGGTGATCCTAGCTTGCACCGTTTTTGACTGATCCACTCGTGTGACAGACAGACGGACAGAATTGCGATGGCTAAGATGCGCTGAAAGCAGCAGCTGCTTTCGCACATAATAATAATAATAATAATAATAATTCACCATGGCAAAAAATAATAATAACAGCAACACAACATCCATATCATCACTCAGCCATCATGTGTAGGGACCAACCAAATTCACAGGAAAAAATGCATGATTTCACGGCAGAATTTGCAAAATGTGTCAAATTTCACGGAAAATTCACGGAAAGCGTTTCGGAAATTCACGGACCACGCAGACGTTATGCAGGCGCTAATGCAAACGAAGAAATTTCAGAACAACGAATATTTACTACGCTAAGTCAAGACTCAAGACAGTCAATGTTAACTACTTAGTGCTAAAGTGCGACACGTGGCAAACAGCAACATCCGTACAAAAGCTGCTGAT
>Ga0209671_1002428_pt1 | contig 17011 bp, 7 predicted proteins | sample WorMetHERISLAND2_2_FD_187401 | JGI IMG/M metagenome (GOLD analysis project Ga0209671, IMG submission 187401) | Marine gutless worms symbiont microbial communities from Max Planck institute for Marine Microbiology, Germany - Olavius geniculatus... | ecosystem: Host-associated > Annelida >...
TAAATTGATCATCATTTGAGTGAATTATGAAAGAAATAAAAAGGGTGCCCGTTTTTTTGAAACACAGTGTAGATGACCAAGTGTTAATGTCAAACTGGTACATCTGCGGCAGTAATGCACCCAAATATCTGATGTTGTAGCGACTTTGACTTTCGTCCATAGACCTTCAGTTTAACTGCCATCCCAGGTTCACTATCAGCCTGCCACAGTTTGTGAAATTCCACACATTGGCAGATTTCAGTGGCAGAGGCACAGAAAATTTTTAAATGTAGTACTTCCGTTTGCATGCCACGGTGCCATATGCCATTTCTCAACTTTCGTTTACCGGCAGCCTACTTCAGGCTCTGAATCAGTTCTTTCTGTGACTGGATGAGACTTCCAGCAATTGTTCATTTTTGAAGTTGCGTTACTGACTGAACAGTTTCGGTTGCCAGTGCTTTGCTGTCGTGGGTCCTTTAACTTGGAATTTGCTTAATTACAGAATGTCTTCGTGAACCAGAACCAAGTCTCTCTACTTTCAAATGCCAGCTGAAGACGTGCTTCTTTGTGAAATATCAACAACAAAATGTACTGAGTGCATTAGAGATTTTGTGAGTAGATGGCATCGCTATATAGACTGACACTTTACTTTGGTTTGGTGGACATCTTTTACTGTTGCTCTCTCTAGCCAGGTCGGTTGGTGGCGTAGTTGGTAACGCGTTTCGGATGAAACAAAGTTACTCTACGTCGTGCCCGGTTAGTACTTAGATGGGTAACTGTCTACAGTACGGAGCCTGCCAACTAGGTCGACTCAGCCTTCTACCCACCATGGGATGGTAAAATGAGTACTGGCGGTGGTCAAGGCCATCGCTAGGGAAGAAACGGTGAGTTCTGCGCAACAGTAGGCCCTGTGGCCAGGACTGCAAGTATACCGATCCAGTCGGTTAATCCGGCCAACTTGGGCTGTATGCTCCGCCCTTGCCAGCTCAAAGTGCCATCATGGGGATGAGCTCCCATGCAACGGGCCTAGTTCAGCTTCGCTGCTTAGTGCCTATTCGAAATCTTCTTCTTCTTCTCTCTTGCCAGGTCAGACCTGTGTCAGATGGCAAGTGTCTTCGGCTGTGTTTGAGCTTACCTGTGTCGTCTGTGTTGTTGACAGCTGGCTGCTGCCGGTGATGGCACTGGTTCCTCGCGAGGCATGCTGGCCAACCTCGCCCGCTCTATCGCCAACCAGTCTGAAGTCGAGAGCAAGTTCTTCTGTCACATCTGCAATGCCTGTCTGGGAAGCAAATGCTCTCTGATCACTCACATCAAGGGAAGCCATCTAGCCGCCAGCATGTTCCATTGCAACCAGTGCGGGGCCAGCTTTAAGTGGTACATGCAGCTCCATCGCCATCGACGACGCTGCCATGGCAACGACGACTCTGATCACCATGGTGACGGCGGCAATTACTCCGGCAGCGAATATCTGCCTGACACCGAACCCCAGTGATGACAGTTTCTTCCACAGAACTCTGACACTTTTGCAGTTTTCCCTTTTATGCTTTTCTGCCTGGGTATAAAGCTGACTAGATTTCAGATGTTTTGACATTTAAATGACATAATTGTAATAAATAGACATGTATTGTCATATTTTTTCAATGTCAGCAGACTGATAGGTCTCTGTGACTGTAAAATTACACACCAAGAAGTTTGTTATTATTTATTATTATTACTTGTATCAGGTGTGAAAAATGACAGTTTTGGTGGTACATATATTTATTACATTACGTGGACAGACAGTTTCGATAACTTACACCACTGTAAACTCTCTACTTGTACAGGCCTGTTAATTAAGAAGTGCAGTCTGTGTAATATTGCATGCCAGTACTAGCGTCAGCAAGTTGTGTAATGTTATACACGGGGTTGCACAGATGGTTAATTCTGTGCTGCTTTCAAAAGTATCTCAGATAAGCATCAGCTTTTCATGCCACTTTTTTAGCCGATGCCATCAAATTGATGTTTCAAAATAAGTTAAACATCAAGTTGTACAGTTTGCATACTTCATCCCCCCAAAAAACACCAAATTGTGCAGATTTACACTTTCAAAATTTTTCTATGGTAACAACTGGACAAGACCGGACAAGACCTTTCCCCGAGACCTCTTCAGTTGTGTTTCCACTGTCTCACTTTTCAGAGCTTTTACGGTCTTTGGTATGCACTGTATTGCAGGTATGAAGGTCATTCCGTAAATAAGTTAGCAAACGGCATTATTTCTAGGTGGAACATTCTCTTGCAGAGCAAGCAATTAAGCCTATAGCTACCTATTTTTCTGTACCGTGGTCTCTCTCTCTCTTATCTGTCCGTTTTTTTTGTCACATTTGTATGAATGCTTTAGCCATTCAACCGATTCAGATGCCATTTGGCAGGTTCGCTTGTGGAGTCTTAACAATACATTGTCATGTGGATGTGGTCCCTGGCCCCCACAGGATTGGGAAATTTTGGGGTTCAGACCTCCAGCCAATTTTTGCTTATTGCAATTCACCATTTGGTAGCAACAGTCAGCGATTTTATGTTTTACCAAATTACATGTACATGTTACATTCTTTTAAAAATCAAAACAGGGATGCATATGATGCCATTTTGTGTCTTATTTATTAGAATTACTGTCATATGTGAGTTGTATGTTATCTGTATGTACAGTGATATACACTGTGTGGTGATATACTGATGTAGATAGTAGCATTTAGAAATAGTACACAGTCTCCAAACCACATTACGTTATTAGTTTGCAGTGGTCAATATGTTATGTGTGTATTGTGTTTTGATGTCGTTGTCATCACAATGGTTAGTTCTTAGGAGTTTGTTGAATTTTATCTTTCAAGGTTAATTCAACTTTTATGAGTTCATGGTGAAATTGTTTGGAGGTGTGGTATGGCCCAAGGTTAGTTGGATTTTGATAGCAATACGAATCCCAATCTCGATCCACAGTTCCAGGATTCAGATCACAATCTGGGTCCTAGATCTCATGATTTTCTGATGGATTCTTTATTTAGTATTGCAATTCCTGTGGATTCCTAATAACTTAGCTTTGTCTTTAGCAGTGGATTCCACTATGTTTGCTTTCCAGTTTTCTTTCCATTGGTGCCTCCGGCTGTGGAGCACTGCGATACGTGCCCCACTTGACTTACAAGTGTGTCACTCAGATGGGTTCAGTTGCCTGTTCAGTAAAAATCGGCATATTGTACTCTGGTTATGCTGGGACATCGGCTGTACTGTTACTGCTGCTATTTATTGCATGATTTTGTAATAATTTTTGTTAGTCAGTCATATGTAAATTGTTTTCTTGTGGTTTTTGTGCTGACACTTTTGCACCAATTTCTGGTGATGCCACTGTGTTTAATACAAGTGAACCAGTATAACCAAATATACTACAGTCATTTTTCTATTTAGTATATTTGGTATAACTCGCTGTGTTAGGCTGGCAGTGCTGGTGCCAGCGGTGCAATGATGCGAGGCAAAGCAAAGAAAGACGTCGGATACAGCAAAGTGATCCAGGATGTCCTGGACACCACCATGCAGAAGTCAATGCTCAGTGGTGGCACTGGGGAGGAGTCCAGCATATGTCATATTTGTTCCGCTCAGCTCAAGACCCCCAAGGCTGTACGCGATCACATCCTGGCCTCCCACCTTGCGTTCAAAGCCCACCGTTGCAGCACGTGTGGTGAGGCTTTCACCTGGCCGAACCAACTTACCCGACACAAGAAACGTGTCCACGGCATGTATGTGGGGGCACAAGATTAATATCGTCTCACATCTTTGGTCCATGGCACTTCATGGCTAAAGATATCTTTTCTGCTTGGATTCCTATTTGCAATTTTTGTTACATGATGTCAGGTTTTTTTAATAATACTTTCTGTTATTGGCTGAAGAGTGGATACTGTAGTTAGACATCCATGTGTATGAGACTGCAGCGAATCTAATTTTTAAGAGTCATGGATACTGTTGTTTTCTGTATGATAATGTTTCACTAGGGAGCAGCCTAGCATTGTCGCTTTGGTGATACTATTTGCAGTGATTAAATGTCAGCATCTTGAGTGTCCTCGCAGACTAGGGTTGTGGTGGTTTCAAGACCTTAAGAATTGTGGTTTTCTCTTGGTTTTGAATAGGGGTGTGCAGAACAGCTTTTGGAAGTTTGGTTTTGTATTTGAAATCGGCAGATTTTTCGGTTTGGAATTGTGGTTCGGTTTTGTTGAAAAAGACTGCAGTTTTGGTTTGGAGTTATCGCAGATCTGTTTCAGAAACTGTGTTACTGGATAAGAACGGTAAAAGCGAACTCTGGAAATGATCTGCATATAATTATCAAGTTTTTGTGCTGTTTAATATAGTGACTTTCTACTTTTCATGGACAGCCAGTTGAAATCACAGTTAGCTTGCAAATGCTTTGGAAAAACGATTGAATGTAATTGAAAATTCTGGGCGCTTTTGTTATTTAAAAACCGAAAACAGAGCCAAGTTTTGGTTTTCTGCACACCCCTAAGCTTGGTCTTGGTGATTTTCTTGATCTCCATGGTTTTTTGTCTTTTTTGGTTCACTGATGTAGATACCTTGGATAAGTAGTAAATGTTTTGCTTGCATAGACTAAGCTCTCAATGTCCAATATCTGGGTAATATTGTATAGTGTATCACATTATCATATCTCGCGTGTGATATTTTTTTTTATTTCTTTTCAGTCATTTGATGCTTGAAGTACGAGTGCGGTAATTGTTTTTAACTGATAACGATATACTATGAAACAGAGATGAGAAATAGTTTATTAGATACAGTATATCACATTATACCGTGTAATTGTAAGAGTTAGTTTCATTTGTTTCATATTCCAAGTTAGCTGTTTGCCAAGTCAGCCTAGCCAAGCCTAAACACGTAATATTAACCCCCACTGTAGTCTAGCTGTACCCACATTTATAGACAATGGAACTAAATAAGTCCGTTATATTTTTTTGTATTTATATCAGTGGCACAGTAAAATGTCTTGTAATGCTTTCTTCAGGATGATTTTTTTTGTACACTGTGTCCCAAAAAAGTCCAACTTTGTGAATGACTATATCTTCGCCAGATACTAACCGATTTCCAAAAATTTTTTACTGGTGCATTCTGTGGACATTTTCCATGTTGCAGTTTATCTTCAAAAATTCTGCCATTATTCTCCGAAAACTACCAGACCAGTACAAGTTCTTAATCAGAGCCTTGTCTCTACTGCTAAATGGCACATTACATCACCGGTATATCTTCAGTGCATTAAATTGTTGTTTATGACAATATCACCTGCTTTTGTTTACAAACATCAGAAATGTATATAACATTAAACATAATTTAATTTTTGTATGAAAATTAGTAAATATTGTTTTCAAAGATGATTTTTTGCATATGTATTATAGTGATTTTAGCGATTTTTGAAAACTTGTTTCATGCGGTAGTGTAGCGACACATTTAAAGTGTGGTGGGACATTTTACAACTACTTTATTGCTAATTGTCCACAGTATATGTCAATAAAAGAATTTGAAAATCTGTTAATATTTAGCGAAGATATGGAAAATGACAAAGTGGGACGTTTTTTGGGGCACAGTGTAGTACATATCCCTATCCAAATTACCATATCGCACAAATATTGCCAGTTCTCACAACTTGGTTGAAATGCACATATTTCCTTCTCACATCCCCAGCAGACCTCGCTAGGTTTATTCCGAGTGCAGTGTTGTTAGCGTCATTTCAGTATTAACGGTGCGTAATTGTAGTTGTGCTGTGTTAATTCTAGTGTGAATGCTAGGTTTATGTTTTTAATGGTGTGCCCTTATTATAATGCATCTCATCTGTACTAAAGCAGAGCTGAAGGCAGTGAATTGAAGTGCAACCGACTTGCACCGTGTCTCAATAAAGTCCAAGTTGTTTTTGTCATAACTTTGTCAAATTTTCACCAACTTTGATAATTTTTGGCACAACCATGGCCAAGACTGTATAGTTACACAGGATGCACTTAACTTTCCACTTTGCCTAATTAGTCAACACACTACCATGTGAAACATAGATGCGCCAAGTTGTTGCGTAACACCGAGTTGTTGTCTTCAGAAAAGTTGTAATGACCTAATTAAGCACATAATAAACTAAAGTGTGAATTATTTAGCAGAATTATAAGTATTTATAACAGCTTGCTTGCAAATCGTCAGAGGTTGTGTCTGAAGTGTGTCCTGCATACACAGACAAAATAGTTTAGATGCAGTGCCATTGGCTGATAGCGGAATCAACGATGGACTGATCAAACGGCATTCACTCATCAATTAGATGTTTTGAAGCCCGTCAGTCAGCTATTTTGTTGTCTGCTGTTTTTGCCATAAAATATTTAATACCACAAATTCTGTTGTGCCACTCTGTGAAATTGATGATGCAAAGATTGCAATCTGGCCAAAAATCAGGGGGTAATATTTTTTACATTTGTATTTCACGACAGTCCTTGTACTATTAGACACAAAAAAGCCTAGCTAACGCAAAGGGAACGCGCGACAGCAGTGCATGTACGAAGGTGTCCCTGTCCACTGGGGTGTTCACGCTAAGTTAATATACAACGCTATAGAGTTGTCGCAGCCCGAAATCGCCCGAAAATCCACACCCCCTATTTTGGCGTTCAAGGTAATTGATCTGGGCAGCAATCGAAAGCCCGTGTACGACTTCGTATTTATGATTAATGGTAACCTAGGCCGTATCTCGCACCGTTTCTGAGATACAGCGATTTATTGGCTCAAAATCGTAAAATTTTTCTACCCCTCTCATTTTATGCCTCGCTAGGGGTGACCCTTTTCGAATTTATGGAAAAGCTCTACGGTTCCTGAAACTAGAGTTTTCCAGGCAGCCGATGGTGAAAATTTGGTAATCCTAGCTTGCACCGTTTTTGACTGATCCACCCGTGTGATGGACGGACGGACAGAACTGCGATGGCTGAGACGCGCTATAGCAGTACCTGCTGTCGCGCGTAAAAAGCTTACTGCAGCATAACAGACCAGATGCAAAGTTTTGTTCCACTAATATTTTGGAAACAAAAGAAAAAACTTTGCAGATTTTCTGAGGGTTTCAATAGAAACTTTAGGGACGGAGGCTGTTGGTTTTACGGATTGGTGGTAACTGAAAGCACAGGATTTTTTTACAGGTAACTAATTATTATTATTATTATCGACATTTCTATGGTGCAAGTTCAAAAAATAATATTCATGCATACCTTCTTGTGTTGTAACTTAGCAACTATTGTATTATAAGTGCTGTAGTAAAGATTCATATTGTTATCTTGGCACGTGTATATTAGTTACGTTGCTCGCTGTCATCACAAATCTGCCGTCTTGGCTAAGAGTAAAAATTGTTGATCACTGAAATCAGAATGCAACATCGTTGGTTGGTAATAGCAAATAATTTTGTTCAGATTTACATTCTGCATAAATTTGTATTATTGGCAGTTTTCACATCTGCATGTCGTTTGTTTGCATGTTTCTGCTTGACTTTGAAGAACATGGCAGCAAAGAGAGATGGGTCTTTATTTTGTTCAGAAAAAAATCTACAATTTGCACTACGTCTACACAGTAGTTAAAGAAATAATGTACAGTTTGGTTTTGACTGATATCTGAGACTTGCAGCAGAAAGTAAATTTCGGCTGAAATGACTATTAGTGTTTATAGCTGTTAGAATGCTGCAATTATAACAAAATGCGGACGTTAAAGTCATTTTATTGAGGCAAAGAAACGAACAAAGAAACGAAACATTATACATAGTACACACTGTCCACTGTGCGGGTGCTATCATCACCTAGGGAATGCGGCACGTACTATGAGTGACACAATCCACCACAATAGCTCTCTGTGCTAAAAAACAAACTGCATTGGACACTGTCGGCTGTAGAATATTTCTAGAACTAAACTAAACGATAAATGTCTGTCTAAACAAACGCCTGCCAGAAGATATACTGCTACTGCAACAATTACTCGGACTGCCACTAAACATGCAGGATGCAATAATTAACAGTATCACTGCAATAATTAATATCAGCGACTCGGTCGACAATGAGAAAACCGGAATTGAACGCCACTATGTGCGTGGTACGAGCTACCAATCTCGTCATCACGTTGAATTTAATCTTTCAAAGCAGCGTTCGGTTTCGCAAAAATCCACTCGAAGCTTTCTGCATGTTAATATCACGCGAACATATGCACTGAAGCAATATTACTGTACAAACTGAGGGCATAAATCCTGTTGGGGGGATGATCGGTGGAAGACACCCTCATGCAAGTGACCCGTACAGAGCATGGCCTAAACAGCACTCTATAAACAAAACCTTTTTCACACTCCACTGACACGGCTTAAGAATAGACAGCATTCTGACACTGATGACTGTCTGGGAGCATAGGAGGGAAGATTATTAGAACTGCCATTATCGTTACATGTGCACGATTATAATCAGCAGATCTTACAATTTGAGGTTTAGGTTATTTCTAGGTTTTGTGTCTCGTAAAGATTAAACTTTGTGTAAAGGTTAAAATTTTTGTTTTGTTATTATGTGTACGTGCATTGTGCCTGGAAAGACCGTTCCCGAAATGACCAGATACTGTGTCGGGCGGGACGTAAAACGCTACTCAGTCACTCACTTTAAGACGCTTCTCAGACACCTGAAAAACTCTCAACATTTCCATCCTTTAGGTCCTTCAGAATTTCATGATGCCCCCACTGTGTGGATTTATGCCCCAGTGATGGGAAAACACTGTTTTCACTGCGCAGCTTAGCGTTTCGATCAGTAATGTAATACACGTACCAGAAGAAGTGACAGCCAGAAAGCCGAGCGCCATAATGTTGGTGGTTTTCTATTTTATTTCTATTCATTTAACAATCTTGTGCTGTTTTATAGGCTGAAATAACATTTTCTAACTCTGTACCAGTATGCCTCAAACAAACGCAGGATTACACTAAGAAGCATGTCGCCGACAAAACAGCAACCGTTTGGCGCAACAGCTAGCACTCAAGTACGGATGTACCAGATTTTGTCTTTACGGGAAAATTTCTGGCTGTAATTGGCAACTTCAGCATAAATTTAGTGCATGTAAAGGCCTATTCATCAAATCAATCACTCAGTGTGTTTCCTTCAGCATTTCTGGCTTAAAAACATACAGTAGAGACAAAGATGGCAGAAACTAAAAGCTATGTAAAGCTGAAAGAAAAGAAACTTGGCTTGTCCACATTTAAGTTACTAAATGGCACGTTGAGCAATGTGGCTCCGGTCGGCTTTCAGAATACTAAACACAGCCAAATCTGGCTCACAGCCAAATTCTGAAATCAAGTACATCCCTACAGGTCAAGATATGTATACACGTGGTTATTATGAGGCAAAGTCAACTTTCACTAAGCACACACACACACAAGACTGGACATCAAATCAAATGCACTACATTACAATGACGCCAACACAAAACACTGCACTGCTTACACACAGCGGCCACTCACAAAACTGTCTAGCAACGCATTTACACTAGAGTGCGTGAATTGAGACTACGACAACAAAAACTGTCTGATCAGTGTGTCAATATCAAACATAGAGCACAAACCAATACAAACAACTAAACCGATGCTAATACTAGTAGTACTAAATTAATACTAACCGTATAGCTGTATCAATCAACTGTTCACACTGTGGATATCATTTCACACAACACAACTAATTCTTCACTCGTGGCACAGTTTGTACATCCAAGTGGTAGGACTATGTTATGTTGATGGCGTGACGTAGTTTGACATTGAAGAGACTCAGATAGTCAACCTGATAGCAGCGGCTCAGCAATATTCAATCAAACTAAACACAATGGAACTAGCATTTAGATACGACAAGGCTGTCCATGCATCCTGACCATAAGAGAAAGCTGACGCTATCCGGACAAATGTTGAAAATGAACCGTTGTTATAAACCTGGATTCAAGACACAAGAGTCAACTTAAGTGCCTGCATATATCAACTGCAGCTTGCTTGAAATAGTAGCTAAAGTGTTTTTCAAGGAGTCTTAAAATGCTAAAAACACTACTTTCAACTTGGTACATGGATGCTTTATGCCCAATTTCTTTTATCGACCAATTTGCTAGATGCAGCACAAAAAACAATGCTGACAGAAAGTGTCGTATCTTAATACGCAAAGTTGAGTCAAACTACACCACAAACATTTAGCACGTGTTTGCGTTTGCTCTAAACAACTACTAGTGCAACATTTCAGCTAATTACACTAAACAATGTGCCCGGCACTGACTAAGCATGCTGTTATTTTGTTAGCATTCACACTCCAAGGTTTTCAACATTTTACCGTAGTAAACATCCAAACAGAAATGATAAGTTACTCCGTTCATAAACTTACTAAGTTTTTAATGCAAACAGTCAATACAGCAATGTGAAAGTGATACAACATAAAAATATTGGGCAACTGCTATAAAGCAATTCAAAGGTATTAATGACTCAAAATACAAGTAGTGATAATAGTAATAATAATAATAAAAATAAGAATAAGTACAAAGAACAACAATAAACCAAAGAAATTAAACATGAAAGTTGTTTTCGGCAAGAAAGGAGGAGGATTTATGCAGAAAATAGAACAAAAAAAATTCAATAAAAGGGAAAACAATTACTACAAAATGTTTTAATGTGCATAAAAATGGCTAGAAAGTGACAAAGCAGTCTGCTCACAAACATAACGGCGACGAAAATGACAAGATAAACCCACATTATTAAACTAATTAAAATCAAAATGTTCCTAGTTGAAACAATGCGATGCAGCTGCCAGTAGGTAAGAGTGCGCGTGATGACGGCAGCATAAGCAACAGCTGTTGTTGAAGCTAGCTTGCTATGGCAAAAATCACCGCAAACATCCACGTACGGCCTAAACGAAACTCCGTGCTTCCAGCAGCAATCCGGTGAAAAAGTAGGGATGGAGGAACTTTTTTTTCGTGACATTTTGCGTAATGTTACACAACAGCTTACAAAAAAAAACAGCAGTGACACATCGAACAGTGCCAAAAAGTAAACATACAATTGAGAATAATTCAACATAAGAGCAAAACTTTGAAGACGAAGAAAAAAAATGCACCAAGATGTATCAGGGGTGCTATTAAGGACAGAGGTTTTGTAAGGACGGAAGCACAGGGATTTCTTACGCCTAGACGCATCATAAATACGCGTGTCATCAATGATCGATACTGTATCTAGCTGGGTATCACAGACACCTCCACACTGATAGGACAAAAACACGACACAAAAACCTAGAACGGCTAAACACAAAGGACACAAGCAAGACGTGGTTCGGTTCCTACAACATCGTTCATCAGGAGTGGAATAAAAGCAGGTTTATGGAATGGGGTTAAAATAACAACAAATCATATCTCCCAGTCTATGTGATACTCCACTACAACTAGTGTACAGTGTAGCAAAATTGATCAACTACACCTAACTCTTCAACTACAGTATGACCGCTGTTGTACTAAAATAAAAATGTCTTTTGCTTCAGACTTCTTTTATCAACATGTGTTTGATTCCACTTAATTATTTTGCTGGAGTATCATAAAACCATTTTACACGCAACCGTGATCTAAGATCTACGCTATGTGGTGACACTCCGTTAAAAATAGTCTCAAATTTGGTTCAAAGTGCATGACATTTTCTAACCAAAGTAAAACAAAATCAACGATAACGGTTAGTTAGCTGTGATAAAATGGGCCTATTTATGCTGCAGATCAAAGCACTCAAGTAAAAAAAAACTAAAGCAAAGGTTTTTTTTTGAAAAAAGTAGCCAATGTAATTTTGGGGATCTTACGGGAACATGTGCATCACAAAATTTCCGAATATATAGACATTCTGTAACATTTTATGCAATCTGAGATCAAACACAATGACAATCACAATAATGCAGACTAAATCTGTATACATTTTCAAGTTTCCACGGAGGATTATACTCACTGCTGGTACAAAAGATTTTTTACAGTTCGCTGAAAAATGCTGTGGCATGGTCTAATACTTAACACGCTGTGCCCTATCAACACAGTTGACCTACAATGGGCCCAGTTAATACTCAGACGGATGACCACTAATGTGTGGATAAACAATCCTGTTATGTAATCAGTCACCGAGGTCAACTCAGCCTGGCCAACCCTTGGGGGGTACAGACAATAACTACCAGGCTTGCCACGTGACACACTGGCCCTACATCCGTGGCCTCGCAGTGTAAACTGGTGTCTGGCCATGGCTAAGGAAATGGCGATCAGTGCCATCCCATAGGCCTCACGGCTCAGGAAGGACTTCATGTTTCTTATAGTGAGTGAATGGTCGAGAAAAAGTTATCCGCAAACGCATAAATGAACGATGTCATCATACAAGATAACTGAATACCGAACAGTAACATGTTCCGTTTGCTGTTGAAAAACACTCCTAGTGACTTCGTTAACTAACTGAAAAGCCAGGCATTAGGTGGCCAAAAGCAATAACATCGATAATGTACTATCACGAAGTGGGCAAGTTTAGGATTAGGGTTAACATGGTGAAATGGGCAGTCAGTACACGTTGCAAACATCTCTCAACTGCTAACCTTACGCAGAAACGTGCACATATTATTGTCGTTATTTGATAATTAAACAAAATTTTGAACTCAACAAACGGCAGCTTGTGATGTACCTAGACATAGCTGCAACAAGTAATCATTTAAATAAAATACTGACACTTATACAGAACTGCGTAGTAATATCACAAATTACCTGGATATTTTATGATATAAAATCAACTTACAAGACAAACATCCATGCTGCATCAGTACTATGCAGATACAATGGGAATAAAATAAGAGAAATTATTTGCCAATGTGATGAATAAAATCCAATGCAATGATCTTCAAAAGACGACATAAGAATCTTCTGTGCATTGTCAACAGCATAAAACAAGATCGGACATTACTATTAACATACATTCAAAAGATCCGGACTAAAATAGGACTTTATCTGCTGAACTATCAAACTTGTATGTGATGATTATTTGAGATTCAATTAAAAACTCGCTGAAAAAAGATTTGGGACAATTTTGGACTTCTAAACAAACTTGAGACACAACATTCTGGACACATACATTGTACATATCCAGTTATTACTAGTGATATTACCATAAATGTTATTGCCACTGCAATATTTCTGCTGTTGTTGTTTTAAACAAAATGGTCTCAAAATAACTAAGAGAAACAGATGAGATGGAAATAAACCAACAAAACCCCAAAAATAACAATTAGAATATCGCTATCTAGATCGCAGGTTAACAAGCTTGGAACAAAGCAAACAATTATGAGAATAAAAAGACTTCAAAAGCTAGTTTTTCTAACCAATAAAGTAAAAAAAATTAATCAACAATTACTACCATTTCTATCGCTTATACCTGATGAAAATCCTACAAAATTACAAACATGAGCAAATGGCAGATGTAAATTATTTCACTTATTTTCATCGAAAAACCACCGGAAAATAATGTTGTCATCACAGACAGCTGCTATCACACCACATTCTGAACATATTGAAATCTTTTTAACTTTTTCAATTTTTAAGTAACTAAAATCGCGGGAAAGAACCAACCTCAGTCACCCACGATTCAAGAGAAGAAGTTAACCTTCTGAAGCAAAGATAACAAAAATCACAACCAATGTGACTGCAGCAAATGGCACAAACGTTCAGGGGATTAAACCACTTTAGTGAACATATGAATCAAAATCACCACCAAATCATGTAAAAACTATGAACCCGAAACAGGTTCACCGGTGAGAATTTTTGCAATTATTTTTATTAAACTTTCTAAAAAAACATCCAAAACGGGTAGAATTCTGCCGGGACTGGTTACAACATTCCGAGTGAAACTTTGGACAAGGGATAAAACTGAAATAAAATGAGAACAAAACGCGCGGTGCTCGGACGCAACACAGGGGAAATAAGGCTACGTTTTTACCATTTAAAACGATTAAAACAGTTAACGAAGCATCGTACTTGAGTGACGCAGCACCTTAATGCATACCCTGCTTCCCGTACACAGCGTGAAAGTAAAATTATTGGAAATTTTAATTATCAGAAATTTTGACTGGGCCCTTAAACACGCTGTAAGCAAACTCAACGAAGAAAGTAATCGTTTCCGTTGCATGAAACTATATCAGAAATTTGTCAAAGCTTCAACAGCATCTGTATGATTAAATCAAGCCTCTGAAACTCATGACGACAAAAAGCAGATTTCACTTCAACACCAATATTTTCAGACATTTCCAACGAACTGAAACCGAAACAAAAGAGTCTATCCATTTTTTACTATACAAAAATTACACAAAACTACTGGTATCTTTACAGAGCTTCAACACCGCGTTGAATGGTGCCTATGCAAAAACACGATTTTTCTCCACGAAACCTTAACTTGAGACAGAAAATTACCAAAAATTATCAACATCTGCATTATAATTTGGTGAGTAGTACGGCACTTGTGAATTACAAAATTTGACTTTTTCATCGACTAAATTTTGAACTTATGTTTTTTCGAATTATCGAGCAGCACTTCGCTACGTAAGACAATTATAAAGACGTTCCTTCTGCGAACTCATTAAAATACACTAAAAATAACTGCAACTGTTGTAACAGTGGTGGATATTTCCGTGGCTCCAATTTACAGCAAAGTAATCCCGCAGCCGAACTAACGGTTGGTAAAATTTTTCATGTGGATGCAGCAACGCAAAAACCAACACGTGAACAAAACCGACAAACTGATAAAAGTGTGCATGTGTACGCCGACTCGCTTTCTCCGTGCTTCCGTGCGCAGAATGCAAAGAACTGTTACAGAGCAGCGACGGTAGAATTAAGGAAGGAAGGAGTCGTGGTGCGATTGAAAAGCTCATAGCAAATAGGAGGCAGGCCCGTGTAGGTGGGAGTAGTTGGAGACATCGCTGCCCATGCTGGGGTTGGCTGCCCATAGTCAAAGTAGGCATACGCCCAGGTGTGGGTTGCAAACATCAGCACGAGGATATGCAGCACGCAGTTCACCACTCCGGCCTTTATCTACACAAAAGCGGACCAACGCAGCGGGCTCTAAACTGACCAAAATTGCACCAAATTTTAAACGCCTTCTGCCCTCCTAAATTTTACAGCTGCAAGCTCCCCAAGAGTTGTCCTCAAGCAGTCTTAACTACTTTGGGCACGTTGCACCAATGTCGTTCATCATCTCGGTTCAACTGAACCTAGATCAAAAGTTGAAAAAAGTTCATGCTGAATTACACTGCACCAAGTTGAACTCGGATCACCTGATCCCGTTCAGTTGAATGGCCATGGTTATACCGTAGACGACTCTGACTGGTCAACCACGCTCGACCTACGGGCCAACTACAGTGATGTCACAATCACTGGCAATGCTTACAAAACAGTCCAGTACAGACTGGCCGCAATTTGTTCAAATTTTAAGTTTCCTTGAAGTTACTACACAATTTTCGCTTCAACAGTTGCATTGATAAAGTTCCAAAGATACGCATTTTGTGTTCCAATAGATACTCGTTAATTATTCTATGTCCGTTGTCAAGATATATGTTTACCGTAGCTACAGCATAGCAACAGCGCATTGGCACTCTAGAATGCTGTTTGTTTATCCATTAATTAATTTATCCAGCAAAAAGACCACAGAAAACAGATATAGCACAAATGTAACATATCTAGATCACAAGTATAATTGAATTTAATGCCTTATAAATCGATACAAATGAGTTTTTGATGCTGTGGTAAGAGTTTGATCGTTTGGTTAATGTAGCAATGAAACATCGAAACGAAAAATGTGATTTATTCATCTATTTGTTAATTTATCGAGCACAAAGAGAAAATAAAGCAAATATAGTAGAAATCTAACATATCCAGATCATCAGTATAATTGCATTAGAAGTCTTATAATTCGATACAAGGAAGTCTTTTGGACAGGATAAGATTTGAATCGGACAATTGTATCCTGGAGAATATTTACTGCCTAGTCTGTATGCGTAACCGAGAGTTGAGCCAAGATAAAAATTTGATCAGTGATCAGATGGCAGTTCAGAATTGAATGGAGATTAATGCTCAAACCGCTTTGGTGCAACACTAATTACAGCTAAACTAGGATCAAATTCAGATTTGACCAGAGTTCAAAGTTAAACGACATTGGTGCAACGTGCCCTTAGCCTTGAGTATCTTATTAGTCAAGTACTAGTTTTACTAGATTTACTAGTCTGCCAAAACAGTAGTTCCCGGTGGGCTTATGTTTTATCACAGATGCTTCTTTTAAAATCGCAATATCAACAAGCAGAAAAATGGCATTATTAACTATGATCCCTGCCATGTTCGGCAAATAAATCTGGGGCCAAATTTTCGAAACTTCTTAGAAAGATCATTTCCAAAGAAAGTATACAGATTTTCGAAACTTCTTTGGAAACTTCTTACAAAGAATTTAGGCAAATATATAGGAAAGCACTAACCTTGTCCTGCACAGAGAAAGCTGTGTAATAAAACGAAATTTGCAAAAAAGTACACAATGTTGACACTTAGCTTAGACGTCATATGTGATGTCATAGGTTATATGTGTAACACTGTGGTAAAATCAACAATGAGTAAGTAAAGCAAATTGACGTTTGGTCAACTTAAACAATGAAGTTGTGCATAAAATGCATTTCCCATGGACGTGTTAAAATAAGAAGTTTTTCAAAGAAGTTTTCCTAAGAAGTTTTGTTTACGTCACATGGTCGGTATAAGTGCATCTGATTGGTTGAACTATTTTAGGAAAATAGGAAAAGAAGAAGTTCTTTGGAAACGCAAAGAAAGCCGTCGAAAATTCGGATAAGAAAACTTCTTTGGAATTCCAAAATCATCTGACATAGGAAGATCTTTGGAAAATGTCTTAGGAAAGTTTCGAAAATTTGGCCCCTGATGAACTATGGTCCACTAACAACAATGGGTAGTTGGTTAATGCTTACCC
>Ga0209671_1002430_pt1 | contig 17010 bp, 12 predicted proteins | sample WorMetHERISLAND2_2_FD_187401 | JGI IMG/M metagenome (GOLD analysis project Ga0209671, IMG submission 187401) | Marine gutless worms symbiont microbial communities from Max Planck institute for Marine Microbiology, Germany - Olavius geniculatus... | ecosystem: Host-associated > Annelida >...
CAGCCAATGGTGAAAATTTGGAGATCCTAGCTTGGACCGTTTTTGCCTGATCCACCCATGTGACAGACAGACAGACAGACGGACGGACAGACAGACGGACGGACAGACAGACAGACGGACAGAATTGCGATAGCTAAGACGCGCTATAGCAGTACCTGCTTTTGCGCGTAACAACAGTTTACTGATTCTTTTGAAAATATGGCAGAGTAACGTTAAGCCCCGGGGGTCAAGACGCTACAAAATCCTGCTCATAAGCATGACCAGGCCCAAAGGGACATCTGAAAAACCAACACAGACGTACGACGCCTCTGGAACTTCCTGGAGCGGTTTAGGGCAGCAATCCCCCCCCCCGACCGGAAACGAGAGAGAGAAGTAACTTTTACTCAACTTGTACTTGCAAAAGCTGAGTCAGCTGGACAGATGCTGGAATGAGGAATTCTAGGCCTGTAGCTTCGATGCTCCCTAAAACTCATACCTTAATCACAGTTTTGCTAGAGACCAGACTGAAATGGTTACCGTGTTATAGCTTTGCGTTTGCCTTGTGTTGAAGCCGTCGAAAGCTGCAAATATCACACATTTAGAATAACCTGCATCAGTGGTAGACCATAAGTAGCAGGTAACTCATGTAATAGTAAATAGCATAAAACAGGTTTCGCAGCATAAGCAAATCATAAAATTCAAGGACTTTTCAAAAAATTTCAAGAATCTAAATTCACAGCATCCAAGCACCACCAATATTATCCTAAACAGGGTGCTTCAAAATTTAGACCTTGGTGCCACAAATTAAAAAATGGAGGTACAAATAATCTGCAAGCAAAGCAAACAAAACAATTTTTAAGCTGTTGTATGCAAAACCGTTGCGTGCATGCTAGCATTTGATTAAAAATTGCAATTAAATGCAAAATTTCAACATATTGGGAATCAAAATTCAAAACTTTCAAGTACATTCGAGCATTTTTAAAGATTTCCCAAGCATCCTATTAACGCTGGTAATACCCACGAATGTACACAAGTTTGTTACCAAACACAATTTATCAAGCAAAACTGACATCATGCACACTATATGAAAATACTGAACATGTGTTCTACAAGTAAAAACTACAAAGTGACAAAGTAGAAAGCTTACTTAAAAAAGTTTATTACATCAACCAACTTGAAAGAATAACAAAGAATGGCAAATAAATAATTCAGTAATATAACCATTACACATTTTAACAAAACAAAAACATTTCTCTAACTAATGGTGCCTGTAAAAACTATTTTAATTGATAACTGTAAGAAATATTTATCGGCACAATCACGTCTAATATCCTTTGTCACAATAACAGCCAGCAGCATCTAGAGTTATAAAAAAAATAACTTTTGGACAGACACTGCAAAGTTCCAATAAAATTCCAACAAACAATTGTACATTTCAGACATAGGATAAAACTCAAACTTGCTCAAAATTCCAATCTTGCCCCTAATTCTGACCAATGCTGGATCTTTCAGCTCCAAATTTTGCATTTTCAAAAAAAAATTTTGGACAATAAAATCTACTGACAGCCAAAAATGTAGAACGGGCGAAATGCCCTTTTCCTTGCCCCCCATGACACCTGCCACTAACAATTTCAGCACACTAGCATAAAATCTTTTTTGCTACATTTCCAGCAATAAATTTCATAGCTATAAATTTTACAGACCTCGACATTCAAGCGATTACCGTTGAGCACAGCTCCATTCAGTTCTCGAATTGCTCTCGTAGCCTCTTCGTCATTTAACATATGCTACAGCAAACACACGACAAGCCGGTTCACTAAAATCACGTAAACTGCTCGCAATCGTATAACCAAAACACAAGAAGCCCAGCTGTCACCAAGAAAGGCTGACCATATGCCGGCGTCCAAAGACCAGAAAATGTGAATCAGGAGTAATGAAAAAAGAAGAGATTGGAGGCAAATGTTGGTAGACTGTTAACAGTAAGCATTTGCACACTTATGCATTTTGGATGTAATTGCACCATGCAGATTTTGGAGGTCGAACCCTCTATTTTGGGAGAACATGTGTCCATAAGCCATAGAGGGTCAGCGATCATACTGTCAGACAGAGCAGTGACGGGTTCCTATAAGCTGTCAATAGTAACCATGCTGCTAATTAAAACTGTTCGGCCACAATTTGCACTGCTAGTATTTGGGGTGCAATTAGCACCCATATTTGGAGAGAATAAAAATCTGGTTTGTAGGGAAACCGACTTGGTACCACAGAGTAGCCGTCAAACAACCTTATTTATTTGTTCAGGCAGTTTTCAGGTAAAGTGTGCCATTTAGCCACAATACATGTGTTACAGATAACAGTCGACAAATACAAGCCTGTGACATAAGCTCAACCTTAACAAACATACAATAGCTCTCCAAATTTGTACTACATTTAGACAAGCCCAACTTACAGTTGAATGTTTAATTTCTACACAATTTGTTAGTTTTCTAACACATGAGTTATACATCTCTATACACAAAATAAGTTAACATAGAGTGTACTAACAAGTTCCAAGAATTGAATACCTCAACATAATTTCTAAAATTTGTAGCTGGTAGCCACTGTAAGTAACAAAAGCAAACACATGTGCGGATAAACAGATAATAAGAAATTAATGACATAGCTCAAAATATAACACATCTAAAATGGTGACAAATATAAACACTGATACATACAACAAATGCATAGTTGCCGAGGACATCACATTCAGTCACATAGCCGTATCTCTGGAACAATTGGAGCATGGATTCACGTGCTGTGTTCACGGCAACATTGCCCACAAATATCTTTGTCGGCATTGTGTGAGCACAAACTACAAACATTTCACGTATGCAACTAATAAAAAAACAACATCAGTTCAAAGAGTTCATGCATTTAATAATAATAATAATAATAAAGTGTATTTATACATGGCACCTAAAAGCAAACGTCAGTGGGCGCTGTAGACAAAAGATTCGTCACTGATGCAATGTTGAACTGCTATAGATCACGGCCATTAGAGCCACAGCCTCAAAGCTGTTAACAGCATCACACAGCATCAGGGCCAGAGACGTGTGGATCCTGAAATTTTTGGGTCCACGTCAGTCCACAGAATATGACCAAGGATCCGCTGTCAGTCCGCGTCCACAACGGGAGAGAAATGTTAGATCCGCATCAGTCCGCATCTGCACTGAATAGGCCTAGGCCTCTAGTCATTAGTAGATAAGGTAGGCAACTTCGCCTAGGCCAAGGCTTATCCTAGCAGATTACAATTTACTGGTTCCAGACTCCAGTGCTACCGTGCTACGCAGTACGCACATTTCAACACACATCACTTCTACCTGTTTTTAACTTTTATTCATCTGTAGAGCCTGTAGTTTAATGTTTTACAGGTGTATGTTTTTTCTCAGTTTTTATGTCGTTTACCCCCTGCCTATGCCACTAGCCTACAATATACCCAACATCGGCTTAGGCCTAAATCTCAGAAGCAGAAGTCCCTCAAACTTTGAGATTTTCATTTAGGCCTTGTCCCATTCGCTTTCAGCAATTGCTTTCTTCTGCCTACGAAGATTTTGTATTTGTTAATCTCTCATGTAGGCCTATCTGGTATAAACCAGTTAGTGCTTAACTGAAAAACAGATTAAAGCCTATATACCAAGCAGTTTCGTTTAGTCACTGGAGGGGGCGTCAGCGGAATTGAGGCCTAAATGGTGTACATGTAGGTTACAGCTAGGGGCCTATACGGACACATCCTGAGAAGCTATGAATGAACTAAGAAAACAAAACTCTCACTCGTTCTTCAATAGCAACAGCGATTATTTCAGTGCTTCACATAATCAACAGAAGAAAAAAATGACAGAAAATGCCATCATGGTTTGTAAGTGACACTGATCACAGATATTCACAATCAGCAAAAGACTACAGACCTGCTACAGCATCTGCAAACAACAAATTTTTCTTTTGTCATCTACAGCTGAATACTGCCAAATCATCAACATTCAAAAACATCCAGAAACTGCTCACAGAATTACGAAATTATTATGCACTTAAACTCACGACCAGTCACAATAAATAGCCTATGCATGAATTCAGAGCCTTGGTAACTGATGAAATAAAGGCATTAATTCGCTTGGTAATGCATTTTGCTAAACAAGACAGAAATTGAACATGCTCTCCAAAGTTTGTTATTAGAAAAAAATACACTCGTCACGGAACAAGATCCATGTCAGTCCGCGTCTGCAAAAAAAATCTTGCAGATCTGGGTCCGCGGACTGACGGGTCTGCAGTCCGAATATCTCTGGTCAGGGCCTAGTATCTAAAATCTGAGCCGTGTATGACAAGGCTAGTCAGAGCCCAGTGTGATGGCAAACGTAGCATATGCAAGGTGTTATCTGCCGTGAAAATTCACGGAAAATAAATAGTCTATTTTTGCCATCTGCCGTGAATTTTCACGGAAGCTAGCATCGAATGACTAACTGCCATAAAAAATTATCAAAAATAAATATTATCATCTGCTGCTATTTAGTACAGTATTATCAGATTATGCAGGCAATAATACCAAATTAGCAACTGCTGTAGCCTGTACTGTAGGTTTATGTAACTGACCACATCACACTGGTAAGCAGCCATGAGTTTTCAGATAATGTCTCAAAGCGTGACCGTGATCTTATATTTCTAAAATGTAGGCTTATAAACTGTACGCAATGAGTCTGTCGATATTTTTGCCCCACATTGACCGATTTGCAAAATTCTTTCACTGCCAGACTTGCACTCGCGGCAGACAACTTGCAACAAAACAGCATTAAAATTGCCACCTGGTTTAAACTAACTAACAGACGAGAATATATATATACTATAGCCATAGGATCTGATCATTTTACAATTGATCATTACATGCCTGGACAAGTGTGGTGAATGGATGCTGTCGAATGACCGTTACGAGTTACGACGCCAGGCGTACGCTGATTAAGGGTATGACTAATTACCGCAACGAACCGCAATGGACCGTAAATGAACAAATGTAACATAAATGTTGTCTGCGCATCGTCAAAAAATTTGAAGTCGGAATTGAAAAAGTAAATCACGACACCGTTGACACGTCATTGAAAAATCTCAAAGTGAGTCTAAAACGTTCAACGCGATAGACGTCGAACTGTAGACTAGGCCCCTACTCAGTAGGCCTACGCATGCAGTATTCGCACAATATAGGCCCTATAGTCAATGTATAAAAAATTATAGGCCTACTGCAATAAATCGTGTTAACGCTGCAGGCCTTCTCGCAGACATTACACGGAAATCGTACGTGCTTAGGCATCTCTGCAATCGTTTTAGCTTTCAACTGATATCCGGGTGGTTATATAGCTACAGGATCTGATCGTTTTACAATCAGTCATTACATGCCTGGACAAGTGTGGTGAATGTATGCTGTCGAATGACCGTTACGAGTTACGACGCCAGGCCTACGCTGATTGATTGAAAGAGAGCTATTAGCAATCGTGGATTAGACCTAATGCAGCGCTCAATTTCTGACATAACGACTGACATAACAATTTTGAAATAGGCCTCAAGCAATTAGCAACCTGGATGTACATGGCCGCGACTAATTACCGCAACGGATCCGTTGCGGTCCGCTAACAGACAGACAAACAGACGCACCAGCATAGCTGTAACACATCAATAATTTATTGTGTGCTTAATCGCTTACTTCCATAGCTTTAATGTATATGTTTCAATACATAAATTTTCATGACATATAGCCAAAAAGTGAAATGACGCTTCCGTGAAAATCCACGGAAAATAAGTAGTTGATTATCGCTATCTGCCGTGAATTTTCACGGCAGATATAATCTTATAATATCGCTGTCAACGTCGACGCATAAGCATTTTATCATCGACATACCAAATCAAGACGAACAATCAAAACTGATATGCACTATGCACCACTATTTCGATATATAATATTTATAACAGTTAATAATCAGCAAGAATAAACATAAACGAAGAATTTTAACAATTGCAAAGAATATTCTTTGCAGGCTAAAAATCAAGCATGGCAAAAAAATAAGTAACGATCGTAATACGACTCAACTTTCTGTTATCTATGTATGCACAATACACAGTTTATCTATGGCGTGGGTTATGGTCGAGTAATATTGCTAATAATACTTTTTGTGATGATTAGATCCATAGTACGTCCATCTGATTTTACAGTAGCAAATTGTTAAAACTATCGGATGCGTGTTACTAGTCATTGGTTGGTGTAATTTGCGGGGCAGGATGGATGGATCTGCGGGGCGGGTTGCACTAAATACCGAGAACTACCGAAAACGTTTTCGGCAGTTTTCGGTATCACTGCATACCGAAAACAACCGAAATGCCATCCCTAACTAACTGAAAACAGTCAAAGTTGTGGGTAGTTTTCGGCAACTTTTTGATATTTATTGCTTATGCTGCTAGTGCCGACTCTCGGGTCCTGAATATAATTCCTAATGCTAACTCTAACCTCAGTTGTAGGCCACCACCAAATGACCACTATGACAGTCGGAATCGGATTATCAAACCTTCAGCTTTTTGAACATTCGGATTATCAATACATTGCTGTTGGTTTTCGGCGTTGCGATGCCGTTCTCAATAACCGTAACAACACTACAAAAGAGATAGATCTGTTTGTTGGCAACTGATGCTACTAGATCTAATGTGGCTGAACCGTGCCATTGGGGAGGCCTTGACCGGTAAGGTAACTGGTGAGCTAAAGATCAGCAGAAAGCATACGGCTGACTGTTAACGTTTAAATAGCATTTCCTGGGGACTTTAGATTTAGTTTTACAACATTTTTAATTTTTAAAACCCATCTGGGTTTTACTATGTTTTTGTTATACTGTTTACGTCTAGTGTTTGTAGTTGTTAAGTGCTGTCATTTAGGACTGTGTACGAGATCCTAAACAAATTTTGTTTATTGATTTATTGATTGACGATGACTGTATTTGTAGGTCTGTGATTACTGTTGACATCTTTCTGTTAGTTGATCGATGGGTGAGTCCTTGCAGGGCATACAAGAAAAGGCACTCAAGATAATGAGCATCGTTGAGGCAGCTGCGGGGGGCAAAGACTCTGACATGCCGCAGGCATCGTGGAATTTCTACGAAATGTTTCAGGCCCTTATTCAGGTAGGCTGCCATTGTTTGCAAATATAAAAAGTAATCAAAAATGTTAGTGTTTATGTTCATTTTGCTTATATGTTGCTTCTCGGTTGTGTGTTGTTGATCTTGGATGTCTGAAACTGAAAGTTATGTTCTGTACGTCGTGATGCAGGCCTGTACTCGATTTACCTGTTCCAAAGGGATGAAGGCTGAGTTGCCGTTGGTGTTGGTTATATAATGAAGCCATAATGCTATCATATGCTATAGGTAATTAGGTATATGTCAAAGTCTGTCTCCAAAATGACCTATACTGTGTCAGGTGGGATGTTAAACCTTACTCACACAGTCACTAACAGTGCACATATCTGTTGTGTTGCAGGCACCAAGTTATCATCTGTTATTCGAGGCTATTCTCATTGTCGCTATCATTCGGCTTTTTTTCGTGAAGAGCTACAAGCCTGAGAGAACTGTATTGACTGAAAAGGTTCGTTTTTATTTACGCTGTTTTTTTGCTATCAATCGTTTTATTGCTGTACTGCAGTTTTACTTTGTGAACTTCTGTGGTCTACATTTTGAAACATGTTATTTTTGTAACTAGTGAGTTGCCGTATTACTCATTTTTGGCCAACTGTACACTGTTGTGTTCACCTAGACTTTGGTTGTTTGTCGCCTGTAGCACATGTATGTGTATCGTGGCTAAATGAAACATCTTACCAGAAAACCATCCGAGCAAGTAAATACGGTTGCCTGATGGCTACCACGTGGTACCGAATTGGACCTCGTGTAACTTCTCTATTTCCCGCAAACAAATTATAGACATATTATATGAACCTAGCCCCATTGTGGTCGGCCACCTTGACATGGTGGTGGGGCTTGTGCACCGATGACTTGAAAGATTTTTACAATCTGGAGGGTAGGAGCCAACTAAGAGTCGACCAAAAACCATGGTTCCTACGGTCAGGGGAAGTCAACGAAAGTCAGGGAATTTTACATTCCAGAGTCAGGGAAAAATAAGACGGTCAACAAAAGTCAGAGAAAATCAAAGTACCCGGGTGCAAAAGTTAACAAAAATGCAGAAAAAATTTTGAACATTTCTATGCGTACTGTGTACAACAGATCACAGTTTTTTTCTGCTCGCTTCGCTCGTAGATTATTTGTATCTACAGTTTTAAATTGGTTCCACCACCTTTGTTTTTAGTGCAATTTCAAGTGATTGAAAAGCCAACATTGGTATTTTGCGTGAACAAATTAGTGAGGGAAATCGATTCATTTTGTCCTTGAAAGTCAGGGAAAGGTCAGGGAAAATTAATTCTGCAGAGTATTAGGAACCATGAAAAATGAGCGGATGCATTACCGGTGCTCATGCACGGGTTAATTTTTGGCTTTTACGTCGATTTCGGATCTACAGCCATCTACGACTTCACAGTCATTATCTACGGCTTCACAGCCATTCACTATTTCACTGCCGTTACCTGTAGCCTTATGGTTACATTCAGGGAAGTGCATTGGGTCGAACTGATATGGCCTCAACTATGAGTAGGTGTAGCAGGCTGCCCACCCCAGAGGTGAAGTAAGGTATGGTATATGAACCTAGATTTGTGAAAAATATTACGTAATTGGGTGTGTATGCATCATTAAGACTACTGTACCGTATGACTGACAGTTTGACAGTCCTGATGTTGCTGTCAGCAGTTTGTTAACTTTTTAATGTGCGATTGTTCGTAATGTCATGGCTGACATTGTTGTTTCATTGAAATATTACCATACAGTTGCCTCTACCGTGGGTGCCACATGGAAAACCCAGCTGATAGTCAGTTCTTAACTTTTTGCTCTAAGTAACATTGAGTATGTTCACTAAGTAACACTAAGTAGCTATTGAGTCACTAGAGAACTAGAAATTTGGGGCTGGTGATTCATCAAACTGTCGATTACAAGTGCAGTAAAATGCCCCGTTCTCCAAAACCTCTTGACAGATCTCGCTGAAATTTGGCCTCATTTCCTTCCAGCTGAAGGTCATCCGCTCCGCCCAATTTTGGTCTTGGTTTGCTGTCCGGTTTCAGATGAGAAATGGAAAATTTTTAAAAAAATACAAAAGTAGTAAAGCAAAGTGAAAACATGAGGATTTTTGATACTATGCATGGATGCCCTAATCAGCATATGTGTACTGTTATGGCTAGCTATAGCTTGTTGGACGTTCCGTTATGAAGCATGCTACTATATAGTATTAATTGTTTTTTGGTTTTGTAGGAAAAAGAGGAATTAATTGAAGAGTGGCAGCCTGAACCTCTTGTTTCAGACGTGGATGAGAATCATCCAGTTCTACAGAATATGGAGAAGCGATTGGTCGACGGGTTGGTTGACATTGCAGTTTTGTTTCGCTTTGCACCTTGGGTCAACTCAGCCTGGCCATCCTGTCATGGGTCAACTGCAGTGAAAACTCCCACAAAAGCTGGGATGTAAACAGTGACACTACACGATGCACTGCCTTCATATCTGTGGTCCCCTCGCAGTGTAAGTTTGTGTCTGACTGAGGACTAAGGGAAGTAACGGAGATCAGCGCCACCCTATGTTAGATTTAGGTATGTTTTTGTGTTAGGAACCTATGCATGGGGTGTGTTACCAACGTTGGCAACGGGTTTGGTCCAGGGACTAGTACATCGCGTAGCACGAGTACGCACTGGCCATCTTTCGCTGGCAGCAGCTTACCTGCACATATCGGGCGCCGGGACTCGGCCATCTGCCCACACTGTCAAGGCGCCGAAGAAACAGTCGAGCATCTGGTGTTCCAATGTCCGGCCCACGATCAAGCCAGGAGGGACACGTGGTCAGGAGACATCTTTACAACAGATCTGCGACGCCTCTGGAGCTACCTGAAACGGATTGGGTTGGTGACCCCCCCTCTGACCGGGAATGAGAGAGATATAGGGGTGTGTTCACCTGGGTTAACTGATAGTAACAGTCACGTACACTCTATGCTGCTGTTAACCCCTGTTAGCTCTGAACCGATGCTAACCTTTTACGCTCATTCCTACTGTCTGATCCTGTATGGCAGGTGACACTACATAGTTTCCTGATGGGTTTGCTGTGAAAATATATACCATTTAAACTTTGAATATAAGTTAAATTGGTTTATTGCATAGTTGATGTATCTGTTTCACTGCATGTGTAGGAAGATAGGAAAATACATTACAGTCTGCGGAAAAACCTGTATCAATGTTGCATCGCTGAATTTTCTCGGAATGTCCGGACGAAACGACATCGAAGTAAGATGCTTAGCAGTTGATATATTTTTATCATATTCTTATCACGTTATCAGCAACATGGATATCTGCTGTCACATAAACGATAATACTCCGGTAATGTCTTTCTGTGCTTTCCTAGAAAATTAGAAATTGTGGGAGTTTTCTTTTTACCATTTATCGTCATCATCGTATAAATTTTACACATGATTTACAACTTTGACTGGTGCTGTTATTACACCATGACTTATGGTGAGCTTTTAATTGTAATGGAGAACCAGGTTATGCCGTAACCCATTTAAGTGTCTGTTAAAAAGTACATTTTACTAACCAACACCACTTCATCTGGTAACTTATTTCGTAGGTTAATTAGTCTGCTTACAAAGAGCTGTTTTCTAAGTTCATGCTTAAGTAGCTTGGAGACCGATTTTATATTTGTTTCCTTCAGTGTCTTGTGACACTTCTGACAACTTTATTTTGAAATTAACTGTATTTCACATATATCTTAGGATCATGCTTGTATATCGTTATTGTTATTTTACTATTAAGACAAGTGTTACGATAACTTTGATTTGTTATTTTAAAAAAACTTTTTCTTTTTGCTTTGCTTAATATCCTCCTCCCTATTATGTCCCGTAAGTTATGTTAGCAAGTGATGTGACATTACAGTCACATCTGGGATATCCTTGTTTCCTGTAATCTTCTGTTTTGTGCAGTACATGTTGCATCTTTTTGTAAATCTGCTGGATATCGAAAATATAATCTCACAATTTATATTAATTTACAGCTAACTGCTTGACATTAGATACATTGATTTTATATTTAGGAAGCTGCTGTTAAGTCACTGCGCAAGTACGGCGTCGGATCGTGTGGTCCGAGGGGCTTCTATGGAACCGTAGGTTAGTATGATTTTAGGTAAAGATCTATTTACTGATATTTTTGTTTATTTCTTGCAGCTTTATCATTATGATGAAGGCTTTTGTGAGCACAGATATTACATGCTTTGCTGATTGCTGGGTGATTTTTTTAATAATTGCTGTACTTGGTGTTGATTTTTGCTTTTTACAGCTTCAACTGCATACAGCATTTTAGTTTATATTCTGTTTTGTGTAAAAGTTTACCTTTGCAGCCATTGAATTAGGTTACGTGTGAATAGCACTATAGCAGTGCATTGGAGGTTTTTATGCAGTGTTTCAATTTGCCTTGTTCTTACTTACTTATTTAGTTACTATAAAGTCCAGTACACTTCAGTTATCTTACATTTTGCAGTTAATCATGGAAACAGGCAGACTTTAGTCGCGTGGGTGATAATTGGCTTGGTAGTGTAACGGTTATAACATTTGACTTACAATCAAGAGGTCATAGGTTCAACTTTCGGTTAGTTGTTTCATGGCTGGATCAGTGACTGTCTGCAGACAGGCATACCATCTTGATATATAACCAACACCATGGTCAACTCAGCCTTTCATCCCTTTGGGGTAGGTAAATCAAGTACCGGCCTCTTTGGCAGCCCAGAGTTGAGGCAGGGCACGTTCACCTGTGTTAGGTGTTAGGTAGCACTGTGATCTCATATGGCAGGTGATGCTACATAGCTCTGCGATGGGCTTCCCATAAAGCACTATACCCAACTTTTTATGCGCGAAAGCAACTACTGCTTTCAGTGCGTCTTCGTCATCGCAATTCTGTCTCTCTATCCGTCTGTCACACGGGTGGATCAGCAAAGCGGTGCAAGCTAGAGTCACCAAATCTTCTGTAAGACTTGGTTTCAGGAACCGTTAAGCTTTTCCATAAATTCGAAGGGGTCAGCCTAAACGAGGGGGTGGGCAAAATTTGCGATTTTTGGCCAGTAAGTCACTGTATCTCAGTAATGGTGCGAGATAGGGCCTAGGTTACTATTGATCACTAATAGGAAGTTGTACACTGGCTTTCGATTGGCGCCGAATTCAATGACCTTGAATGACCTTCAGCGCCAAAATAGGGGGTTTTATGGATTTTTTGGCAATTTTGGGCTGTGACACAAGTCTATATCATTCACATGGTGGCACCACGGAAGTATCGTTATGCGATTCAGATAGAGAATTTGGTATTTGTATATTAACTTATCATGCACACCTCAATTTTAGCTGAACTACTGAACCGGAACTGCTATGTTCTTTCGTGCATCTCGTGAGCATTAGCTCAAATTTCTTGTTAATCTTCGAAGTATGCGGTGTGCTGATGATATTGAATTGATTTCAGATGTTCACTTGAAGCTAGAAGAGCGGTTGCAAGAGTTTATGAACTGTGAAGAAGCTATAATTTACTCGTACGGCTTCGCAACGATCGCCAGTGCTATTCCCGCTTACTCGAAACGTGGCGACATCATATTTGCGTTCGTATTGAACTTTCTATTTCCTATAACAGAAGTTCTGTAAGGATTGTACTTATGGTCCTTAACATCGTATCATATCATATCATATTGAACATTTTCTAGTGTCCCAATTACATATTAAAAGACCATGGGTGCATTACAGAGTTGAAAGTTAAATAAAATACGCAGCGAGATCCGATTAAGAACATTATTGTACAATGCTAAAAACATTACAGAATAAAAATGTCTTCAGTTGTCGTTTGAAGGCTGCTGGAGATGATGTGCTTTAGATCGACTCTGGCAGAACAGGGATGGATCTTTAAGGACTGTTGTTGACATCGAAGACAGCTTGAGGACAAACAGTTGTGGCCTTTGCTTTGAAGACCACTGATCTTGGCCTTGGCCTTGACGCCTTGGCCTCTAGTCACTTGTAACGAATGTTCTATATCCCTGGTTGAGAAACATTGATTTAGATGCATGAGCTATTTAAGTAGTGGACAGCAAATTGTAGTAACAGTGTAGAAGACTTGGTGGCTAATTGGATTCCATATGTCATACAGTACTAGCTGAGTTTTATTGCTTGACATAGTTGTACTTGCCACATATTAATAGATGTGTTAATTATGATGCTGTAATACATTCAGTGCCATTGATGTCTTTTTGATTGAGTGTGTAAATTTGTTTTAAAACGTGGTGCTTTGGCTTAGTTGGTAACGTTGTTGGTCGCATCAACCAAGTGAGTTAATTAACGCCGGGCCCGGTTAGTACTTGGATGGGTGATCGTCAGCCGGCAGGTAAACCATCGCAGTAGTATGTAAGCAGCTGCCTAGGTCAACTCAGCCGAGACATCCCTCTGTGGGTAGGTGCAGAGTACTAGCAAAAAGCCAGGATGTAATTGGGCACACCACGCGATGTACTAACCCTGTATCTACAATCACCCTGCAGTTTAAACTGGAGTCTGGCTGAGGGCTAAGGAAACGGAGATAAGCCCCACTCTGTGGGTCTTGTGGCTTTACGTTTTTTTGTGTAAATTTGCCAGGGATGAGGGAGTTCACTTTGCCATACAGAAGGGCATCCAGGCGAGCCGAAGTAAGATTGTTTACTTCAAGCATAACGACACCGAAGACTTGGAACGATTGCTCAAGATCCAGCAGATCGAAGATAAGAAGGTACAATACTTTTCACACACGAAAGCAGCTACTGCTTTAGCACGTCGTAGCCATCACAATTCTTTCCGTCTGTCGGTCTGTCACATGAGTGGATCAGTCAAAAACGGTGCAAGCTAGAATCACCAAATTATCACCATTGGCTGCCTGGAAGACTCTTGTTTCAGGATCCATAGAGCTTTCCATAAATTCGAAAGGGGTCACCCCAAGCAGGGGTGCTAAATGAGAGGGGATGGGAAAAATTTGTGATTTTTAGCCAATAAGTCGCCATATCTCAGAAACCGTGCGAGATAGGGTGTAGGTTATTATTAATCTCTAATAGGAAATCGTACACTGGCTCTCGATTGGCCCTGAATTCAATGACCTCAGATGATTTTGAACGCCAAAGTAGGGGTTTTTATGGATTTTTCTGGCGATTTCGGGCTGCGAGACACATTTCAAGAGCAAATTGCACCGAAATCAATAGAGATGAACGTGCATATGGACAACCTGCGTATATCAAATTTTCAGCATTGAACGTAGATTTTGACGGTCCAAGTCTTGGTTTTCTAAGTTCAAGGAAACCTGCGCACGAGGGCATCAAATAGCGGTACCTCGCAAAAGTCGCTATTTTGCCGCTGTTGGCCAGTCTTTCGTGAAAATGGTTGCAGATCACCATTGGCGTGCTGCCTATCACAATGAAATGGGTGGAGATAGACTGACAGTTTGACATCTCGTGAGCAATAGCTCAAATTTTGTCTCATGTTACTTTCTATTAGCTGGCTTGATAGTGTAACTGTTGGAACATTGGACTTTAGATTATGAGGTCTTGGGTTCAAAAAGCTTGTTCTACTTAAAAATTTCTGGCTACAGTAGTGAAAGTGCCTGTATTATGTTACTTACTTAAATCTATGTGTGCTTAGAATCCGAAGAAGGCGAAAGTGACCCGTAGATTCCTGGTGATCGAAGGCCTCTACATGAACTATGGAGACATATGTCCTCTGCCACGTCTGGTATGCAGATGTCATGCGTTTGCCTTCTTCAGCAGTACTGTCTTGATTTCATACAAGTATGCAGGATTTGCATTTGGGGGCGGGGGGTGGGGGGCAGGTCAAGCGCCAAATCGAGGTGCCGAGGGTTGGGTACGGGAAGTGGATGTTCCAATCCCCACACTGTGCTTCTTTCCCAGAAAGGTAAGATATTTTAGTGTTATAATGGTGCGGCATATTTTCGTGTATTCTTTGGTGCTAAATTTATGATCGTGCGTTTGACTTCCGGTCAGGTTGCTATCAAGTGATTAGTACTCGGATGGGTGACTCTTGACATACCAGTAAACCATCTGGGTGTATAACCATTAACCAACCACCAAGATCAACTCAGCCTTCTATCCCTCAGTGGTAGGTAAATCAAGTACCAGCCTGTTTAGCTGGGGTCATGCATTTATCTGTGTCGGGAGGCAGAGATAACATCATGTGATCCCATATGGTAGGTGACGCTCTGTAGCTCTGCGATGGATTTCCCATAACGATCTATACACAGTCTTTTAACCTTTAAATATTGCAGCATGCCACTGTGGCAGTGTGGCTATTGCAGACAGCCTTAGCCTTGTGCAAGGCTTTAAGTTGACATTCTAGCTAGTTTAGCCGTTCATACGTTGGCTTATGTTGAGCTAAAGCATCAGTAGTAAGTGCATGGATGATAACTAGTGCCATAAGATGATTATTCAGCTTTCCGCCTCATCCCACCTGTGCTTCTGTACTATTTGGGAAAAATAGAATGCATGCAATTAATGCAGAAAAAATGTCCAAAGATGACCACGACATTATCGACATTGTTAGCTGAGGTTGTAACTGTAATTGGTCATTTGAAGGCCAGCTGTGTCAGGAATATTCATACTGAAGATTATTAGAATCTATTAATTCTTTTTGCGGTAAGCTTGACAGTAGAGCTGTTAAATTACACGTTAGCTTAACGCATTAATAAACTACGCAGTAAAAAATTAATGCGCTTTAAAAAAAAGTTAATGCACATACATAAATTTACTAAATTCCGTGAAGCAGCAGTTTCAATATTCTTTAAACCGTGGTTATTTGATAATTGAATAATATCCCGGTAATTAGAAATTCTTTTGTTGCCGTTCTGTCACTACTGTCACGGTCCTGCGACACAAGCACGACTTCGTGGGCTTCATTTTAGTCACCTTCTGCACCTACAGTATTAGTAATATTAATGATGTGTTATTAGCGCACTAACGCCTGCATTAAAAAAATTAATGCAATGCGTTAACGCGTTTAAAAAATTAAGCTCTACTTGGCAGCTTAGTTAGTGTTGCTGTGGATTAGGTTGAGCTGAAGCACCTGTATAAAGTGCGTATATTCATGGATGAAAGTGTCTCGTTTGGAACTCTGGGCGCAACAGGTCACGGGGTCACAGAACATCTGAATGTCCCGGTACGTAGCTTCTCCTGTTACACAGTGTGCGGCGAAAAAATATTGCGTGGTTGTTTTTTGCTGTTTTCTCAGCAATTTCCATGAATTTTTAAGCTCTATTTCAGACATTTATGACCTCTGTAATCAGTACCTTTCTATTTTACGAGATACAGTGACTTATTGTTTGACATAAGCACATTTTTTACCACTTTCGTTAACTGCAAATTTGCACTGGATTGCTTAAATTTTGTATGCGAAGAGCAGTGGCACCATGCTAATTAATCGTGTAATAAGTGTTCCAGTAGGCCGCAAGACGTGTGACAGACATATGACTGCGACAGACGACAGACACATCGTACCAAAGGGCTGACTTAATGTTTGCCTCAAAACAACCCTCACTGTCGACTTTTAAGCATCATTTGAAGACATACTTGTTCGCAACATCCTACTAGTGACACTCATTCTAGTTCTCCTAGTTTTCTGTTTGCTAAACATGTCGACTCTTAGTGTAGTTATGTTACGTGTCCTTGAAGTCTACTTAGACTAAATGCCACGATAATAATTTTCGTGCATAATAATAATAATAACGCCTCGGGACCACGTTCTGGTAAAGCTCGACTTTACAAACGCATTCAACGGGATTCACAGAGATGATATGCTCCACTCTGTGTACAACAGGATCCCAGAACTCTACGCGTTCTGTAAGTCAGCTTA
>Ga0209671_1002431_pt1 | contig 17006 bp, 12 predicted proteins | sample WorMetHERISLAND2_2_FD_187401 | JGI IMG/M metagenome (GOLD analysis project Ga0209671, IMG submission 187401) | Marine gutless worms symbiont microbial communities from Max Planck institute for Marine Microbiology, Germany - Olavius geniculatus... | ecosystem: Host-associated > Annelida >...
AAAAATAGGCAAACATGGTAAATTTAATGCATCAGCTTAACAGCATAAAAAACTTCAAAGTACAACGTGGCGACTCATAGCGAACTACGATAAACTAATGGACTGTGTCTCAGTCTAGTCACGTGATCTGGTCAAAGCTTATCTCAGAACGGTACTTTACAATAGAGATGTGCGGATTGTAAAATGTACTAAACCGATATACCTTGACAAGTCACTACGTGCTACTTCACAACCAAGCGCCAACGATGACTTCAACATTTTTGACGTTGACATAATGCGCCCAAACGCACACTCAACATCATGAGAACTCTATCATGTGTTTACTTGTGTTTCATTAATATGTCCCCATCCCGGCATTATCCAACTTTAGCCCTAGCTGGGGCTTGAATTTTTTTCGCTAACTTATTACACAAAGTGAAAGTCTGCCTAAAAGACTGTGTTGCAGCTTATTCAGTTATAACAGTTTACTACTAATATCAAGTGTTGCAGAACGTGGTATAGAATACAGGAAAAATAGGCAAACATGGTAAATTTAATGCATCAGCTTAACAGCATAAAAAACTTCAAAGTACAACGTGGCGACTCATAGCGAACTACGATAAACTAATGGACTGTGTCTCAGTCTAGTCACGTGATGTGGTCAAAGGTTATCTCAGAACGGTACTTTACAATAGAGATGTGCGGATTGTAAAATGTACTAAACCGACATACCTTGATGAGTCACGATGTGGTACTTCACAACCAAGCGCCAAGGATGACTTCAACATTTTTGACGTTGTCCATCATAATGCGCTCAAACGAACACTCAACATTTCGTGAGAACTCTATCATGTGTTTACTTGTGTTTCATTTAGTTAACGTTTTTGTATAATTATATAAATGTAATTTTCAATTGTATGTAAAAGTGCATAATTATTTTTCTGTTGTATGTTACAATAAAATTATTGTTGTTGCTATGCGTCTGAATTTGTGCAAACACTAAATGAGCGTCGACAAGAGTCTGGAGAGAAAACAAATTGCCTTGAACGTCCGACGCGCTAAGAAAAATTTTGTTGCAACGGTTTATAGGCCTACTGCGATGAAAAATAAACTAAATAGTACTGCAGCATAACCGCCAAGTAATCAGTTATAATGCGTAAACGCATAGCATCCAAATCATTAGTCCCCTGTAATACAGGGTGACACAGTAATGGAGAAAGTACTGCGGTATTACCGCGGTAAATGGGTAAATTTCTACAGTAGGCTAATCTCGCGGTAACGGTAAAAAAACTACGGTAGTTACCGCGGTAGTGGCAAAAAAAATGGTTTATTTCCTGCCGCATGCATTGTAAAAGTGAGCGCCATTCTGGACACTAGAATACACATTGAGATCATGTGCGACGGACGACCACTGCATGCTGCGAGGTATAGATCTGCAGGCACACTGGACACTTGTTTATCACCCGCCAAGTAATTAGTGTCAAGCACGTTAACACACTGCATTGACTGCATCGCTTCTCCCAAAGGTTTTAACGCCTTTTGATTAGGCTGTCTTGCGGCTTATTCAGTTATGAACAAAATTGTTATACTGAATAAGCGACAACATAGAGTTGCAGACACTTATTCATTTCAGTACAAACGTAGTAAACTGTTATAACTGAATAAGCCGCAACACAGTCTTTTAGGCAGACTTTCACTTTGTGTATTCGATTAACCGCTTAGCAAACAGAATGAATTAGCACATCACTAAGTAACCTGCACCAGGCCACCTGCCCAACTGAGTTGACAGTGCAAACACGTAGTGCACTAAGGACTATGTACATTGATTGTAGGCCTATTTAGTATTTAGGCATAATAGATGTCAAAAAATACTTGCGTGGAAGATATAACTGACTGCGCTGTGAGTTACTCTGCACATGCAATGTCTAACGAAAGGTAAGACTATCGATATCTCTGAACAGAGCAGACCTACTACGTATCAGATCAGTTTAGGCCTACATAAACGCTTAACGGTACCAAAAAAATAAAAAGTGACTTTCAGCAAAAATTATCTGTTTCCGCACACTAATTATCACATACCAAACGCACGCCTGTATGCCCCCGAAATAAACGTAAGTCAGCTGCTGCTGACTGTGCTGACTAGGCCCTAATATTGACCAACAGCGCCGTTACTGAGTTACTCTGCACATGCAACGTCTAACGAAAGGTAAGACTATCGATATCTCTGAACAGAGCAGACCTACTATGTATCAGATCAGTTTAGGCCTACATAAACGCTTAACGGTACCAAAAAAATAAAAAGTGACTTTCAGCAAAAATTATCAGTTTCCGCACACTAATTATCACATACCAAACGCACGCCTGTATGCCCCTGAAATAAACGTAAGTCAACTGCTGCTGACTGTGCTGACTAGGCCCTAATATTGACCGATGGCGCCATTACGTAATACCATTAAAACAGCGCTTGCGTTTATTCTCGATCTTTAACACCTATACCAATCAACACAGGACACTCGTAAGACTGCCTATGCTAAATTTCAGAAAATTCTGAGAGTGTGCCCATTTGGAAGGCAACCCTAGTAGCATGTGGCTGATTACTTTCATAGACAGTAATTTATGGGGTAGGCTGTCATGGGCCGTCCTGTACCATACATACTACTCATTGTAGGACAGTTTGTTCATTGCTGTGCTGCCTGATACTTTAACGATCTTTTAAACATACAGATCACAGAATGGGGCGCCGGTCCAAAATAGGATACCCTGATTTAAGCAATATGACGTACCTTAGCAGACTCACAATTTGATGTTTCTTAGTTGTTTTTCCATTTTTTTGCATAAACGTTTTGGGTTAGGGTAACTAGGGTCAGGCTTGGTGTTAGGGATAGGGTTAGCATTAGGGGATAGGGTTAGGGTCAGGTTTGAGGTTAGGGTTAGGTCGATTTTGTTTATTTGCACAACTGTTATCGAAAATGTAAACAGAAAATGGCTGCTCTGTGGTATATTAGCATTGTGTTGCAATTTTTAAATAAAGTACTGAAGGTTTTAAAGTCGATAAATTTTAAAATAACTGCACTGTTCACTATTAAAACATCAGAATTGAATGTAAAGATTCTTTATGAGTCTAGTGAGGTATGTCATATTGCTTAAATCAGGGTATTCTACTCTAGACTGGCGCTCAGAATGGAATTTATTGATTGTGTCTTATTGATTGATTTGTTGTAATGAACAGGACTGTTCGAGTGTGGATCAAGAGAAACACTGGACATTATTGGCCCTCCATTTGTCATACAATGCCTGGTAAGACAGAATTAATGCTACTAACATCGACAGTAACAACTAGTAAGCATTCGAAGCCCGCAGACCTCCGCCAAGGCTATTGATTCGACACAGCTTGTCCGACGAAAATAGATAGGTGGAAGTTCTGAGTGCGTTTCAAACTATAGTCACATTTTCTACATTGACCTAGTTCTATGTGACCTAAAAAAACCATGATTCAACGCCATGTTGTTCGCCAGGTGCCAGCATTATAGCGACAACAGCCGTATCCCGTATGCCCCATTGAAAGCAATGGTAAAAATTTCAAAGTGATCCAGAATCCAGGATTTTTTCCGGATTACCACCAAAATTGAATCACTGGTAGTTTGTGCCATTCCCGACTGTCCCACAAAATTGCAGAAAGATCCGTCTATAACTTTTTGAGTTATGTTGCTGACACACAGACAAACAAACTCTGGCAAAAACATTACCTCCTTGGCGGAGGTAATTGTATAAACAGTTACTTAAAACCTTTTGTAGCACGATATTTGGTTGAAATGCATACATATGTACAAGGGACTGCCATCTGCTTGAAAGTGTATGTTTCTGAATTTATTTGCATTTGCATTTTGTTATACTTCGTAATCATTTGAATACTCATATTGCTTATATTATGTGATGTGATGTAAATATGTAGTGTACAATATTACTTGCAAGAGGATCTGTACATTACTGAAAGAGAAGAATTTTTCTGAATATTTTTTTGAGTGTTTTGAGTAACTTGTGGATTATTATTGTTTTCAAATTTTTCAGCGGCTGCTTCCTGTATGGAGTTTTTTGCCGACGCTCAGCGATTATTTGTTGGACTTGGAAATGGAACTATTAAGGTCAGCAGAGAAATCTTTTATACAGTTTTATTCAAACTTATCTGCAGCATACTTGTACAGTTTGGACTTTGGAAGCACGGCAGTCTACAGCCCAAACTGCCTGGTTCAGCCATTATGCTGATTGATGTTTATTGCTATCAGCAACATAGTGTCTAACCATTCAGCTGTTTGATGTACTTGTATTGCAGACATGAATGTCAGCTAGCCTGTGTAAAGTCCTGTTCTAACGTGAGCTATTTATTTCATTTTTAGTGCACATGTTTCAATATGCTCATGTTTTTTTATAAACGTTATTGCCATATGTTCCACGGGTGTGCTTGTTACTAGGAGTTTCATATTTCTGAAGATCACAACAAACTGTCACTCATACATGATTACTTTGGTGAGTTTTTGTCTCCTAGTTTAGTTTACAGTTTATTGTGCAAAATGCTGCAACAAGCAATGTTATTGCAATTGTTTTTACGTGTAGTAAATGACTATTTTGCTTTTTTTATGAGTTATCATGTTAATGATAACCAGTTTTAGTGACATTTACTGTGGTGATTGCCCCCTGTTCTCCAATAGACAGCATTATCACATTGATGACTGTCTGGAGGATAACAGGGAAGATTATTAGAACTACCATTATGTTAATTACATGTGCGCGCGTATAATGGAGTTCTTACAATTTTGGGTTAACCTCATTTTTGTATTTTTGTGTTTCTGTTAAGGTTAAACTTTCTGTTTATTGTAAAGTTTAAACTTACCGTTTCATTATTGTGTTTGTGTGCATTCTGCCTGAAAAGGCCATCCCCGAAATGACCTATACTGTGTCGGGTGGGACGTTAAACCCTAGTCACTCACTCACTGTGGTGATTGTTTGTCGTCTAGCACATCAAGACCGTGTGACCTGCGTTCAGTTCTCAGCTGTTTATGAGTTCTTGCTCAGCTGCAGTCGAGACAAGTATTTCGAGTGGCACTGTGCTCAGAGCGGTCACAGGCTTGGTGGTTATCAGGCACCGGCTTGGACCACCTGCTTACAGTATCTTTTCTGAGAGATGAGAAATTGGTGATGATGATGATGATCTGAGTGGTTTCTGATTTCTTAGTCTGCTTGGCTTATTATTGTATGAAGTTTTGAATCTAGAGCAGCAGACAGTTTTCTTAGCATGCTACTTAGCATCTGTGTAATCTCTGCTCAGGCACCTTTGTATGAGTGGAGACTCTTTGATCAGTAGTTAAAGTACTGCATTATGTGTTTTTAGTTTTTTTCAATCTCTGGTAAGTGAAAGTATTTTCAAGAAGCAAGGTTTACCTCTGAAGTGTTTTACTTTGCATCAGCTGTGCTCTTAGACCTTAGTATTGGCAGCCACAGCACGTGCTCAACCATGAGCATTTAAAGGTTAAGGTAAAGGTCGTCAACTTGTATAGCGCATCGTCGCGAGCATGCGCATGCCTCTTATGCACTTTTGTCACTAACTAGAGCTGCCTGCCGCATGGCCACCGTGTGCAGCCTGCAGACACAGGCTGGCGCAGCAGCCGGCTAGGCAACCCCAGTCAGCTGTACCACCTTCCATAACCCATGTAAATGAGTTACTACTCATTTTACTATCCCACAGAGGGTAGAAGGCTGAGTCGACCTAGCTGGCAGGCTTCGCATCGAGATGGTTTACCTGCCCGCAGGCAGTCACCCATCGCAGTACTATCCGGGCCTGGCGTAGAGTAACTCTGTTTCAGCCAAAACGCGTTACTAACTACGCCATGCCACCAACCATTTGTGGAAAATGTCTCACTTGAACACAAATCGAATGTGTGTGTGCACGTCCATTTAGCAGTGTTAATGATTTTGTTGTCGTCGTTACAGAACAGAATTGCTATGGAAATGACACTGTAAGCTGCGACTTTTTGTACTATTACTAGAACTACTTACAATTTCTGTCTAGCTTGCCATTTTCCAGGTCTGCAAAAGTTTTTTCTAATGTACACTTCTCTCTGCCATGCTGATAGCCTTGACTTGAGCTGTAGATTTGATGCACAGTCGTCGTGTGTCTTCGTCGGTGACTACTCCGGTCAGATTTCAGTTCTGAAAATCAGTCGAACGTCATTCGAGTTGCTAACAGTTCTGAAGGGTCACACAGGTATTGCAGTTACTGTGTTGATTGTCGTACTTCATTTTATAAAAACTTGCTTTTGCACATCACATTACGAAATACTAGGGTAACTTTTGTACACAGTTGTTGTTTTACAGAGAAGGATAGGTGTAGTGTTTGTAAATTTTTGTATAATTGCAGTTTTCAATTTGCCAATCATTCACTAGCAATTTGATTATATTGCTGCAGTACTACTGTGTACAATTTTCTGTTATTTTTGTTATTTTGTTCACACTGTAGGACAAAAAAACATGCCGTTTGAGTGTGTTGGTCCTTCTGTGATACTTCAAAAGCTATGCAGTTGTCTAGTTGATCAGTTTTATGTACAACAAATGTGTTTAGTGGCACTTTTTAAGATGTTACATCAACAGATTAAGTATCACATTACATTAGCAGCAAATGTGATAGTCATGATGGATTTGGCAATTGATATGGTAATCAGTTTTGTTTGGAATTGTACATTTCTGTACATGAATGCTCGTAGTTGCTGTATTCACATTTGTCAAGATATTAGAAAATCTATTTAAATGCATCACATAAACAGTGTAACAGCTGTATGTGAGGTGATATTGTCCTTATTGTGTCATGGAAGCAAGTGAATTTCCTGATTTTATACATGCCAGAATTAGCTACGGTAATTCTGTCCATCTGTTTGTCTGTCCTGGTGTCACATCCTGGTACCGTTCCAAACCCAGATAAGATAAGAGACTTCAGGTTTTCACTGTATGATAGCCTAGTGTCTCTAGTATTTTGGGACAAAATTTTATGCCCCTAGGTCAAGGGGGTCTCCATGAACGAGGGGGTGAAAGAGGGGCACTCCCTCTAAAAAGACGTTATTTTACCGGTATTGGCTCGTCTAGTGTAAAATGGTTCCAGATAGGCACAGACATGCTGCTTATCATAACAAGCACTGGTGACGATCTTCTTAGAAATGTCAACATCGATGACTTTGAATGACCTTTTACTCCCAAAATAAAGGGTTTTCATGAATTTTTCACGATTTCAAGCTGTGATGCACATTTTAAGAGTGAATTGCACCGAAATGGTTGGAGATGAACCAATACAACCTGCATGTGAAATTTGCGCCATTGAATTTAGATTATAGCAGTCCAAGTTCCGACCCCCTACGTTCAAGGATGTTTGCACAAGCGGGTGTCAGATAGGTGTGCCCCCTGAAAAGTGGTTATTTTTTTTTGCTATTGGCTTGTCTATTGTGAAAACGGTTGCAGATAGGCACAGACATGTTGCTTATCATAACAAGCACCAATGACGTGCTTTTTAATGGTATCAACATTGATGACCTTGAATGACCTTGAACCCTAAAGTGAGGGTTTTTAGTGATTTTTGGCGATTTTTCGCTGCAAAAGAGTGAATTGCAACGAAACGGGTGGAGATAGACCAAGATTACCTGTGAACATGAAGTGCTCTAGGCTCTGGTGCGTTTCAAGAGCATTAGCTCAGATTTCTTGTTACAGTAGGTTTTGTAAACCTGTGGTATGGAATGTGATATGGCAGGCAGTATTCGCAGTCTGTCGTGGGACTTGGAGCGAAGTCTGCTCTTTTCGGCAAGCTTTGACCAAGTTGTCGTCGTATGGGACATTGGCGGACAGCGTGGAACAGCTTTTGAACTGCAGGGGCACAAGTAACATCTATTTGTGCATTTGACATGTCAGATTCTGCACAAGAATGCTGCCCATGTATTGCTGAGATAAAAATCCCGAATAAGAATATTAGCTGCAGAGTTTGCAGACATCTTGCTGTGACTTGTAATTATAGTTTTAGTGGATGGCTTTGTTAGATTGACTTACAGTACTTTGCTAAGATAATGATGCTGTGATTGGTAACAACTACTGCTGATGTCAGATGTGGATTGGGTGCACTGCAAAACTCCACTGTGACATTTTGCTACTGACTGATGTCACATGAAAGAAGAATGGCCTTATTTGCACTCCGGAGTGTGTGCTAATAAGGTCCACCTATTCGCACTTCACATGCACGGTGTGAATATGATCAGCCAAAAGCCGATGTAAGAGATGGTCTGAGGTGGTCCGCCTCAGATGCAAGCTCTCACAGCAGTTGGACAACTAACACTCAACTCTAGCAAGAGCCACACTATTGTGGATACCATGCAGTGGCCTAATGCCTGCCACAACGGCATTCAATTCATGCACCAATGTTACACCTTTATTTCAGTGTCCATTCTGTCGTCACATAATTCTTTGAAATATGCTAACTTTAATCCGATTTTTTTCTAACCCTGTCTCTAATCGTACCCCTAACCGAAACATTACCGTAATACTAAACTGAAAATAATAATGCCAACACTGTCAAGCAACACTAGTGAGGCAATGCTAGTGCCACCTATCGAAAATATACTTGTCAGGAGTGCGAATAAGCCAAACAGACTACAGATGCACTCCACAATGCGAATAACCACATTCATGAAAGAAACGAACTTATCAAATTCGGAGTTTTTCATCTGGAGTAGTACAGAAACTGGAATTGCTGAGCAAAATTGAATTTAGAGTTAAGATACGTGACAAAAGTGTTACAGTTAGTGCTGTTGATCACTTTGATGTTATGGACCTCTGATTTGTTTGTGGTATATGCTGCTATACAGAGTGGGGCAAAAAAAGTAAGCTATTGTGCTTTGTACAGTCCATATCTTCACTAAATATTAATCATTTTTCACAATTTTTCAGCAGTGGACTCTGTAAGAAATTTGCTACTTAGTGGCATGCACACCACACTTATGTTGCTATGCTACCTTGTAAAATGTTAATATCCAAAAACATACAATATCTACAGATGGACAGAACATGTAATGGTTAATTTTTGAAGTATTTAAGTTGAATGTCAAAATATGAGTAATAGTAAGTGTCAAAAACATCGGAAAACATATAAGACATTTTTTTCAAATACTTTGAATGATTTTACTATTCACTAATTTTCTATGTACATAATGCTGGTAGATGGCTGCAGTCTTTCCCAGTTAACTACTGCATGAGCATACAGAACATTTTGTTCAATTGTGCGGCCCTACAAGCTGTGCTCTATTTTTTGGAAAATGAAAACTTACTCTGCAGCTCTATCTAAACCTTTTTGACACTTATTATAACTTATATTTAACATTTTACTTGAATAATTTAAAAATTTATCATCCGACCTTATAACCATCTGTAGATATTATACGTTTTTGGATATTTATATTTTACAAGGTAGTGTAGCAACATAATAGGTGTGGTGTGCATGCCACTGAGTAGCAAATTTCTTCCAGAGTCTACTGGTGAAATAATGGTGAAAATTGGTCAATATTTAGCGAAGATATAGAAGAAGTACAATAGCTTACTTTTTTTTGCCCACCCTGTATAAATGTGTTTTTGATGATTGACTGAATAATAATCATGATGTCTGACTAGAGATCGAGTGCAGTCAGTCGTGTATGCTTCTGAGTCTAAGCAGCTTCTGTCTGCTGGGGATGATGCCGTTGTTGTCTTCTGGAATGTTGACGTTAAACGTCAGGAGGTATGCAACAAATAATACCATATTGTTGCTTATTTACCCTATAAATGTTCTGCTGCATCTTTTCCCCAGAGTTTATTTATATGTGGAACTGGTCTATCCTGCAGTTACCTAACCTGGTCTGATTGTGGAAAAATGAACCGATTAGCAAGACGTGAGTATTGTAAATATCCAGTACGCTTAATTATAGTTGGGACATACTACACATATTAAAGATCTTTTATATCACTAAGAAAGTTTAAAACTACAGTACATAGATCATGGATGGTTGTGAGTCGTTGACCGTTTTTAGAATCTTTTGATTAATCTTCTGTATATTATATATTTATAATGATGCAAATAAATAATAGGAGAGCAGCAGAAATTAATGATTAATTACATAATTAATTGGTCATAATGTTAACATGTATTTTGGCATTTTCATCTTTAATCCATATTGTTGATTTGCAGACACCGGAGTGGGCCGAGTCAGACAAGTGTCAGAAGTGTGGCACACCGTTCTTCTGGAACGTACACAGCATGTGGACACTCAAAACGGTTGGAGTACGGCAGGTATTGTGATGCTGCATCTTTTTTTATAACTGCTATCTGTTGTTTTTGCGAATTAGATTTTCTGTTTCGGTCATTTTTACGCGCGAGAGCTAGCATAGCTATAGCGCGTATTAGCTACGGTAATTCTGTCCGTCTATTTGACTTGCTGTTTGTCACATCCCGGTACCGTTCCAAGACCAGATGAGATGGAGACTTCGGGTTTTCAACATGTGATAGCATAGGGTCTCTGGTATTTCGTGACAAAATTTTATGCCACTGGGTGAAGGGGGTCTGAACGAAAGGATAAATGTGGGGCACTCCCTTTAAAAAGGTGTTATACTACCGTTATTGGCTCGTCTAACGTGAAAATGGTTGCAGATAGCCGCAGACGTGCTGCTTATCATAACAAGCACTGGTAACGAGCTTCTTAGAAATGTCAACATCGATGACTTTGAATGACCTTGAACCCCAAAAATAAGGGATTTTAGTGAATTTTTCACGATTTTGGGCTGCAACACGCATTTCAAGAGTGAATTGCGCCGAAATGGCTGGTGATAGACCAAGACAACCTGCGTATGAAATTTTCAGCATTGAATGTAGATTTTAGCAATACAAATCCAGACCCTTTAGGTTCAAGTAGGCCTCCACAGGCGGGCGGGTGTCAAACAGAGGTACCCCTCTAAAAATGGTTATTTATCCGCTGTTGGTTTGTCTAGCGTGAAAATGGTTGCAGATAGGCACAGATATGCTGCTTAACGTAACAAGCACTGGCGACGAGCTTTTTTTAGGATTGTCAACATCGATAACCTTGAATGACCTTGAACCTTAAAGTAGGTGTTTTTAGTAATTTTTGGGCGATTTTGGCTGCAAAAGAGTGAATTGCAACAAAATGGATGGAGATAAACCAAGATTACCTGCGAACAGGAACTGCTAGGCTGTCACATGTCACATATGCATTAGCTAGGTTTTTTGTTTGTTATTGTTTTAAAGCAAAAGTAAAACCTTGATGCTTGATTTAACTTTGCAGTGCTTTGATGTTTCAGTTGAGCATTCAATTGTCAAAGGTGTTCTGCTTCGACAGAATTTACTGAAAGTTTAGTTTACGGTGACCATGCCTGACTTCAAGTAACAACAGAAAAAGATTGGCTAATTAAACAAAATTTTATTCAAATTATATTGATTAGTTTTTGCAGTGGTAGTCTTGCTTGGAGTGTATGTTTATAACTGATGGCAGACTAGCTTGACACTAGAATGTGGACTGCATGTGTAGTGGCTTCTTTTCTTCCAAATACGGAATAGAAATTGGCACTTTATTTCTCCCCCTATTTTTGGGCTCAAGTTTCCGCCTTTCAGTTTGCTTCCCTTCTCTGCCTTTCCCTTTATGTGCTCCTTTTCCCTTCCCCTTGTTCTTCATACTCCCCTTCCCTATGCTTTATCCCTCTTTCCTTCCACATGTAGGTTGCTCGATAAAAATAGGGGGCAGTTTGGATCTACACTTTCAACAAAACTTCCCCCTATTTTTGACTGGGGACTAGTTGTGCCCACCAGGTATAGGGATAGAAGACTGTGTGTGTGCGCTGCAGCATCACTGTCGGCGTTGTGGCCGTGCGTTTTGTGCTCACTGCACACAGCGGAGTCGGCCGCTGCCTCGGCTTGGCTACGAGTTTGAAGTTCGTGTCTGTGACGCTTGTGACGCTGATGTCGCTGTCGCTGATGACGAGTACGTTCTCTAGCAGCTGTTTTGTTTGAAAATTACTTTGTTTTATTTCTCCTGCTGGTTTTTTTATTTTCTTGTTATTCTGCATTACTTATGTACTGTTATAATTATTATAACAGTACAAAAGAAATATGGGATAATCAAAAATGGTTACTAAGACAGCATAACATCAGAGCATTTTGTTGATCAGTTAGCACAGAATATTTTTCAGTAATTTACTACTACATCTAAAGTTTTTGCTTTAGTGGCTCAGTTTTGAAAGTTACTCTGTACTTCTTTAGACACTGCTGCCAAACCATCAGCTGCAAAGTACTGAAGGGTCACTGTTTATTTCTGCATTCTGCAGATTTTGTTTATAAATAAATCCTTTGCTGTTGTACACTTCATATGTCTCTTTTTTCTATGTTTTTTTTCATGCGATTGAAGTTGCACGTTGAATTTTTTGGCAAATTTATTTATTTGAACAATATTGAGGATTAATGGATTAGTCATGCAGTGCCTGCATAGAAGTCTTTCTGTACTGATATATAAAATTGTTTGTTTAACTTTGAACTCAGCACTGAAGTGACCACAAGCCTGGCTGAAGTTTCCCTGGTGGAAAGGAGTAAAGGCAAGATCAGTGTAGTTGAATGCACCATTGCTACATGTGCTAGCACAAGAGTGACTTTGAATCGGAGATTGAATACATAATGACTGTATGAATGTAGCAGCTACTGGTGTGGTTTGTAGGCAAGAGCCACTGGCGTCAGTTCATGATGTACGTCATAAGGTCATTGCCATGGATCTGGACGAGCGGCGTAAACTATTGATCACCGTTGGCAGAGACAGGATTGTCAAGGTATCATCATTTTTGTGGGTTTTTTGCATGTATAACCGACAAATAACATGCCGTTTGGTGGTATGCTTATTTTTTAACGTGAATTAAAATTCCTTACATTAATTATCAGCTGGCTTTGGTGATTTTTCTTACTGTTTTATTATATTTCTGACAGCTATGAGTACATTAATAATATTCCGTGACAATACCATACTTAGTTTCAAGTTTCTAGTGACTTGTTGAGGTGTTGATAGTAGCAGTGGTAATTTTATTATGTTTCACTGAACAGTGTTCACTGGATCGCACAGCAAAACATAAATTTTGTTTGCATATAGTTTGTTTACGAGGGTCGTTCGATAAATAAGTTACAAAACAGCATCATTCTGTTAGTTTTCCAAGTATTGAAAATCCAAAATATACGTTTTGTAGGGAATTTAATTCTGAGTAGCAGCTATGAGTTATATGACGATTGTTTCACTGTGACGTCATTTATAAACATTGAATTCGACGACATTGCCACCAAAATCGTCCCGTAATGAACAGCATTCCGTTATTGTATTTTTGTGGACAGAAAAGAGTTAATGCAAATTAGATTCACTCTGAGATGCATGCAGTATATGGCACAACAGTTCATGTTTGGTGTAAGAGAATGCTAGATGGGCAGAAATTTGTATCATATACCAGGGTGCAATCAGTCATTCTTTAGTGGCATGGACATCAGCCAGCATCGTTCTTTGCATCAGGCATTCAGAAGTTTGCTGACAGATAGGACAAATGTTTGAGTGAACTTGGTCTATATGTTGAAAAATGAAACACTAATCTTTAGCATTTAAAGTGATGGCGTTAACTTGTTAAGTTTATACACTTTCTCTGTTCGTATGCTGTTTGTCACTTGCGAGTTATGATAGATTACTGGTGGGGAAAATAATACACGTGTAAACTGTGTTCTATAAGCTGATGACATCACAATAATAACGTCATTATAAATAAATTTGTACACATGTTCAGAATAAAATTCTCTACAAAATGTATATTTCTGATTTTTTAGATTTAGAAAACTAACGGAATGACGCTGTTTTGTAACTTATTTATTGAACGACCCTTGTATTTATACCTTGAACTTTTTGTAAATTTTGCTAAATTTTTATAGCAAGGTGGCGTTGGACTATTACTAGTTGTGTTTTTCCTTTTAATTATTTTAATCACGGAATAAATAGGTCCATAGATTCATTTACCTTGATCTGTCACCATATTTTATGCCCAAGATGTTTGAATCCACTATCTACTAGACAGTATATTTTCCTCTTTTAGTAACAATGATAGTGAAATCCTTTGTTTTGTTACGTACAGAACTGATGTCATAGTAGTAACCTAGTTATGGTGGGTTGTGTGTTATTTGTATGTCATGCAGATATGGGATGTGAGCAGTCTGCTCTGCTGAACAGTTCATTCACTGCTTGTTGCGAGCAAACATGTTGCCGATTTCTTGCAATTGCCATTTCTTCTCTTACGTATGGATGAAAATAAAACTGTGTCAGGTTAAAGCACTTTGGCAACAGCTAGTTGGGAGGTTTTGGAAAATGATAAGCTTGTGGCAAGGCAAGCTTTGGCCGACTCACTTGAAGTGACTTTATGACGAACGTTTTCGATTGTTTCGCTTGCAGTTGCCAGTGAGGGATGCGTAACAGCATGCGATTGCAGCATTTATTGCATATTTTGGGATAATCCACATATCACATATTTCCTGCATGTAATGGCATTTCCAGGCTTGCAGAAATATGTGAATATTTGCATATTTACATATTTTCTCATATGTAATGTCAGTTCTTGATGAATCTGTGCATTTTCTACAATGCCAAAGTCCATCATCTAGCTTTGCAATTTGTTTTGTAATTTTTGCAGCATATAAGCCTTCATGTGCAGTGGCATATTCGTCTGTATTTTGCATATTTCTGTGCATGTTTTGCATCAAAATGAAGTGCATGTTTGAAGAGAAATTTCTGGCAAAAAGTCTCTGCCATAAAGTGGTATCCTTGGAAGGTTTATTTAGCAGATTGTAATATAATTTTTGATGAGAACTGTTTGAGGCTTGGTATCAAGCATTGTTGGCACTAGCGGTGAAGTAAAGTCGTGAGACTGTTATCTCAGAATCCTCAGGTATAGCATGTGATGGAAAGAAAGTTGTACTTATTTATTAAATTAACTTGTTAGTTACTTTTAAATAGAGATGACCATGGGAATGGGAATCCCATGGGAATGGGAATTGAAAACAAAATTGGGAATGGAAATGGGAAGGAATGCGAAACAACCTGCACGGAATGGGAATGGCCCTTATTGCCATGGGAATAAATTTCCATTGGCGGATGCAGCATTAACCTTATATTCTGCTTAGAAAACGGTACATAGGCCTGTTGTTTTACAGTCAAAATTCGAGTAGGCCTACCATTAAGCATATTTTCTGTCGTTGGTGACTTTGTGATGTTTAGTAGTGCATGGCATGATCCTGACTGTTGTGATCAGTTTTGGATTCAATGACAGACATGCTTGAGTCTTTAATAGGCCAAAAATTGTTTACGTTCCACTGACTGAATGATTGTCTGTGAATGGAAATGGGAAGGAATGGGAAAAGCTCAGTGGGAATCCCATGGGAATGTGAATTGGTCACAAAATTGGGAATGGGAAGGAATGGGAATGTAAAAAGTCATTCCTGGTCATCTCTACTTTTAACCGATTTTGATTTCTCGTTTTTGCCCACAGATCGAAATTGTCAGCTGTGGTGTTTCTGTTGTTTACATTGTTTTACTGGTACTTTGCAGTTTATCCTGTTGTATAATGTATGTTTTCATGGCACAACGTTCGTTTTGTGATTCAAACCGTCACAGAGTTTGCTACTATTTCAGCCGACAGTGTACAGTGTATGATAATTGGCACATCTGGTCTAGCAGGTGTATCGTTCGTTACACAAGAGTTGTTTGTCAATAATTTTTTTTTGTTAATTTTAGTATTTATCTGTACATTTCTGTTAGCATGTAGTATTTAATGCACATGCAGATTATGCCATTCTGTTGTATGTTCAAGTGTTTGTTCATGTCTAGTGTTTACACTAAGTTATGTGGCTTTGCAGTAATAAATTCATTAGTTACGACCAAAAAATTGTTTGTTCCTCAACAATTCGACTTCCACTGAAAGTCTTCGTCAGGAGAATGAAAACAATCATTTTTTTCTTCTGGTTCTTAGCACAGTAAGTCCTGTGCCAAGAAAGCGGTCGTATGCGTGGCATAATTTGGTCGTAATTGACGAATTTATTACTGTAAAGTACTTTCAACCTAATGAATCTATTTGCCAAGTTATGTGGCTATTGAAGTATGAATGATATTGAAGTGCACACAAACTAAACACGATGGAAATCCATGGTGGTCCATGTCACCTGTAATATAACTCTAGGATGATTATACTGTACTGTCACCTGCATTAACAGATTGTTTTCAATTAGTCATTTAACACAGCTTATTAGGCCTATTGTGTTATATACTGATATTTCATACCGTTGAGCATATAAGTACTACCAGCTTCATTCTGATGATGGGAAGGACGTCTTGTGTGTTAGTATGTCATTTTTAACAATTCCCAGTGTACAGGCGTTGTCACATATACTGAAAATTTTGCTATTAATCTCAGTTGTATACCGGTTTTTGATGACGTTGTAACTTGGCACAACTCCAGAAAATGTGCCAGTTAAACTAAGTCAGTGTAGCAGTAGTATGTAATAGTAGTTAATGAAGTTTATTTAATTTATTGATCGTTATGCACAGCAAAGTATGTAAGCCTATTATTGCAAGCAGAAATGATATAGTGTAAATTTTATGTAGGAGTCTTGTCAACGTTGTTGCAGAGTGTGTGGAGAATGGGTATCTGCATTGTATCCATATGTGTTTGTTTTGCTTTTTTCTCACTTGTGACATATGCCATAGCCAATAAAAACAAGATAGTGCATAAATAGTAATAACTTTATAAAATGTTAATCGATTTTTATAATTCTTGCATCGTTGGAAAGAGAACTAAATTTTCAACAAAACCCATGCAATATTTTCAACCTCGCCGTAACATCATTCCCGCTATGTTGGAAAAAATACAAAATGAATTTATCACAAAAACCAGGGCATGTATAC
>Ga0209671_1002435_pt1 | contig 16994 bp, 10 predicted proteins | sample WorMetHERISLAND2_2_FD_187401 | JGI IMG/M metagenome (GOLD analysis project Ga0209671, IMG submission 187401) | Marine gutless worms symbiont microbial communities from Max Planck institute for Marine Microbiology, Germany - Olavius geniculatus... | ecosystem: Host-associated > Annelida >...
GCTAATGATACCGCAGCGCACTATGCGGCCATCCACTGCCCGCGCGAACGAACAATTGGACCCGCGGTTTGCAGCAAACCTCTAGGGGGAAAGCAGTTTGCAAATTGAAAAATAAAAGTAAAAAATAGGGGGGGGAGAGTTTTGATCAACAATCTTATCAAAACTCCTCCCCCATTTTTCACCGAGCGCAAGCTGCACCCACCAGGTATAGGGATAAAGCCACTGGATGAACAAGTATCTTAAACTTCTGCACGAATTGTCACGTTCACTGAACACTTACTTATCCCACATAGACAGACACACGAAATCAGTTTCTGCAAAATCAACAACAAATACTATCAAATCAAACAATGCCAATTCTCGAAAACCACAGCAAGACTATCTACGGTATAAGCCGCTACTGTCGACAAGAAAACATTTTTCTCAGCAGCAGATCATTCTTCAACTGACAAAATTCACTGACATATACGTCTGTATAAATCAACATAACATTTATCAGTCCTACTAGTGTTTACAACGTAGCTGATTTCATCATCTGATACAGTGATGAAGAGATAACATCTGGTATCTACTGCAACTGTTCCATAGGCGCCAACTCGACAGGGATAGAGGGGGAAAATGGCCCTAGTACTCACAGTGCAACCAAAACATGTATCATTTTGACCCGGTACAATTTAACCACAACTTGAATAATATCTGTAATCAACCACCGATGACTGCCAGTTCACAAAGATTTGCACGGTATTTTGTACAATAATAAACACATTTTGCACACTAAAATGACAAAAACTGCTGCAATCAGAAGCATATTTGCAGCTATCATTTCACCAAAATGCGACGATAGCCCGGGCTGCACTTGGACCACACTGGAAGAACTTACCACACTCCTTGGACCACCTAGTCAGCTGGGCAAGGGAGAGGCTTAACCAAATCTCCACCCTTACAGACAACTTCCACATCGTGATTCTGAGTGTCTCAACACACCACCCAATTACTTTAAGTCAGCACCTTTGAACTGTTTCACAAACAATGTGTAGATAATTGACAAATAATGTTCTATCCATCAAACTGGAGCTGATCAATATATGTTCTGTGTTCACATATGAATGAGACCTCCACCAAGACCTCGAGCTCTAAACACACAAAATATCAGGCAGTGTTATTCTAGATTTGCTCAATCTGCCCGGTCATACTACAGCACCATGATTAGAGGAAACCGGATTCAAACGAAACAGGATTTTTCAGTTTCGACTGTAACCGAAACTGGGAATGCCTTATGCCTAAAAACGCCAAAATCGAAAGTGAGCAAACAGATTTGGCCGAAACAAAAACAAGCTGTCTCAGACAAATTAAACATTAATATAAATGCAAATAGAAATGAAAATCATCATTATATATTATTCACATGTTGAAGTTGATGGCCCGAGACTAAATTTAAGATGCTGGCATTCAACAAATGTCACATGCAAACTCTGCAGTCATAGTAAGGGCTGACAAGACGACTAGGGCCCACAGTTTTCCACAAAAAATTTGGCCAAATTCCGAGGGCCAGTTTGCAAAATTCCGCAGCTTACTGCGGCAAAATCGTCCAAATTCCGCGGCTCACTGCAGCCTTCCTTTTGTGAGTAAACTGAGCTCTATTCTGTTCAGAAACTTCCGTTATCGAAGGCTGTCATTGTGCTCAGTTATGCTAGCAACATACAATAAAAATTATCAATTGTTTTTAAAGTGCAATCTGTGAAGTTGCGTTGTGTTTGCTTCATATGATTTTGCCATATTGCGATAGCTAATAGCAGAGCCCACAGTTTTAGGCAGTTAAGTTTGATTTTTTTCTGTCACACTCTGTGACAAAATTACGCCACCAAGCCAATGATCGTACTAATCACAGGTTTTTCTCATCATTTGCAGAATTCTGCAAAATTCTGTGAATATATCAAAATTCCGTGGCTCGGCTCAAAATTCCAAAGTCCACGGAAAACTGTGGGTCCAAAGGACAGACAATAAAATGCAAGGAAAACGTTAGGTGTCTGGTCTCTCCTCACATCATTTGCATAGGCTGCCAAGTCACGCTATGGAATAAGGCCACCTTTGGTTAGTAACTACCGAAACCACTCATGTTTTCAGGTGAAACCAAAACTCATTACACATTACGGTGCATTCCACCGAAACTGGACAGAAACTGCATCTACTGGCAGATTCCGTGCCAGAACTAAAACCGAAATTTGACGAAAGTCTAACCATGATAAATGAAAACCCAGTAAATGTCTCAGTAAATTCACCACAGGCCATACAGAACAGACATGTGACGATCTAGTAGTATTATGTTCTAAGACAAACAGTGATCTGTCACAACTGCTTTCATACTAGTAAATTTCATAAGGCAACAACTTGCTGTAGAAAATATGCACGAAATTAAGGTGATCTTAAACTAACAATCAACGAATGTTACTGGTAGCTACAATGCTAAATATCATCAACAGCAGATCAACTGACACGACAATGCACAACCATAAAATGATAACATTCAGCTAGAAATTAATAAAATAATACTTATGTCATGAAACATAATGTTAGGTTTTTGAAGGGTGGACATTGGAAAAAACAATAAAAAAATGACAGCACCCACAAATGCCACATGAATCATGAGAAAGATTACAGGAATATGGAGAGAGGCTGGTCAAAGACAAAAGCTGCTGGCAGAAGAGACTGTAAGAGACATGCCTGAAAGCAGTGGCTATAAACAATGCTGATGTTACTCACGCTTGCTGCAGCAGATGCTGAGCGTGTTCTATGTCGCTGGGATAACCGACAATAGTGATGATACGCTCGTCTCCTTCGGCGCCGGCTTCATCGAGTTTGATCAAAGTACCAGTCTCGGCCTGAATCTGCTTTACGCGATTACCACCCTTGCCAATGACGGCTCCGGCCAGCTGACAAAATCACAGATGCACACCACTCGGGAAGTCAGCATGCAAATGTTGGCAAGTTATAAAACAACTCGTAACAACTGCTCAGTCTAATACACATAAATCTAATGCACACTTTACATAGTATTGTCAAGTTGATATTAAGGTACTGCATATCGATCAATAATTTGATTTTTTTTATATTAAAACACTAAAAAAAGAAAGAATATTCATTCTTGCTGGAGTCCAGTCTCACTTCGTCAACGAATAGGCCCATAAACAAACCAATATTCCGCTTATTTTCTCATTATCAAACTAACTCCTTGTGATTGTGGAATATTTGATGGGTGACAATGTCAGCATAGTGTCACAATACAACTGACCAACTCAATTTTAACTCACAAATTTCGGAATGCTGACTTGAGTCGAGGTTTTGCTGCCACCGCGCCCACCACGACCTCCGCGGAAGCCCTGCCATTTGACAACAATATCCCAATACAACACGTCACGAGTACAACAGAAAAATTATCAGTGTTTAATGAACAAACAAACCTACCATATGAAAAATGATATTGGCAAGAAATTAAAGGAAACAACCCCTATTTACTAACACAGCCATATCACAACAACCAAAATACTGTATTTTTGATTCACCACACCGTTAAGTCATCTTGCTAGTCTTTCTCTTTCTCTTCATATTTGTTCTGAATCACAACTAACCAGGGTTCATAGAGGCCTCCTGTATCAAGATTCCCCTACTTCTCCCTGACTTTTCAAGTAATGAAATGACAATTTCCCTGGCCTGATAAAAACAAAAAAAACCTCTCGCACAAATGTCAGAAATGGCACATTATATCATAAGCTAATGAAACGGTGTTAATGGAGCAATATGCAACTGACAGAGCCACTGGTTGGGGGTCAAGGAGCGAGGCCCCATGAAGCGGAAACACTTCTAAGTTCTAGCTTTTGGACATTCCATGGAAGCCACAGATTCACCTGCTTTTAAATATTTGGAGATGCAAAAAATCAGATATCTGCAGTCCACATGATCCAATGTCATTTTCCCTGACTTTTCAAAAATAATTTTTCCCTGACCTTTCCCTGACCACAAAAATTCCCCGACTTTTTTCCAGTTTTCCCTGACCTGTAAGAACCTTGATTAACAGCCAGGAACAATGTTAAAATGAAGCTGACCTGAGCATAGGTATGCTGTTCGCCAAAAAATTCAGAAGCCAAGATTGCAAAGAACCTGGGTGTTTTAAAAAGCCCCAAATGGGTGGGTTTGTTTAAAATATTTTTTAAGGTTAAACTTGCAGGGTTTTTACACACAACAGCCGCTACTGCTGTAGCGCGTCTTAGCCATCGCAATTCTGTCTGTCCGTCACACGGGTGAATTAGTCAAAAATGGTGTGAGATAAGATCACCAAGTCTTCACCATTGGCTGCGTGAAAGACTAGTTTAAAAATCAGTAAAGCTTTTGCATAAATTTGAAAGGGGTCACCCCGAGCGAGGGCACTAAATGACAGAAGGGTGAGGAAAATTTGCGATTTCCAGCCAACACAGCGTTGGCTGACCGAGACAGGTCATGCCCTCTGACAAGTACGAGTAAAACACCATAAATAATTAGCCACCGGTCATCTGGCGCCCTCTGGCGACTGTAAATTTTGTTTTACTGGGCTTTTAAACATGCACTGCTGTTGCACGTTCCCTTTTGTGTTAGCTGGGCTTTTCTTGTGGGATCAGTACTGGTTTTCAGTTGATTGATTCACATGTGTTTGCTTGCTTCTCATAGCAAAAACATACCAATACATGAAAATCTGTAGGTTTTGATGTTTCAGAAAACGGCCATAATATTTCATTATTGGTGAAACAAGAAACTAATTATTTAGGGTGCATTTTTGAGTGGGTTTTAGGTTAGTTTTCTGAGTATCTGCCCACGTGTCTCAATCGTGTCAAAAGCTAGCTGCAGCACTATAAACTTCTCAGCTTGGATTATTTATTGCTTGATATGTTGATTATTGCACCTATCCAAGCACATACACTGTGGGCCATAAAAAACATGGCACTTTACTTTTGTCCATATCTTCAGCAATTATTGACAGATTTAAAAAAAATTTTTACTGGCACACTCAGCAAACAATTTGCAATAATGTGATTATTATATATCCCACCACACCATAAATGCATCTTTACACTACCTTGTGAAACATAAATGTAAGAAAACCTAACGATAATAACGAACATTTAAGTAAATGAAAAAGACTTTAGCCCAACATTGCAGTGAATGATCCGTATGACACTAGACTGTGTTAGACCCACACAGTCTAATGTCATACAGAAGGAGTGAGTGAGTGAGTAGAGTTTAAGGTCCCACTCGACACAGTATAGGTCATTTTGGGGATGGCCTTTCCAGGTGGAATGCACACAAACACATAATAACGGAACAGTAAGTTTAACCTTTACAGAAACATACAGATCATTCACCAAAATGTTGATCTGAAGTGTTTTTCCAACTTTATCAAAATGCTTGTTTGTTATTATCGTTATACATGCATATTTCATTCATATTTCACAAGGTAGTGTAGAGATGCATTTACGGTGTGGTAAGATATATAATAATCATATTATTGCAAATTGTCCGCAGAGTGTGTCAGTGAAAGAATTTTGAAAATCGGTCATTAACTGGCGAAGACATGGACAAAAGTAAAGTGCCGCGTTTTTATGGCCCACCCTGTACATTATACAGTGTTGGCCAAACTAACAGCAATGCTTCAAAATAAGTCAGTTTTGAGGTTACCATCCAACCACCAAGTAGATGCTTGGTTAAGTACCCCACAGGAGAGGGATGTGATGCGAAAAAGCTCCACCCATAATCAAGTTGGGTAAAGCCCAAATTCCATTACGCCGACTTTCACCGAAACTTTGCCGCAGGGACAGTCGTGGACCCAAATCATGAAAGTCGCAAACACAAACCATCTCGATATGTCAAGATGTTTGTGACAAAGTCTGTGACAAGTCCGCAACAAACCCATTTGTGTCACTCTTATGGAATTTAGCCCGTTACAATGCACGGGAAAAGTCAACGACAAAGTCCGCGACAAGTTCCTGACAAAGTCGTGGACACAAATCATGAAAGTCAGTGACGTGATTTGTGTCGCGGACTTTCATGATTTGTGTAATTTCTGTTCACTCTCTTACTTGTCCTATTGTCTATGTTGATTATTGAGATGCTCACAGAGTGACATAACTGAACCTTACTGAAATGACAGATTAAGTTTTTAACAAACTGACCAGTGGGCAAGCAGAACAAGCCCACCGGTCATTGGTTGACGTGTACACGAGTGCAGTCACGTAAGCCAACAACGCCATTAGATGGTGCCTAAGTATGTAATGCATTACTGTTTGCCCATTGGTCAGTGCGGCAAATAACAAAACCATGTCAGTTCAGTTCAGTTATGTCGCTCTGTACGTGCCCTTACATTGGCCAACACTGTATGCAAACTGTATCCGATAGTATCATCACAGTGTATTAGTACTATCTATTATAAGTAAACAAAAGTACAGGTGATGCAATGCACAGAAGTGTCTTACCATTCTACCACCACGACCACGACCACGCATGCCACCCCGGCCATAGCCCTGACCCATGTATCCATAATAATCCCTACAAACATATAACGCACCCGGTACGAATGGTCACGTTATCAATAATCAAGTAAAAAACTAAAAAGTGGGCCAAAATAACTGGAGAGTTTTTGAGCACTGATAGCTTAACGACTGTCTATGGTTTAGTCTTGGAATTCTTTATAGAAAAGTGCTAAACCTGCACAAAAGTGTGTACTCAGTACTTTAAATATTCCTTGTCCAATCTGCATAAATCTGCAGGTCACCAATCCTGAAATTCTGCTAAATTTGACAGAAACACATGAATTTAACAAGAAATTTTTTTTTCACAAACAGTGAAATAACAGCAATCATTGTCAGTCACACCACATCGCCAAAGCTCACAGAAAGTTCAAGATAAAAAAACAGCGGCACATTTTTCTACAAGTACTTACTCCTCCATTCCTCCATATTCGTCATATCCTCCGTATCCGCCATATCCATAGTCCTCGTACATCTCAGCACCACCACCGTAGTACGGATCCATTGCGCCATATCCACCACCATATCTACGCCAAAAACGTCTATAAATAATAAGCATTAAGCACATCACACTTCAATTCTTGTCCTAAAATAACCAGTTTCAAGTTCAAACAGACAGTTTTCAGTAAGTTCATCAGAAGTCATAATTAACAATAAATAATGATTTTTCTTAAAGTCTAAGTCACATGAAAAAAAATATTGGCTAAATATGTATACGCTGTAACAGTAATTAATAATATGCTGATCCAATGAAATGAAAACATCCTTTGAAGTAATTTTCAGAGAAATATGTTGTGCAAGCCGAACGCACCCGAACGTGTTACAATAACTGATGACACTCACAGGATGCTTTGTTGCCAAACTGACATTCTTGGCGAAAACATGGTAAATCCTATTTTTATGGCCTGGCCAGTTTTTGACAAATTCAAAGTTGGACTGAGCCTGCAGGCAACCCCATGCACCAACCTGAAGTTTATATTCGATTTGACTAGTGAGAAATTAACGAACAAAGCAGACACATACCTTCCACCATAGCCAATCGGCTGACGGCCACCAAACCTCCGACCTCTCTCACCAAATCCTCTCCTCTTACTGTCAACGTATCCACCATATTCAAACGAGTAGTTTTCATCAGCATAATCTGGATTGTACGGTATATTGACTCCTTTGAAGTTAGACTGCACAGACGTTACACGTTTCTGTATCAACACTTACAATAAAAACGATGATACAAAAACAAAGCCATGAACATGACTTATAAATGATTAGCCCGGTAGTAGGTTGCTATTACTTTCTAGCAGACTTTTGAAAAGAAAACTGCTATGACACATGTATACTGTAACACAGCTGGCTGGCAAAAGATAGGGCCACCTTGCCTGAAAAAGCATTCCTGGCTCACCAATCATGTCTCCATCAGGAATATGCAAGTAAATAAGTAAAGTGCACAACATCGACTGGAAACCTGCTAAATCTGCAATGTTTAACAGTCTGCACTCTGTCAGCTTTGAATATACAATTTATATATTATATCATCATCATCGCCATCACTTTTTCAATTTTGTATGTTTACAAAAGATAACAACAACAAGTAATAGAATTCTGCAGTTTTCGTGGTCTAGAAAAATCAACAGAAATTAAATGATTTTTTTTATATCAATCAATTAAAAAATTTAATCAGCGCCAACCCTACTTACATTAGTGGCAACAGCAGACATGCAAAAATTCTCATTGAATACATGGTACAAAAAAAGTTTAAAATAACACTGATTCATTTAACATCCACTCAACATTTTAAAGATGAGTAACTAGTAATCACAAGTGCAACTGACTGTCATATAGTCAGAAAAATAGCAATACAATATACTGCATAATTAGATCTTATTTCATGTTTGACGACTGGTGGCCTGTAGTTGAATACTGAAAGTCAAGCATCTTTTTGTACATGACTCTTTTTGATGCATACTGTACATGGTGCAATAAATACCTCAAGAAGATCCTCGATGATCAAGCCGATACAAGTGACAACAGCGTCTTTCTGGCCGGACATTTGGATGACCTTCTCCGTCGAGTGTGGGCAACACTGCAAGAACACCTTGATATGTGCACCGCTATCCTGCAGCACATGCATCAGAGCATCAATGCACCGGATCTAGAGAGTTTAGATCCAGCCGGATCCAGATCCAGACCAATTCCTAAGATTCAGGATCTGGCCGGATCCGATTGGACCAAATAAACAGACTGGCTGAATCCAGATTCACAATCATTAGGCATTTGTATTACATTACTTAGCTAGCAAGACTGTTTACTGAAAACGGGATCTGTGCTACAGATAAATTAAAATAGTTAAGTACAATGTCTTGTCAGTTAGACTGCACACTGACCAATCACTAGCAGATTCTGACTGCATAATTAGATCTTATTTCACGTTTGACGACTGGCGGCCTGTAGTTGAATACTGAAGGTCAAGAATCTTTTTGTGTAGTGTTATTATGAAAACGTCTAAATAAAATAATAACTTCTGGATGTAGCCCTATGGCCAAATCCAAATTACGACTGGCTGGACCCACATCCGAACCAGATTCAGCATCTTTGGATCCACTAGATCCTAATCTGGACCAAATCCACCAAACCAAATTGGATATGGATCAGGTGCAGCCCACCCCTATTGCTAATCCATTATGTATAGTATAGCTTCAGCAACAACTGATACATTTCGGGTAATCTTGCACTTTTCCTCGACAACAGATTACAATACATCATTCATCCACATAGAACTCTTTCTAATTGAGTGGCAGTAAACAAAACTTATTCTAGAATGTGACAAGTCTGCAAGCTGTCAACAGAGTGCAACAATTCAAATGCCAAATTAAAACATGACGACAATATAAGCGACAATATTTTGCAGTCAACAATGTCGCCAAAAACATCCGAAACGTCGCCAAAAACATCCGATATGCACTCACCGCTCTGAACTTTTTCACCTTCTCGCCTCCTTTGCCGATGATACGTCCAGCATGGCTCTGGTGAACCAGCATGCGCACTTCTATCTCCTCACTATCTATACCACCCGCCTGTAAACAGCAAACCAATACTTTATCTTTAATAGATGACATTTCTATTTTATAGCTGCTGAGTAACATAAATGGTTCAAAAATGATCAGCTGCATTAAGCTGTCACATACAATTCATGAATACGCCATGCTTTACTATGCTACATTCTTCTGCATGATACTTTCCCGTAAAAAATTCAAATTATAACAAAAGAAACACATACTAGACAATACGGAATTCAATTCAAACACGGATCATTATCACTGACGTGTCTTGAACAGTGCTAGACGTGTAAAAAATAGATGTCACAATGCAAAACTGTTGCAAAAAAGCGGATAGCAGCCACCAACTTACCAAGTCATGTTCTAAGCGTGGCAGCAAACTTGTCAGCAGACCACCGATGTTTGACATTGTTGCACAAATAACCATTACCCTACAATAACGTCAGCATAATATATAATCTCACAAATTATAATTTAAGTAATCAACATCCACAACTAATAGTCTAGTAACCTAATTGTTCACAGTCAGCCCAACTCAGCGGCATAAGCACGAAAGTGCACCAGGTGCAGGTGCACCCCAAGATGAGCAGCTTGAGAATTGCACAGGTGATTCAGCACGGATCTATTTACCACAACGAAACAACATTTGCAGCCATTGGATGCATTTCGCTGGGCTCTTAATGCATGCAAAATGCAGTTGAGGTTGGGGAAATACTTCCAAACCATGCCATGGGAGCTTACAACAACCCCCAAGATCCCGTAGCTTTGGCCTCAAATTTCAGCTCTTCATGCCTCAGCAGTGCACCCCTAAAACAAATTCCTAGAGCTCTACGATGCCAAAACAAGTGACATCATTACAAGTACAAATTTCTTCCTTTTGACACTTCTGTTAAATGAAATAGTAATTTTACAAGACACACATTTTCACGTCGATACGGTGGAACAAAGATCGATCAATGGCTTATAACAAAACCTTGGTCAAAAATGCTTGGGTATATAATATCACACATTCAAGACAAAATCAAGAAAAACATCGCTACATTGTGTTATCAAAGCAAATCCGATAACCAAGTCTTAAAGCCTACAGAAGTAACTTCCATGAATAGACTACAGAGCTGATAGATAATGCAATTCAAACATAATCTTAGTGATCAAAATATCTTTATTATCTTCCTGGCAGTGACAAATGACTGTCCAATGTCCACGTGTCAGTAAAACCAGCATACTAATTTCACCACTTAATAAATTTACATATCCTTGGACTCACTGAACACACACAGCAAATGTATTCTGACTGGCTGACCGAATTAAATCCGGTACCCACACTTCATAGGTCACCACTCAAACTATGAATATTTTCTCCTGAATATTGTGAATAACAAAGGTATAAGTAAAAAAAACAACATTACTGCATGACAGTAACGACTATGAGTGATGATGCTACCCCACTTTGACGTCTTTGGCATTAATAGCTAACTAAATCAGTAACTTACATAACATTAAATAACCTAGTTTACAATGACAATCCAAATGCATGCAATCATAATTCACTAACCTCTATAACTTTGATAACTATGTCCAATGTAAACAATGTGTTTGGAATGCCCAGCAAATATTCTGTGGGCTAATAATTACTACCTACAGTATTGTTCTACATTCCTGAAAAATGAATGATCAAGTGTGCGTAAATATCACTCACACTTTAAACAAAGTATTAGCACTTCAGGAAAGCATTGTACATCATAGTAAAAATATACAAACACGAATAGCTATTTCAGCATTTAACTTAATTGTGACATCAACTCTGAATGGCGAACGTTCAGACGGATAGATAACAACAAGTGAAATCGTACCGTTCTGGGCCTTGACTATCAGGTATACTTAGGCTGGCACTGTACTGCATACGAGCATGGACCCCGAGTGATCATTTCAGTGGTTGGTCGGTTGGTGTTTCGTTCGTACCAAAATCCGAAATCGTGACATGTCGTAAAGTGTCATCCGTGTCATGAGAGTGGACAGACAGAACACACAGCAGGTAGGGCACCAAGTGAGCAAAGCATTCAGCACAAATGCATTCTGTAACTGACAAACTCCAGTCTTTTATTTCATTCAATAACCTCAGCTGATTACTAGCACACGTTTTATTCAATGACTTTTTGGTCACGTTGTGTGGCCTTAATGTGACTCACTAGTCACTATGCAATGAAAGTGAACTGTTGTATTGAAAATAAACAAGCACATAGCCTGCATCGTTCAAACGTAACAAAACTAGAAATAGAAATGAGAAAAAATAGCAAAATAAACCTCAGATCTAAGTCGCTTTATATTCTCACCACCACTGCCAATCACTGCTCCCACAGCCTGTCACGAAGCACAATTGTCAACCAAAACAGCAACTATCCAAGTACCGGGTAAACAATAAAACCATTAACAAAACAAGACTGTCCAGCCTTACTTAAAGCTAAGCACTGTCGGTAAGACAATTATGACTTATACCAGTGGCACCTAACAAATCAATATTACCAATAAATTATTTCATCATAATTCCTGTTGTATGCATAGTTTTCAATACATTATGGACTTTCAACTGCAAACCACAAAAAGACAAAAAGCATGGAATGGATTTTTTGTGTGTGCAACACTAGTGTTGTTACGGTTATCGAAATCGGCATCAAAACCGAGGTTTTTTAGCAATATCGAACCCTATCGAAACCGCGGTTTTAGGCTCTGTATTGACGGTTTCGGTTTTTTGGGAAACGGCACAGCTCTAATGTCTGGTGCTGTGAACGTTAGGCCTAATAGTACACAGCCGCAGTGACGAGCGGCCGCAGTGCGCGGTGACTTTTTTTCGCCAGCTCCACTCATGCTGCAAGTGTTATCAGCTGTGATCGCCGGCGGCGCAATACCCTGTGTGGTGCGACAGTAATACTGAGTACTGAGTAGGCCCCAAGATTTGTAGGAATGTAGGTCCTAGACGCAGATGCGAGTATAACTGAGTCAAACAAACGAGGTTGGCACGAATGCGATTCAACGTCGCTGCCGACGTGACGACACAATACGACATCTATCCAGGTGCCTCTACTGTGATTCCCTGATGGCTGCCGTCAGCATAACAGTTGAGTGTGGCGCATGGTGGGGGTTGTGGTACGACATTCACTGGCATCAACCGACGTCGTTTCAATCAAGCGAGCGCGTACATCAGATGTCACGAGCGTCGTTAGATAAGCGCCAATCCGATCCAAATCACGGTATCAGACTTCAGAATTAATGTACAATTAATAGTGAAATACTTCTCCTTCACTAGCACACCTAACGCGTTCAAGGTTAATATAGTTTAACATAAATCTTGATATGTATTTACTTACTTACTTACTTTGGGCCGAATTCAATTGGGTAGATGTTTATCTGCGGCTGTCACGAATTTTAGTTGGCCCTTTCCTGTGCGTTGTACTTCTGGTTGTTGATGGCATAGATTATGAATTATATTTCTCATTTTTCACTAATCACATGCATTTAAACTCCCATCTTTCAAAATTTTTCTTTGTTTTCCAAGTGAAAAGGTAATAGTGTGTTGTTAGTTTGTTTTCGCGGAGATTAAATTGGTTTTCAGCTGCGACGTCTAGAATTCACGGCACTGGCAGAAAATCGAAATCAAAACTGATCGAAGCTGCGGTTTTTCCCCCGAACCGAAACCGACCGATTTTGGCCAATGGGAAACCGTAACAACACTGTGCAACACATACATGAAATACATACAAATTTTCTGTTAAAATTGACCATGACCTTTTAGATACAAAATGGCAGAATCTTAAGTATAATGCATGAAATGTCTATCTGTTTGTCTGTCATACCCCTCTGGCACCTTCTGTGCTGCACGATCGTGGACCCCGACTGTGGCATTTGAGTCCTTGGGCCTTAGTTACGTGCTCCCCACCTTGCCCCCACAAGTGACCTGAGGGCGAGGTGGAATTAAGTTGCCAGATAATGGAGTGGACCTACCCAGAACGGAGTGAACCCACCCATAAGGTGGAATTATTGCTAGTTATTGTAATTATAAAACCAGATGACCCACATCTAATAATCAACATCTATCTAACAAAAAATAAAAGCAACACTTATTTGATAATGGTGTTTTATAGTGTTAACTGCTGCAAACTGTTTACATTTGAGCAACCATTTACGAGTTGCAGCAGTTTAGTAGCAGGAGCAGCAGCAGCAGTTTAAGAAAAATTGTGACAGCCGCATGCCACAAATAACAATACAACCAGAATGTACACCTAATAAATGCATCCAATAACAATAAAAAAGTAAATGTCACAACATTAACATGGTAAAAAAGCTTGTGGAATGTGCATATCTAAAAAGGGTCAAACTACAAAATCTCTACTGAATAAAGACCTTGCTTGGCAGCAGAATCTTGAGTTCTGCCCGAACATCAGATTCCTGGCGTGGTTTCTTCATCGGATGTCCATCTGCATTCTCCTCCACATCCTGACCATCATCTGATGCACGCTTGGAGCCGGTCATCACTGAAACAAGAAAACAAGCCACGATCACTGTCACAATAACCGGCATCCTGTCAGTACAATCAGTATTGAATGCCAGTAGCTATTATTCTGCCACAGCCATTCTTTGTGCAATTTATTTACTACTGAACATACTGCATAATACAGCTGTTTGGTAACACCATAAAAGAATCTATGAAAATGCTGGTATGCCACACAAACCGCCAGTGCCAATGTATTATAAGGCCCGACTGCTGACTGGCTGATCTCAAAACCACAAAGCTGCGAAGGAACATTTTTACCTGAACTGACCTTGCTGGCTTTCTATTGAGTGTTACAATTCATTCTCAGTTACTGTTTGGCTTGGTGATGGTGGTGCTGTCTGAACCAAAAACTGCACTGCCTTGGATTCACTTTTTATAACTCTCCGCTGTTGACATAAATGAGATCACTATGTATCTGAGCTCTGTACCTTTTTATGAGAACTTCAACTTTAATATTTCAATTTGCAGACTACACCATCAGTTATGTACGCCACAAAATACATTCAATGATTCTATCAAACAAAAATTTCTACAATGTTCTGTTCTCTTGTTACAAACATACACAAAAGTGAAGAACAAATGAGCAGCAATGTGATAGAGCAACCCAGAGAACTGGGAAGGTCAATAACAAAATAATGCTATTAAATAAGTCTTAAAAAGAAACAACTAGTACCTTGTTCACTGTAATCATATTGTCCACTTTCATCTGCCATTTTGCAATCAATACTTCTCAAATAGCTACAGCAGAACACATAAAAAACAAGCATGACACCATATGCCAATGTATGCAAAACAAGAAATCTGAGCTAATGCTCATGAGACGTGTGAGAGCCTATAGCAGTTCCTGCTCGCAGGCAATCTTGGTCTATCTCCATCTGTTTCATCGCAATTCACTCTTCTGCAGCCAAAAATCACCAAAAAATCACTAAAAGCCCTGGTTCAAGGTCAATCACGGTCATCAATGTTGACAATCCTAAGAAGCCCGTCGCCAATGCTTGTTATGTTAAGCAGCATGTCTGTGCCTATCTGCAACCATTTTCACGTTAGACAAGCCAGCAGCAGATGAATAACCACTTTCTAAGAGGGGAACCCCTATTTGGCACATGCGTGAGCAGGCCTCCTTGAACATAAAAAGTCCGAACTTAAATTGCTAAAATCTACACTCAATCCTGAAAATTTCACATGCAGGTTGTCTTGGTCTACCTCCAGCCATTTTGGTGCAATTTACTCTTGAAATGCATGTCACAACCCATAAACGTGAAAAATTCACTTAAACGCCCTATTTTGGGGGTTCAAGGTCATTCAATGAACTTCTTAGAAATGTCAACATCGATGACCTTGAATCAAGGTCATCGATGTTGACATTTCTAAGAAGCTCATTGCCAGTGCTTGTTATGATAAGCAGCATGTCTGTGCTAGGGTTTCCAACCCAAGTTAACTCGAACCCATAGACCCGGGTAACCCGGAGTTTTTTCAAACCCGAAAACCCGGGTTTGGAGAGCTTGCAAATCCAGGTTTTCGAGTTTGAATTTTGACCTACATTATGTTTAATCACACGTTAAAATAACTCGGCAGAATACGCAGTGGACGCTGTCAAACTGGCTTCTCGCAGATTTATCAATAATCAATAATCTGTACCTTGCCGCCGTTGCGTTACGTTTTGCGTGCGTAGGCGGGAACCAGGCTTGTGAGTTGAAGGCTTACGTGTAAAAAGTGCAGATTGGTGAACATGACCTGGTTGGGAAGCTGATTTTCACATGAATACGTCGAATAGCTTTGCTTAGCGACCTGGACTGTGAAATTGCGAATGCCCATGCCCAATGCCAGTTCGGATGCTCGTTGTGCAGCTTGCGCAGGTCGTTTGGGCAAAGCTTTTCGCGTGAAAACCAGTCTATCAAAGGCCAGGTAAATCAACTAAGTAGATACTGTTTTGCACGGAAGCCTTCGACTTTTCTGCGCCTTGATCTTCTCTTTCAGTTAAATAACTGATGTTTTAATTTGGTACACACTTATTACTTATATCAGCAAAGACTCACTGTTCATTTGCTGAACTTATACAAAAACAACACGGGGGAATTCGGTGTTAATAAATATCGAAAAGCTCAACAATCTGATTGTCAGAACGTAGTCATTGATGTTCGTTGATATTCTGATAGTAGACACGTTTTGAATGATTGACTATCAGTTGTTGGACCAACGGAGTTAGCATCGTCAAACATCATCACTGAACAAATTTCTAAAACCACCACCGCCACCAAAAATGACATCCTAAACCTATTAGGCAACTCGGCCGTTACCGAAATAACATGGCAGACATGTCGTTAATTTTCAACACCACAGAGACAACAGGTCACACATACTGACAACACGTGCCACAAATTAAACACACAACTATAAATCTAAATTACTATACCTATAAATCCCTGTATTCTCTTGAAAAAAAACTCGAAATGTTGCGTTAAATCGTCTTTCACTAAAACGTCAACAAAGAAATCGAATCATACTCGAGATAAAAGCTAACGGTATAACGAAACAACCCACCGGACGCAGGCTGACAAATACATTAATGTGTCACAAAAAAGCATTCCCGACATTTTCGACTGTAACTTGAAAACCAATTATCAGATTTTGAAAATTTTTGGTAAGAATATTTTTGACACAACTTGCCATCAAATGACCGTTCATTTTCCTACCTCACCCAAAGTGACCCAATGTATAAAGGTTAAAGGTCGCATATAGCTCCTAATGAGCGAACCTATCTCAGAGCTACGGAGCGTCACTTGTCATATGGGATCACACAGTGTTACCTGCCACCCGACAGAGGTGAACGCGCCCCGCCTT
>Ga0209671_1002436_pt1 | contig 16994 bp, 14 predicted proteins | sample WorMetHERISLAND2_2_FD_187401 | JGI IMG/M metagenome (GOLD analysis project Ga0209671, IMG submission 187401) | Marine gutless worms symbiont microbial communities from Max Planck institute for Marine Microbiology, Germany - Olavius geniculatus... | ecosystem: Host-associated > Annelida >...
AAGTTTTCATGTTTCAAAAAATACTGCACAGCTTGTAGGGCCACACAATTGAAATACATTGCTCTGTATGCTCATGCAGTTATCTGAGCAAGATTGCAGCCATCAACCAGCATTAGTGTACATTAAAAATTGCACAATAAAATTGTTAAAATTATTTTTTAAATGTTCAACTTATTCTTTAATGTTTTTGACACTATAACTTATATTTTGACATTCAAGTTAAATACTTCAAAAATTTACCAATTGACCCTCTGTCCATCTGTAGATATTGTATGTTTTTGGATTTTTTTTTATTTCAAAATGCTATATAATGACAATTTGTATTAGCTTGGACTATTTGTTCGTACCATTTCATTGACTTCCGCTCGTTTTTATTGTGTAACAGCGTTTTGTCTGTTTTTTTTATTAAACTTTGAATGAATGAATGAGTGAATGACAAGGTAGTGTGATGTGCATGCCACTGAGTAGCAAATTTCTTACAGAGTCCACTGGTGAAAAATTGTGAAAATTGATCAATATTTAGCGAAAATATGTACAAAGTGCAATAGCTTACTTTTTTGGCCCACCCTGTAGATACATGTACGTAGCCTATGCATCAACGCTGCGTGACTAGCGTAGTGTCGTGTTTGTCTCTGGACCGTTGTGGTGGTAGTCTTACTGCTGCTGTCACTGAGCACCAATAAATCGATACAATTATCTATAGGACGTATTGATGGGTAACTTCTAATCTATATTGTGAATGACGACCGTATGACGACACGATTGATTCGGGTCAGTCAGTATCTTCCGATCACTTATAAAGCAATCTGTCATAACTCCTTCCGCTCTGACACGACGTATCATTGACCTTCCGACAACACTGTGAACAGCGGCGGGCGCTTCTGCGTGAACAGTGCTGGTCATTACATCGTTTATTTTTTTCTGTTGGTTTGTTAGCAGGATTACACGTAAGTTGCAGACAGATTGTGCTATTTTTTCGGAGAAGGTTGCACCTGGCTCAAGCGCTCCCACAGCGCTGCACGGTTTTTCTTAATTGCGGTACAGAAAATTAACAATAATTCAGCTTCAAATTCTTGACTCAAATAAAGCCTCGCAGTTCGCTAACATTAGTTTTAGAGTTAACAGACAATTGGGACGTAAGGACAATGAGCTTTTTGTAAAAAAAAACAATTAGGGGCCTAGATTGCTGAAATGTGCAGTACTGTTTCGCCGATGCAGCGATACACGTGTACTTTTTCTGTGTGTTTGTCGAACGGCGTGGGTGGATTGGGTGAATGGTCCAGCACTGTGCTATACCAGGAGTTAAACCACACTTAGCTTGCACTGCTACAGTTTTCACAGTTTTCGGCTGCAGTCGTGCGTCATAAAGCAAACGACGATGTAGCCTGGGCAATCCAAGCGTGGTTTAACTACGATACCGCACTGTCTGGTGTGGTATAAGCTCGGACTGCGTCCTCTCATATCCACTCCAGCAGTGCGGTATCTAGTAAGGACTGTGACTATACTCAAACCGTCTATTGATTATTTGCGTCCCAAACCGACCTAGACTCTACGTGTGGGCGCACCGCGGTTTGATCAATCCGCTGGCGGATTCAGATCCACAACAGTGTAAAATTCCGCATCCACGTATGCAAGATCTATACAGAACTTCACCTCGTCGGATGTGTGCCGTAACCATGGAACGTTCACGTTTGATCTTTTTTCCAGATTTAGGAGCCCGCATATGACATATGAACGGACGGACAGACGAGCAAGACCCATAACGTAGACTATTAGGACGGCTGCATAATAGTACAGCTAAGTAAATTCCAGATCTCACCAATAACGCTTTCGCTGATTTAAAGAAATAGTTAATGGTTAATGCACTGCCGATTGTCAAAAACAAGCGCAATTAGCCTACATATCGGCCAAGGCTTGTCACGCTATGCTTGTTAAGTAATACCTGCCAACGCGTTATGCCGTAAGTTTATGTTGAGTTTGGATTTTTTTCGGAATGACATGAAATAGTGCGGACAGCGCTCAGCTGTCGGATCCGATAATGAAATTGCGGACTGCACGCTGTGGATCGTGAAGAATGTGATCCGGATACGCGTGACAGGACTAGCAGAGATGCGAACGGGCGTAGATAGATTATCTGTGCGAACGGTCGGCGGATTCCTGGCATCGCACGCCCCGCTACCCAATGATATGGCCCGCTCCTGCAGTGCCCAGACTGGAGCTAACCCTTCTGAACAGGCGACTAGGGGAGAAAATAACATTTACCGAGACGGCGGGGACGCGTGTCGGTTATGGCCTCTGACGCTATGGTAGCCAACTCTCATGTAGTTTGTGGGTTCGAAAATAGTTTGCAAAAATTGTGTTTAGTGTTTTATTTTGATGTAACAACGTCTCAACGTTTTGCAAGCAATGTTTTGGAGCTGTCGATTTTCCGGCGCTAGGCCATAGGTGCTAGAATGTTTTCAAAATAATTTATATATAAAGATGTTTTGTTTTACACGGCATTGTGGCCACTTCCTGTCTTTTTGTTTAACACCTGCAGTCGGCTGTTCAAAGCAGTTTTGTTCGGGTGTCAGTTCGCTGCGCAGTGCGCATTGTGACCAACTGCTTTAACTGTGCCTTCAAGTTTTCTTACTTACTTAATTACTTACTTACAAGCTGGTTTTATATCGTTACATGAGTGACGGGTATCGGTCGTGGTCCCCAGTACGTCGTAGTGTTTTTGTGCGGTCCGTGACGCGGACCGGGTTGTGACGATTACCGACGAGGAAGCAAGAGACTGACGGACTGGCGGAACAGACTGAGCGCTGGAGCGGCAAAGAAACATTGACAGCGGCCGACCTTCTGCCGTGTCCTGAGTCACTCCAAACTGCAACGACGCCAACTCAGAGAGGCTCCGAACAGCGATGTGCAAGACTGTCCAACCCTAAATCATCGGAAGATTCAGAACATTTTTGAACCAACGGTAACAAACATCATAGTGGGCAGAAAAAATGAATTCGCACAGCAGAACGCAGGAAAAAAAATGAAACTTTATTAGGGCAAGGTGACACTGTTTATAACTGTTTTAAAGTGACAGAATAACCGTAGGCTATACGACAGAGACTTTCCAACGTCATCAGAACACTCTAAACCCCTCACAGGTAACACAAAACGGACGGAGAAAAATGAATTCGCGTGACAGCCCGCAGGACAAGTGGAAAATTAACAGGCTAAGGCAGAACTGCTTCCAGTCTCAAAACAAAAAAGCAAGTTCTAAGAATAAGGCACACGAAAACGGGGAAAACGTTAGTCAATGTATAGACTTGGTTCAATATTCTCAAAACACTCTGAACCTACGGCAGCATGCAATACAGCATTACAGACTGATGGACTCGTATTGCGAATTTGCGCGCCAGCCCGCAGGACAAATTAATGAAACAATAGCAAGCCAAGGTGACCTGACAACGTACGGTAGAGAGGCTTCGGACGGCGACGTGCAGTGACTTGTAAGTCGGCGCGCGCCGTGATGACGCAACTGTACAGTTGCTGCTGCTGCTGCTGCAGCTCGGTGCCGTGTGGGCGGCTGACGTCACATCATCCCATGCACTCTGAATCAGTTCTAACCTACACTGCATTGTCGTGTCTGCTAGTACAATGACTGACGAAACTGAGGTAGGACGTTTTGTTGTACTTTCTGTCTATGTAAACTTAGGCAACGCTGAAACCAAAACAAAATTAAAACTGAACTGAAACAGGTTTAAAACTGAAAGGTAAACCATGCCTACATCGGCGATAAAACCGCACGCAGTTCTATATTATTTTACTTGTAATTTTTATCGTAAATGTAAGCGCCGTTTTAACGAAGTTATATAGTTAGTGTACGGTCGTTCTATACACCGTATTGCGTGTTTTGTTCATTTAAGTTCACCTTTGTGACCTAATTCACTGTCAACGCCTGAGACGCCTGGCTACAGCATGGACGGCCTCATGTCACGACAACACTCGGCGCCAATATTTTTGTTTGCGTTGCGCAACTGCAATAAAAATTACTTTACATATAGCGTATTAGAAGAGTCAATTAGCTGCGCTAAAAGAAACAAATGTAAAATCCTAAAATTTACAGCTACCGGCAGCTTGAAATAAGCCTATTGAATATGAGTAGTTGCTGTGCAGTGCAGCCTCACCTAACGTATATTGACTGTACTTAAACTTTTTCATTTTTTAAATATAATTACATGTATTTTCACGTTGTCTGTTTCAGCACATAAAGGGCGCTCTGTCATAATTCCAGATTTTTTTTGTGGTATGTCTGTGTCCTGCACCGCATGTTCAATTCTTCATTAGTGCAAACAGTGGATGGCTGCATTACGTGCCACAGTATCATTAGCTCATGCCGATCAGCTGCCACTTCCGAGATTGTAAAGCGCTTCTGGTCACGAACTGTGTAGGCAGCGCCATAGCAAGTATAGCCAGGGGCATTTACGTCGTTTGGTTGCCAAATTGAGTTTTACTGTTTCAAACGCGTAATGGCTCAACTAACCAATTATTATCGGTTGCGATAGTATTTCCTGTCAGGTCTCGTGAAATTGAGTATTTTATACTCAGTTTATTATTTTATTTCACCGACAATGTGAATTTATGAGTTCATGATATTGCATCTTACTAGCTTGGACGTGATGAACATAACTTTTGCGATGCTTAATGTCGCCCGACCTAACACGACGGGGAACGACAAATTTGTGTCTGTAATTTTATTGCAGGCAGTACCAGTTTATATATCACTGTCACATTTTCTTCAGTGCGCCCACGCTGTTGTGATTTGAGTTGCTGCAATTTTAAAAAAAAAATATTTTTAGTAGAAAATAGTGTAAGAATGGCACTGAGATGTGATCGAAGCTTCACTGATGTCTGTCTGCACTGCAAATTTTCGTGTTGGTGAAAAAAATTTAAAATGTGTCAATATTTGGCGAAGATATCGACATAAAATTGGTGTTTTGTGCATTTTATGCAGCCGTTTTATTGGGTCTTGGCTATCTTTTTGTTCGTCTGTTTATTACGGGTTCCGAACTTGAAAAAAACCAAGGCGTAGAAAAAAATGGTGCGAAAGTTTTCGGTGTATTAATTTAAAAAATCAAAAGTCAGGGTTATGGTTGTGCGGTGCGGTGCATAGCTAGGCGGATAACCGCATAAAATGTCGACATTGGGCCGACATTTCGTTTCAAGCTAGGCCCAAACTCCACTTCCATTAATTGCGGATTTGTTGTTGTACAACGTATTGTAAGCTTACAAGCAGGGCGTCCGATTTTTCTTAGCGCTAGGAAACAACCTTTCTCCCAAGAAAAAAAAATCCGGCTAAGAGATTTAGGGGAACGCTGGAAAGCGCAACTCATTTGAACTCCTGAAATGCATATTATAGAAACATTTTGGTCGTTTTTATTTGCAGTGCAAATTTAATTATTGTGTTTTGTTGATGCGTTAAGTGAAAAGAACCCACTATTAACTGTCCCTCAAATGTTTCCAAAACGCATTCTGCATGCATCACACCTCACACGATAGTGTGAATGTTGTAAGGATGACCTTCAAAGTATATGGGAAAAGGCAAACTTTGACCCTTAGCCAACCTAAAACCCCTAAACCGATTGTCACCAAATTTGAATAGCGTGATTTTGTCGTGGACGGCTACCACAAAATAAAATTTAAGCTCAATCCGCTCAGGGGTTTTTGCTCCCCATATAGGTGAAATATACACCCCTCCTGTTCGAAATTTACTACACATTTTTTTGTTTTTTGAACTCGCCTACAGGCAAGTCCGTTAGACCGATTTTTACGCTCAATACATCAAATGACGCGGTTCTGCGCAAGGAAGTGCGTTTTTATTGTTATAAAACAAAAATGTCATTTTTTACTTTTTATTCAAAAAATTCGAAAAAATACAATGGCGCCTATGGGGAAAATTTAAAAATTCTTTAAACTGTCATAACCTCGGTTGTGTGCAAAATAGAGTTGTAATTTTTAATTTTAGGATATGGTTTTCGGGGACGGCCTGATTAACGGTGACATTTATATTCACCCCGGTTGACCCCCGTTGTCATGGCAACGAAATTTGGGACAAAATTGGCTATGGCTCGGCTTGCGTAAGAGATTTTTGCGAGATTTTTGCGCCTATACGGGGGTTTTCGGGGATGGGCCATCGAATGCTGCCAATTGCATTTTCCCTCGATCGACCCCCGTTGCCATGGCAACGAAATTTGGGACAAAATTGGCTACAACTCGGCTTACGTAAGTCTACCACAGCCAACTTTGATTTCCAGGTATAACGAGCATCAGCGAGTAGGAGCAGCAGCAGTAGTAGACACATCCAACGTTCTGTACCCGACCGGAGGTATACTGCTCTGCCTTAAAAAGGTAAAAGGTAAAGATACGGATCCTGATAGCGCTTTTTACATGCGTCGGGCTCATTCCCTGACTTTTGGCAATAAAACTGCAAATATATACGTAAAAAAACTTACCAGTTTACAACTGTGTGTAAGGACGATGTGATGATATCAGTCCTCTAAAACAGCAAAAATCATTTGGGTAACCTAACTAACCTTAGATGGTGTTATGCATATGGCGTCCTTACGAGCTGACTTTAGTTGATAATCACTAACATAGTCTAAAGACTTTTTCATTTGATATCATTTGTCGTATTAAGCCTACTGGTAGGTTTTTTTACATATATATCTGTCAATAGAGTAGACGCCTCTGCTTACAAAAAGCTGTATTTAGTACAACTCATCTACAGCAAATCGCCTTTCATTTGGTCGCATAACTTCCCAGCATCGATGCTACATAAACGTGTTTTGACTGATCGATTGAATCAAAGTAGTGTTTAGTCTGCAGTGTGTGCTCATCGATGCGTCGAGTTATGAATGACGATTGATGAGCGACTGGCGACGGACGAGGCGTTGGACTGATACTGATAATGAACAGTTCGCCGTTCATTGTTCATCGTTGTGACTGGACGGACGTAGCCATACTGATAATACTCTGCCCAGACCCGTGGTCAGTCAGAGTTAACGATACGCCATCGATCATAGACCGACATAACTCGGCTAGTTTAGATTCAACTCGCCGTCGTTTCTCGTTGCCTTTGGACCGGCCTGATAGTCGCTGAACTTAGTTTAAGCGACGCTAAACAAATCTGTTAGATTTAGCCCCTAAAATGTGAGCTTTTCAGTTTAGTTCAGTGTCTCAGGTTTTAGATAATTATAAGCCAAAGACAACGAAAGAGTGAAATTATTTAACAAAACGGTGTAATTATACAACGTTCATATGTGGAGAAAATTGCAGCTGTCCGTTAAAAATCTGGCCGAACATACAGAATAATGAAATGAATTTTATTAAAACAAGATAATGTTCATACGAACACGGAGTCTATCCAATGCATTTCGATAGTTTACAGTAAGCTTATATGTCCGTATAAATATAATCAGTGAGCTATTTATACCGGTAGAAAAAAATCAAACAGTTTAATTTCAAATTGTACAGCAGCAATAATCCTTTCATCCTTCTCTATTATTTTAACTAAACAATAGACATTGTCAGTCACGAAACCATTCGATTTACTATAAATGGTCCATCGTCACCATGCGTTTATCTTGCACCGTTACGGAGATATAGCGCCTCAAATATTGGAAGAACGGACCTGGACACAAAAAGAAAAACGGAAGAATGAAAAGCAAAAAAAGAAGGGAGAAGGGAAAAGAAGGGAAAAGGAAAGTGGAAAAAAGGAAGGGGAAGGGAAAAGAGAAAAGGAATGGAAGGTAAAGGCAAGGGGAAGGGAATTGAAAAGGGGAAGGGGAAAGGGAAAAAGGGAAGGGGAAAAAAGGGAAAGGAGAAGGAGAAAAAATGGGAAGTAAAGAGAGGGGAAAGAGGATGAAAAAGGGAAAAAGGGGAAGAGAAAAGGGAAAGGAAAGGGGGAAGAAAAGGAAAAGGGAAAGGGAAAGGGGGAAGGGTAAAGGAAAGGAGAAAGGAAAGGAAAGGGGAGGAGACAGGGAAAAGAAAAGAGGACGAGGAAAATAAAAGGGAAAGGAAAAAAGAGGAAAGGGCAAAGGAAAGTAGAAGGGGAAGAAAAATGGGATGCAGAAGGGGAAGGGAAAGGGGAAGGAAAATAAAGAAGGGGAAGGAAAATAAAGAAGGGGAAGGAAAAGGGAAAGGGAAAGTGGAAGAAAGATAGCTTACGAAATGTAGGACGCACGGACGCATGCACGGACGCACGGACACAAAGGTGATTTTATACTCTGTCCAATACTATGCATTGCATTGGACAGACAAGAATAGAAAAGAACGTATTTGACAGTTACGGTGGCACGATGTATGGCAATTGGCGCATGCCGTTATAGGCTAACTCCTGTCTTGATCTCGGCTATTATACTGACTACAAAGTCGCACGAAAAGTGGACAAAACGTGAAAATCGCCATTGCTTGCGTAGGCTAGTCCTACACAATGGCCGCGATATAAAAATTTAGCTGAATAGATAGGCCTACGGTCAGAGTGGTCATTGGCAGAACACTGGTCGTTCGAATTCAACGCGAACAAATTCTGAAAAGTAATGGACTACCGGGTGACGCAAAACAGGTCAGCGAACTATTTGTACTCACTTGCGTTATATCATCGATCGATCGCAGTACGGAGAAACAAACAACGCGACTGTTTTATAGTGGGATCGACAGTTCAACACTAGGCTAATACGATAGGCGACATCGCAGTACCAGACCAGTCATTTACTAAATCTGACGAACCAGAGCTCCTCCCAATCGCTATCCTGTTTCTTGCTCCTCCCTGGAGAAACCCACCCGTGCCATCACACACGTACCGGGGTTGTTGGGCTCCAGGGAACGATTTCTGGGCGGAGACTGTAATGGAAAACGGTGGCACAGACGACCGTTCTGGCAGCGGCGAGACAGTCTCGTTCAGAAACCTCATTTAGCGCTACGTAAACACGTCTATAGTTTCTATAGTTACGAATATAATGAGGGGTTCTTCAAAAATATGCGAAGATATAGGCCCAGTCCCGAGTCCCGACATTAAAAAAATGTATGCGTACCTGCTCACTGCACTGCGCAACCCTAGCCGTAGTTTTCGTAGCCATGACCTTTTGAACTGAAATTTGGTACAGCGGTTACTGCTGTCACGGGGAAACGTTTATGCCAATTTCGGTCTTTCAGCTTTTTTTGAGTAAGGAGTTCGTACAGAACAGAGAGACGGACGAGCGAACGCGCAAGATCCGTAATGCAGCCTATTAGGATAGCCACATAGCATTGCGTCAGACAACAGTAAGTGCTCGGATGATCACAAAATTCGTGCAGCGTGTTGTGTTTATAGCCGCGGTTGCACTTATGTAGTTTTTTTTGCGGGAAAAAATGTCAAACGTGTCGTTTTTTACAGCTAACTAAGTTCCATAATGCCAATTCTTCTGCAGAATAGCACTTTAATGAACTCTTTCGTTTAGCATGCCAAGTATACATATAAAAATAACTATAAACATTCGTGAAATGACACGCGCTAATATGTGCAGTTTAAATGCTAATTAAAGAAACTTCTAAATTTAATTTAATTTGGGCCGCGCAGCTCTAGTGAACTAAATGGCGACAGAGCGACAATGTCCATGACCGACCGACCACGCAACACCACAAAGCACATTGCACAACAGCTAAGAAAGAGTGTACAGGGTGGGCCAAAATGGCACCTTTTTCGACCAATGTCAAATTGCAAAACACCACATATTATATGCTGTTTAAGCAATTTTTTGTATAATATTTGGTATCATATATTCACAGTTTGAATGTGCTCATTTTTTGCAAACATTCTGGTACTTTTTCGAAATCTCGGTGTTGCTCCAGACGCAGATTGTAAACCAGTCGGCGTTCACTTTTAGCTTATCTAGCCACTGTGACGAAATTGCATAGAAGCAGAACTTGTTTATATTGGCTGAAAAAGAATGACGCCATACGTAAAAATGCAAATAATACAATGCAACTCAGATACCAAATGGGTGTCACTTTTTTAACCCACCTTGGCCTATAGAAATCCACACCACAGTGCAGTGGCAGGTGGCGGAGGCGCGTTTCAACGGCTTGCGTCGATCAATCCATCCGCTTGACGCCAGTGTGAACAAAAAACTAGAAAAAAATGTGTCAGCCCACTTCCGACATAACATATTGTGCTTCTGTCTGCATAACTATCTATTGCATTCATCAACAATGATCTTACTAATTCTGACCTTTGACGTTTTGAGGTAAAAGAGTTGACACACTGGTTACTCGTTCCCTGGGAAACGTCGCAGCAATTTTGGTTCTATTACGTTTTTTTCGAGTTAAAAGCGGACAGGCCGCGGGCGGACATACAAATGGACGGACAAGGCTTACGGCATATTAAAATAGGCGCACAATAACGCTTCAAGAACGAGTCGGACTACGACATTGTCAAAACAAGAGAGACGTGCTGTCGTAAAGACACCGGGCGATGCCGCAACCGTTTCGATGCGACGGTCTGAGAATGCGTGTTTTCGTGGAGGCGTCCGTGAGCTACATTTCTGCTGTTGTTAATGTCGATCTATCTTTAGTGAAGTTATCGTAGCTTGTTTCTCTCAGAATGGTGCATATTTTCTATTTGAACCCTCAACCCCCATCTGTCTAGGCCTGTGTTTACAGAGTTTTATTACGATCGCGCGTGCCGTGCGTGATATAATACGAGCGTCGGAGTTATAAGCTATAACCGCACACGTTGAGTGACACGTTATGTTGCTATCGCGTTTCGTCGCTAATTATTACGACCATAATCTTAGCCTCAGTCCATTTTTGTTACGTCGTTATTCTGCCATTATATACCACGTGACCACATCGCCTCGTGACGTCATCTTACTTCTAACCACTTTAGAGAAACTCCGGTTTATATTGTTTTCCGGCAGCAGTTTTTATTCTGTAACAAAATTTAGCAAAACTGACCGATACGCCGTATTTGTAGCCATAGCAAACAGTAATTTTTTTAAGGTTTCTATTTTGAGCTTTATTTTAAAATCAACATGCAGACAAACTAAAAAAATTAATGTCATCTCATACTTTGTCACCGTCTATTTAAGTAGTCAAAAATTGAATTCGAGTAACTCAGATAATCGAATATTCGGCCTAGTAAAAGCTAACTACTGCATGTTTGACAAAATGCGGAGTCTAATTTCTGACTATTTCTAAATGCGACGCTTTACATTAGAGTCGTACTGTCATGGAAATTTATCACTTGAGTACTCGGCAAGTAGCTTAACGAGTCGAGTCAAGAGACTGAGTTCAGTTAGGAGCTCGAGTGGGGACTAGAGAGTGACTCCACTACTAAAGCGCTCAGGACAGCGCTACTTTATACTCGCCGCTATTTTATGTAACGTTGGCGGGCATGATACGACTAAACAACGCACTGGACCGAGCTGATAGGAGATGGCGGAAGCGACGTTGTTACGTATAGTTGCCTGACGAATGGCCGGAGCTGCTCGGGTGGTCTTTGAACCGAGTCTGACTGCAATGGACTGGACTGTCCCGCCGGACCGCTAAGTCTACAGCGTCTAGTCACCAAACTGAGTCAACTGGGCCACGTAAATCCAGATTTCACTATTTCAATTCGATTTGGACAACACGTCGCACAACACAATCGAAATAAATGCATGCATTTGAGTTTGGAACTCACTACCCTCTAGCATCCGTAGTTCTACCTCTGCAGACACTTTCCGTCCCTCCTTAAAACTCACTGCTTCCAGCAGGCCTACTGCTCCCTCTAGCGGCTCAGCCAAGTGCCTCAGATTCGGCCACTGGCTGACATTGTGCACTTTAAATATGCACGTACTTACTTACTTACTTACTTAAAATATTATAAGTAAGTAAGTAAAACAGGTCAAACGCCAGTGGAATAACAGAAAATATAATATAACAGAATTGGTAGTTAAGACAACGTACATAAAAATTGGTTTGGCTCAGTTGGTAGCGTCGTTGATCGCATCAACGAAGTTAATCAACAGCAGGCCTGGTTAGTACTTGGATGGGTGCCCATCTCGGTATGTAATCAGCCACCCAGGTCAACTCAGCCTCGCTATCCCTCCGTGGGTAGGCGCAATGAGTACCAGCAAAAGCTGGGACACTACAGGCACACCGCGCGAAGCACTGGCCCCGTATCCGTGGTCTTGCAGTGTAAAAACTGGTGTCTCGCTGAGGGCTGTGGAAACGGAGATCAGCGCCGCCCTATGAGCCGTAAGGCTTGGCAACGACTTTACGGTTAAAAAATGAAGCGGTGTGGTAAAGCTACAGCAAATTTGCATACAGTCATGTAATAAGCATCTCAAGATAAGCTTCGCAATACAAACGAACGCTTGTACAGTTAAAAATATCACTGCGGCAAGGCAAAAATACAATTAGGGGCAAAGCGTCCCAGGCGTCTATTAGAAGTTTTACAGTAAACTATTTTATGTGCAACGTCCAGTAAAAAAATCGCGTTCAGTCATACGCATCGATTAAACTGACAGCTTGTCTGCGAACTGCCCATTCTCCTCTCTTATCATAGGCCTATCGTAATGTATCATCCGCTTCAGTTGCCATCTTAATATCTACAGCTCGCAGTTGTAACTTGTAAGAACTTCGCGGCTGTCGGAAAAATTGTGTGGTCGCGTCAAAAATTGAGTGATGGACTTTAATTACGTGCCCGAGGCCACTACACACTTCTCGATTATTCGGTGAGATGACAAGAGCAGAAAAAATGTAATTTTGACTGTCAGCTACACGGGATAGTCATTAAACTGGCTAAGTGAACTGCAGTTATGAAGTAATTAAAACGAAAATTAAGAATAAAATTTCGCATTTTGTTATAATGCGAGCAGTCGTGATAGGCATGCTAGGCACTAAGCGTTTAAAATAACTTCGCTAAGTGTTTATCATGCATTTTTTCGTTCATTTTTAATTTACTCTTTATTGCTGCGTAAGTTGTGTTGCCGTCGTTACATGGGTAGCGAATAAATAATTTTAATTAGTTTTCAATGACTTTTAAAACATGTTTTATAATTTTTGTAACATGAAAATCAATAAAATGTAAGCATTAATAAATGAACTTGTCTGCCTTGCATCGTGTAGTTTCACGTTAGTCGTTTAGTCCTACAGATCATGTAGTGTGCTTGAGGTTATTAATTTTATTAATCTGATTTTTAACTAGCAGTTATGCAGACTTTAAAAGAAACGTGAGTTTTACTAATGTTGTAAGCAAGACTGCGACTTTCTATGCATATTGAGACAAGAAATTTGAGCTAATGCTTACGAGACGCGCGAAAGCCTATAGCAGTTTCGGTTCAGTAGTTTAGCTAAAAATTGGGGTGTTCATGCTAAGTTAATATACAAATACGAAATTCTCTATCTGGATCACATAACGATAGTTCCGTGGCGCCACCTTGTGAATGATCTAGACTTGTGCCGCAGCCCGAAATCGCCAAAAAATCTATAAAACCCGTATTTTGGCGTTGAAGGTCATTTAAGGTCATTGAATTCGGCGCCATTCGAGAGCTAGTATACGACTTTATATTAGTGATTAATAGTAACCTAGACCCTATCTCCCACCGTTACTGAGATACAGCGACTTATTGGCCAAAAATCGCAAATTTTCCCTACTTCCCTCTCATGTGGCTCGGTAGTTTAACGGTAACGTGTCGCACTTGTAATCCTGAGGTAACTAGAGGCGCAGGTTCGACTCCGCACCAGAACACTGCCGTGTAACGACCTTAGGCAAGTTGTTCACACACATGTGCCTCTGTCACCATGCAGTATAATTTGGTACCGGCTTCACCGCTGCATGGGACGTAAACAAGCACACCGCGCGATACACTGGCCGTGGTCTCGCAGTGCAAAAACTGGTGTCTGGCTGAGGGCCTTATAGGAAACGGAGATCAGCGCCGCCCTATGGGCCGTAAGGCTCGGGAAGGACTTTACGTTTTTCACCTCTCACTTAGCGCCCTCGTTCGGGGTGACCCCCTTCGAATTTATGGAAAAGCTTTACGGTTCCTGAAACTAGAGTCTTCCAGGCAGTTGACGGTAAAGATTTGGTGATTCTAGCTTGAACCACTTTTGACTGATCTACCCGTGTGACAGACAGACGGACAGACAGACAGACAGAATTGCAATGGCTAAGACGCGCTGAAAGCAGTAGCTGCTTTCGCGCGCAAAATTTAATAATTGCATTTATCCGCATTCGCACCGAGTGATTGAATTACAAATTGCATAGGTTTATTACGACATAAAACGCCGTACTCTGAATATCTTGGGTCATTTCGAAGTCTTTCAGCGTTAGTGCTGTTTCAGTTTAAAACTCACTGACATAACATAAATCTGCAATTATTTTTAATAGGCTCTCAAAGACGTTCGTTCGTATTTTAACGTTGAACTGTTTGACATTGCGTACACTGAATCTATATGGCCACTGAGCTTCATATGCCATTCGCCAGTCGTTTGCTCGCGACATTATAGCGGCATATTGATTGATTGACCGACTGATGGAGATTTTTTCAAATTATTATTTAATCCAATTTCTTGCTGAAGAGCCTATGCGGGCTGAACGGTGCGAGTGCATGTCATCAGTTGGCTAAAACTGGCTTATAGATCAGTGCTTGATGTCTCCTGTGAGACGCCAGTGCGAAAATAAAGCTTTGACGTACGAATTTTACGTCCCGCTCGACACATTGCCACTGGTCACATTGCTGGAGACGAGTCTTTCCAGGCAATCACTTGCACTGGTTCTGGTGACGAAAATTGACAGCAAAATACGCAAACGAATTAATATAAAAACTAAAAAGCAATAATGACTATAACTACACAGTACGCACACGCACGAAAATAATATAAACAAATAAAATATTCACAGGCACTTTGACTCGTAGATATGACCTAACTAAGCATACATAATTAAAAAGCTACAGGCCAGTGCGCTTTTTGTATCATCCGGCCAGGAAACGTGCCGGACGGAGCTGTTTTACAGCTACGAAAGATATACGAGAAATGTGTAAGAATAAACGAAATCACCCATGCTGCAAAATCGACTCCGCCTAAAACGAACGCAAAGAAGCTTGATTTTGCCATTCTTAAATGCTACCGAAAAACGTTCGCGTTTGCTCACTGTTTGGCGTAACGCTTCAGCGCACCAACAACTTCTAATGTATTTTTGCGTTGTAAAAATTGTAATTTTTTGTGTTATTTCTGCATAAACCAGCCAACGAAAAATTGGAAACGGCGCTCTTTTTGGACTTCTTGTGGTCACCTACAATACACACTTTGTTTATTATACATACGCGCTAAGTCAGAATATGAAGCACATTTGCGGCATAGTGGAAAGTTTCTAAAAGCCATGAAATTAATTTGTTTAAAACTTAACAGTACTGTTGTTGAATAAAAGTCAGTGAAATGTAGAAATCAGTACGTTAAAAATGCCAGAAAGCTAAAGCTGTCACTGTTGCAGAACCATTAAAGAGTTCGTAATTCTTCGTGGCTGAGTGCTTTACATCGACTCTCCTGCAAAAAAAAACTTTTGAGCATAGATGTTGCTTCTGCTGCTGCTGCTGCTGATGATGATGATAATAATAATGATGTATTTGTCTACTTGGGTTGCCATTACTGGCCGCCATGCGGATATATGTTACTAAAAGACGTTAGCGACGAAAGGTCCCATACAGTAGGCTACGAGTGCGAGCAAAAAGCAACCCACCTAATACAGGAAAAGGTTTGCACTATAAGAAAATACCGCTGCTATCGCAGTCGCCCGTAAATACATGTGAAGAAGGCACTTCTGTGGCGTGGCCGAAACGCACGGAAAGAGACTGTAAGATTGTCCCGGGTTTATGTGATTTGGGTACGAATCGGTGATTAGATTGTACGAGGAAGACGATTGTTGGCAACGTCGTAAGAATGCGCGTTTCCAGAGTCGAGACAGCGGTGAAGAGGCGTAGGTTACGGATTACAGAATAGTGCGTCCGCCTGTGATGATTAGCATTGTACCAATTGCAGGACGCGCGGCATGCTTGAGCTATAAATAACTTTTAAAAGATTAGCTTTGCACAAACAGCTTAACTCAAGGTTTTTTGATTTTAATTTTATTATTCAGTACTGGTCGTTCATATTTGCTCTGTCTTATTATACCGTGCTACTTTTTGTTATATGGGCAGTTGTAAGTGCCGTTGCGGCCTTTCTGATCCTTGGAACACATGTTTTATTGTTCTGTTCTGTATTTTCTGACATTGTCCTGTGTTTCCAAAATAAACTGATGATGATGAGGATGAACACATTTCTCCACGTTTTTTCAAATTCGAAAACTGAATAAGTCCCAGAACTTATCGAAACTGAAGAATTGTCGCAAGAGTATAGGCCTATAAAGTGCAAGTGTTGTCATTTACTGTAATAATATTTGGATTATGCCTACTTGAACACACAAAAAGAACTTGTCTTTCTTATATCTGCGTTTTTGCAGTATTGCTATGTATTTTGCAAAAATTTATTTTTAATCGAATTTGCTCAGAATATCCGGGAAAGAATACTTTTGTCACGTGCAAAATGCCCGGTCGTTCGTTGTAGCAAAAAAGAAAACCTGGAATAACCTTCCGGCAGATACAAACTACGCGCGATGGAGTTAAAACATGGTTCGAAGACATTTCAGTTTCGTTGGTTTATTTCTATAGACCAGACACGTTGCACCCTTCGGATGATTTCGCCGCGTTAAAATAATGCGTCGTTGCTACCACTATTACTATTACAATTCCAGGATTTATGAGGATGAATTCAGGGATTTTTAGGACTTCTAGGAAGTAGCAAGCTGCGCACACAGCTGCATGAGTGCGAGAGCTCTGGTGTGTCTCAGTTGGTGTTGGTCGCCGTGCTGCTGCTGCTGCTGATGCTGATGCTTGCTGATTGTGTTTGCTCTTTTCTATTATATGACTACGTCTGTATCGCGTCGCTGTGGCCACACTGGA
>Ga0209671_1002437_pt1 | contig 16991 bp, 9 predicted proteins | sample WorMetHERISLAND2_2_FD_187401 | JGI IMG/M metagenome (GOLD analysis project Ga0209671, IMG submission 187401) | Marine gutless worms symbiont microbial communities from Max Planck institute for Marine Microbiology, Germany - Olavius geniculatus... | ecosystem: Host-associated > Annelida >...
GTTCGATTCCGTCCGATGCACTGCCAGGTAACGACCTTGGGCAAGTTGTTCACACACATGTGCCTCTGTCACCAAGCAGTATAATTTGGTACTGGTCAAAAGGCAACGACGCTTTCTGGCTGGAAAGTAACCGCGTTCCTGGTGGAAAGTAATGGCAGCCTACCACCGGGTTTATGACTACGTCACCTGCGAGCTAACTGCCTAGAGGTCGGGATCAGCTCCAGTCCCTACGCTCGTTATTGAGTATGAGTATGGGATATCTTTTTTTGCCTTCATCATAAATACTAAATAATACAGCTGTCCAAGATTCAAGCTGTTGGCTCACCAACAACTATGAGTTCAATAGCAAAGATCATAAAACTACAACCAATAAAACAAAAAAAGCTTGCAGACAATTGCACCATTGTGTAATTCGTCTTTTTACCTTCAAAGTAACATAACTACTAAGTAAGAACTAGTTAGACAAATATACCTTAGCGAGTAGACGTTGCTTTTCCCGTTCTTCTTTCAACCGCTGTTTTTCTTCACGACTTATTTTCTTTTAGCAAAAACACACACCAGAAAACAAAATGATGTGTACAACAACAGCAATTTGCACTTTACAACAAAAGTGCTATTTTCAAAATTTACACGAAAATTTTAGAACAAAAAAACCAGTAATGCAGGTTTTCATCTTGATGCATTCAACAGTTATAAATTGTAACTTATCATGAACTGCTCCAGTGATAACATTAGTGCAAATAAACAAGAGAAAAAAGTACTGCTACACCATTCAAATGCACATCGTAGGTAAAAACTGGAGCATTTAACCCCCTAATGAACTTGTTCTTTTAGCAGCAAAATAACTTTCCCAAATCTCGTCAAACTGCATTCACAAATTTTTACTTATCAACAATCAGACAGACAAAGGTAAAAATACGTGCAAACAGATCTTACCTTTGGCTTCTGGTTGACGTTGGTAGCCACTTTGTTATCAGCAGCATTCGCATTTGCAGAAGTCGTGGTAGAGATGCAAGACTTCTCGCTATCGCTGGCAGTCTTTATGTCTTCCTCAGTCAGTTTCACCAAAACAACTGCCGCCTGACATAGCTGATCCTTGTCATCAACGTTCTCGCATGCGGGTGATTCTTCGATGTCCATCTCATCGTTATCATCACTGCTGCTGGACTTATTAAGGGGCGATTCTCCGACGCACTCCGCCATGTTTTGCACGGCACCGTCGTTATCACTTGATACATTCTGAATGGTAATGATGGCTTGTGTATCCAGTTTCTGTCCATCATCAAGCACATGTACTGTGGAACATGCAGAACTGGTGGCGCATGCAGGTTTCTGGTCATTCTCGCACTGACGGCTTTGCAGTTCGGTATCATCGCTACAATCTTTCGATATCTTGGCATTTGCTTCCCCCTCCATTTCTCCAGCAACTGCTGCTGGACTGCATGTAACAGGTGTGCCGGTGTCAGCGTCGCATTTGGTGGCAACTGGTGTCGACAATTTCGCTGCATGATCATCAGATACAAAAGCTGGAGTTACATCCACCTCGATGGGAGTGCAAGTACCTGACAACGCCACAGCCTCGAACTCTGCATCTTCCTCTGCTGTTAGGTCGACCAGATCGCCATCCATACTCGAAGTCGTCACTTCCAACTTCTGTGTTGTGTGTACAAAATAATCCAATGAGCTGCGTGATGGAATGGCTTTAGTGGAAGTCGAGAGGCTCACAGCATTCGAACACTCGACCTCGCAGCTTGAGCTGACTACTTTGTCATCCGATGACAGGTTTTCCATAGGTTTTTCGATTGCTTTCTTCGACTCAACCTTCAGGTTCTTTGCTGCAAATCGTGTGCCGGAATTTGAGGGTGCGACTCGCCGTTTTTTGCCAGCTGAACTGCTGACAGGCGTCACGGGTGATGGAGTGCTGCATGGCTTGAATGGAAGACATGCTGCAACAATCCGAACAAGAACGTATCAGCAAAAGCTTGCTACTGTATTTGAACTTGAACCACACAAATATGAAAGAGAGGCACTGAACTGAAGCACCCAAGACACCATCTCAAATCCAACCTAAAACAATTTATAAGTGAAAATGATGCAACAAAATCACACCTCAGAAGCAACCTGTAGGTCAAATTTGATATTTGGACACTTTATGCTGCATTCATGGACACATTAAAATGTTAATTCCAGAACAGCAGAAATATTAAGCACAGTTTGAGCAATGTTGGGCCAAAGCCAAAAAAGCTGACAATTATGCAAACAAAACATCACCAGCCAAACAGGCAACAAGAATGACATAAACAAGCTGCAGCACTCCATAAGAGTACACCAAATTCTACACACTATAGCTAAAATTAACTATGGCTAATCTAATGACTGATACCAAACACTTAATGCGACTGATGCACTCTCAAATGTCCATCATCTATGCACCTTGTTTAAGCTTCTTCACAACAGGACTTGAATCTGAGATGGACTGCGCCATTTGTCAAATTTCTATCTAACAATGCAAACAGCAGAATGTTTTTATATAACAGAATCATATATTCACATAATATAAAACTTAATCAGCAACAACTCATCAAATTAATGAAAGTACGTAAATAAAAGCAGTAATGCGATAACATATATCCTCACAAAGTTGCCAGGAGTCCACAGTCAAATGAGATGGTGCCACAATATCCACCAGGAGTTTAGCATACAGATCCAGGTCATGGTCCACGCATAGCCAAGGGTAAGAATTACATCGATAAGCTGATATCACGACATCGATCGCCAACCACGTGCCGCTAGGATATCGTGGACGCAATAGGCAATAGCAGGCAGACAGATCTATGATGCCAAGCCTCACGCGTGAGTCTCATGCACTTTCAGTTAACTCAAGCTTCTCCGCCTGCTAAAGCTTTATCTCACGTATTTCATTGATCTGTCTGTTACACATAATTTCGTTCACAGCAATGGAAAATTGTTTTAATTAGTTGCAACTATGGAGCTTAAAATGCTTAAATGCACAAGAATGTCTTCACAGCTGGGACTCCGCCCTGTACCCCACTTGGACAGCACAGCATTCCCCAGATCGCTGAATTTTGAGGAAAAGGACAAAAAAGCAAAAAAAAGAAAAAAGGTCAGATGACAGAAAGAGAGGATGAGATAAAAAAAAAAGGGAAAGAGGGAAATTGACAATAGACATAACGCATTTTTATTTCCGGACCTTGGCAGCTACGGTTAGGATCAGGGATAGGGTTAATGTTACTGATATGGTTAGAAATAGAAATAACATGCATCTTTGTCTATGACGACTAGCGGCCCTTGACTATGGCGACCGGAATCAAATGACAGGAAGCCTACACTGCGAAAGGGGTGTGTGAACGTGTCTAAGACAGTTTAAGTTGCATTCAGTCATATAAATTCATAAAATACAGCTTTAGAATAAAATTCACATTATACAATATTGCATTACACAAAACAGTGGCCAAAAACTGCGAAACAGCTGTTTTGATGATATTAAACGTACACTACACTATCAACCGAAAATACAATCTGGCGCCAAACATTATGTATCTATGGTGACTGATAAATATGTAAAATGAAATACTGTTAGTTTTCTGTTACGTGCAAACAACTTTAATCAAGTTTTAAAACAAAAATTAATAAAAATGACATAGTACTTATCAATACCAGTTAAAATTTGATGCGCACAAATGGCACAATGCACATTTTCCACAAATGCACTACAACGTTACGTTAACGCACAATTTTTTTAACACTTTGGTCTATGCTTACGCTTGTTGCTAAGTAACGCTAAAAGTGGAGTTGTTTTGTTTCGGTTTAATTATCGCAATAAATTAAATAATGGCGTGTGATAGAGCGCCGCCAAAAGTAGATCCTACATATGCACACCTGAGAACACGGGAGCCGCCATTATATCAGATGCCTCATATGTGGTTGGTTATTTTACAGGAAACGGCTGCGTGTAGGCTAGTCTCCATACTCGCCGTTGGTCTACACATACCGACCCCGAATTTTATCTCCGACTCTAGCCTTAATCCTAACTAAATTTCTGAAATTAACCTTAACCCTAGACGATACTGTAAGCCAAAGAAAGACGTAGCCAGAATCTGGATGTAGGGGGCACCTAAGGGTGGAATGTGGAGCTGGGGTGTCAATTCTCCGGTGGGGAAGGGATCTGGAAAGGGAGCTATGCTCTCTCCCCAAAACTTTTCGAAATTGTTGTGTAAAATAAAGCGTTTTGGTGCAATTTTGACACTATTTTGAGTAACTGAGTTGGCTTCTAGGGAATGCACATGCCTGCAGTGCCCCCTACAGGGCGGCGGTGGGCAGGGGGGTCCAGGGGTCCGGACCCCCTTAGCTTTCAACAAGACAACCCATGAGATTTGTGCAAATCCAAGTTTTTTTTGATGGATGAAGAGGGAGGGTAGAGGGTAGCAGCGATAAATCATCAACCACTCCGCCTGAACCACCTAGCTCTGTTAACCTGGCGCCGCCCCTGGTCCCCTATGACTATGCCAGTAAAGCCAAAAGCTTACTACCATGCAAATTTCTAGCCATAATCTGTAGCTGTTCGGCTTGCAGCTTTATTATTTGCCTGCACGCTAAGTGTACAGGCATGCCTGTAATTAGTCACTTGCTGTTTTTTTATCTCAACAACTGCAGAACAGATCACATATATTTGCTGCTATTTGCATTTATTTTTATTAAAGCACAGGATATTTACGGCAATTGGGTAAATATCTAGTCCTACCTGGGCTGGCCATTTATTTGGCCACTGACTTGGATGGCCTTAGTTGGTACATGGTGCTTGTAGGTATCAGCTAAGGTTGAGTCTCTGCGGTAATATGATGTGCACCCTTTGTGTGCTCGTCATACTGCTGCAGAGACATGACAGCAGTTGAGAAAGTGACGACCTCGACCGTAGCAAGTAGGGAATTATGGATCACCATTCAACAAGTTACATACTTGCCTACAGCAGCGGCAAATTTATCACCTTTATTATATGCTTAGTTTTGGTGTGCATTATTGACACATAAATCGTTGAAATAAGCTAATCTAATCTTAACCTTAAACCCTAATTCTAACCCTAAACTCTAAACCCTACACCATAATATAAACACTAATTCTGTTAACTATGCGTAATTACACCTAGCGACATTGGTGTCGATGCTCAGCAAGTGCGATTGAGTTTTTCGTTTGCTATTTTATGGCTACCAGATGAATAGTCACTGCATTCTATTAAACAACATGTTACAAAGTTTTGTTACTGTATCAATGGATGATAGTATTGACTTTAGAGTGATTTGCGCAAATTTTACATTTTTAGCTCTCGACCATTTTTGTGGGGTGCTTCCCATGTATTAGGGGTTATTTTCTAAAGTACCGGTATTTTCACTCTTTATCAATGATAAAACTTTTGCAGTGGCTGTGCAGGACACCTGCTCCATGCCCATTGTGTACATATCGTTCTCAATAGGCCGCTGATTGATCATGGTTGGTGTGATATAATTGTGGCTTATTTGGTGGATGTCAATGGTAGTTGGTTTGTTAAACAAGAAGCCTAGCTGTCGCTAGGATAGCCGATTGTACTGGTTGTCTGTGACCTTCAAGGTCATCCAAGGTCGATAATTTTTATGTCATTTGAAAGCCAATATGCCACTTCTTATTAGTGATCAATACCAACCTAGGCACTGTCTCACACCATTTAGCCACAATAGAGCGTAACGACCTTCAAGGTCATGCAAGGTCTATGATTTTCATTTAATCTGACAGCGTGTATGCCAGTTTTTATTAGTGATTATTACTAATTTAGGCCATGTCTTTCACCGTTTCTAATATCACCATTTTTCCGTTGAAAAACGCGCATAATTTTATTCCCCTTTATTCAACCTTTAATTTAAAAATGTTTCCCTTGGAATAGATTGCTGAAATTTTGCGTGCTCGATTTTCACATGCATGGCTAGCTATGTGTGCAAAAAGTTTTCCTCTATGACCTACACGTCAGTTAGGGTACATCTGTTACGGATGGATGGATGGACCGTGGACGGATGGACGGACGGATGAGTGACAGTCATGCCAATAGATCGACCGTTACTTAAGTATGGTCAGCCAATAAATGAGGACTGGTGAAAGATTTAACATTGAGGATACCAATACTGATGTCTGGAAGTTATTCACAATTATTTCCTAAAATTTTGTGATTGATTGCCAGCCTATTTTAAGGATGAGAGGCTTCAACTTTTTGATTGTGTTTCTTACATTACCAGCATGTGGAAAAATTTGGTCAAGAGACTTCTGAGATTATTTTGCCTAAAACATAATGCTCATTATTCTTGTCACAAATTGGCCAAATAATGCTAAAAGCAATGCCATCATTATTTCTATGATGTTGTGCAGTTTTATTGTGTCTTACACTTTGTTTGTTAAGTTAGTAGTAACACCAATGCTGCATAATTTCAAACTGTTTTTATTAATTTTGCTACATTTGTGTTTGTTTATACAGGCAGCCAAACCTTACTATGCCAAATCCATACCTTACTAGTCACTGTGACAGAGCTCAGGTGGGTAATTGTGGTTAAAGCAGATATTTTGTGAAAGATAAGCAAGCATATCAGCTTTGCTGAAAAGTAGTTCGACTGAGAATTAATTATGTTAGTATTTTTTGACTACGAAGTTTAGTGGTTGTAAATAATTTTGCTGCAGTGTGAATTTCCTGCAAAAATTGTAATCAACTAAAACGATTATTTTAAACATAAAGTTTATAATTGATTTAGTACATAATTTATTGCTCCTTTTTGGTTAAGTTGCTTTAAAATATACAGTGAAGTTATTGTATGATGATGCTAGTGGAAATGATGCTGTCCTGACTAAAAGTTGCTTCTGATAATTATGGTAGTTAAGGCTTTCAGTCAGTGGAGATTTAGTTCTATTTATTTCCTCTCAAGTGAGTGCAAAGACTTTTAGGCGTGTTACAATGCTTTAACATCACGTGTGCAACAATTTCTGTCGCCAGTACTTAGATATAATTACAATAACAGGATGTGTCAAAATAGTTCACATTTACTGCATTATAGTGTACGGCTTTTAAGAGAAAACCTGTCACAGAGCTACAGACTACAGGTCACACAGATCGCCTGCCACCCAACACAGGTAAACCCCAGCCAGACAGGCCGGAACTTGATTTACCTACCCTGGAGGGATGGAAGGCTGAGTTGACCTTGATGTTGATCATATACTGAGATATTTACCTACTCACAGACAGTCACCCATCCAAGACTGGGGGTCAAACTGGTGACCACTGGATCATAAGTATGACACCCTGCTATTCTGCCACCAAGCTACCAGATTCACAGTGGGAACATGTGTCTATAAATTGTGACAATTTCTTGCAGTAAAATTATCAGAATTAGTGTCAAAAATTTTTTGCACCAGAGTGTGAATGAACAAGTTGTGTTATCCTTTTCTCTGTTTTTTATTTCTACTATTTCGATTTCATTCTTGTGAATAAGTGCAACTGTTGTTGGGTTGTGTTGGCTGCAGCTTGGCTGGCGGAAGTGGGGCCATGACTATCCGGACTGGTATGCTCGGAGTGCGGCGTCGACCATGCCGGACTGGTTCAACCGTCGCGTCAGCACAATCCGCTCCGGCGACATGACGGAACTCATGTGGAAGCCGTGGGAGCAGACTTCAAGACCGAGCGAGAAGAGGGTTTACAGGATGGTGCATGAGCCTCGCCACCGGCCGTGGCAGCGTGGCTACCAGGCGGAACGGCTGGAGGTCGAAGGTCAGATCCAGATGCCTCGCTGGGGACTTTACCATCCACATCAGTACCAACAGCCTTCCCACTGTGAACCACTCCCTCCGCTTCACCCCGATGAAAAACACCTATGATGCTCCTGCCTCAGAACCAACCCACTATCATTACACACAGTCGTTATTTTTGTATGAATAGAAGCGATCAGAAATTTTAAACCTCTGCTGTGATGAGTGCTGCCACCTGGCAATTACAACTGCTTAATTACAATTTTTCAAATGTTTAGATCCAGATTGGCAAAAAATGCAATCATATGTTTAATCTTGTGGCCACTCCCTCTCCCTCGTAATTTTTTTACAACTTTATTCATAAATTTCTGAGTAGTCTAGCAGACTGACAAACAGGCAGACCCAAAAACATTTTTTTGTAAATTTTTGGCAACAGTAATAATATGACTGCATCTGTATTTACTCTATATTTGTTATTAACAAGTGTCACTGTTGTGTGACACAAATTATGTCCAGAATCATTCAAAGCTGTGTATTTATTTTGGAATTTGCAGTGTTATAGTAAAACAATGATCATCTACATTTTATGTAATCACGGTGGTTGCTTTTGATCTTAGAGTGTAACCACTCTTATTGTCTCCCTTTGGCAAATACACATGCTCATTAGTTTCATCTACGAAACTTTTCACCATGATCTTGTAGATTCAGGGCTGAAATGGGATTGTATGAACTGGTGTGGCCACCTGGAAAGTATACCACCACTATTTTGTCAGCCAGTTACAAAATCAGTACTTAGTACCGGTACACAGCAACTATACTCCGACAGTATTCAGACCATCACTTATTTTTCCACTTCAAGTCCTGCGTAGATTACTTGTGCACCTGTCTTCACCGTTAGCTGTTGCATTCACTGAAGATAGGTGATATACAGATGTCAGTTTAATAATTTTTGTTAGTAAACTATTGTATCATTTCTGGCCGTCACCTCTTTAAATGTTGCAAACACAAAATACCTGCATAACTTTGTTTAGTAATCTATCAAATCACTTGTAGCAAGTCCATAAGGCTGTTATAATGGAAACGTTGTCTGATTTCGTTCGACTACTATTACATTGCTATTTGAAGAGCGTTTTCATTGGGCAACAGCAGGCACATCCAGCCAGTAAAAATCTAGTGCTGCATCAAGTAACTCTGAATAAGTTGGCTGGGTAAAAAACTAAATATATTGCATGAGTGTACTGACAAATAACCTGAACTGAGAATAAGATTTACTTAATATGTAGATATACATGCGAACGGTTGCGGTAGTGTTGCTGATATACCATAACGTGTATTGCAAAGCTGTTATTTCATCGTGATGCATGTTATGTAATGATTGTGATTGTTGGATAAAATATACACTTGAAAGCTGCATGTAATAAAAGATGGATTTTCCATTTAAACGATGTTCTGAGTTTAGCTTCTTTCAGTGCAGTTGCCATCTTAACTAGCTTGATCTTAATGTCAGACTCTAGTCTTGTTCTTGACATGTTGCTGGTCATTCACTTTTCAGCATGAACGTGAAGCTGTCTTGATGCAGCCAGACAGCGTCAGAGGGAAAAGTGTTCTGATGAATGAAAAGGCCAAAGCATATGAGAATTTACTTTAAATCAAAGCTCGATTACAGTATACTGAAAATATACAGTTTTACTTACATGCCAATTAGTTATTTATGCTGTTAAAAGATTAGCAACTTTGCATTGTCAGTCTTAGATTTTTTTTGTTTTTGTCTTATTCACATCAGTAATGTCATCAGTCACTGGAATTCTGCAGGCTAAAGGTATTGCTTTGTTTAAAAATTTAACAATACACGTGTACTGTAATCTAGTTGCTAATAATGTCATGTTCTGCCTGTGTATTTTCGTGACTAGTGCCATGGTATATGATGATTGACGAAAAGTCACTGAAAATTTTGACCAATTTTTACCAAGTCTATCATATGGAAAGTGCTGTATATTGTGAACAATTTGAATCTAACAATTTCTCAAACAAGAAATTTTGACTTCAAGTCATATTTTTTCAACGTATGCACTGTTACCTGAAGAACAGAAGAACAGTATAAGCTTATAAGATGTTCTTCGTGGGTCTTGAAACTTGCGCCTCGTCTTTGTATAACCTACTCTAAAATCTAAAAAAAACCTTTTAAAACATTCAAAAACTTTAAATCTAAAGCTTAAAAAACCTTGTTCTTCATGCCTGCTTGGGATATCCGGCAAATTGAGCCTAATAGGCCTATTTTAATTGCACTTTCTACTCTTTTCAGATATCAAACTCCGAGTCACGAACATTCATTGATTGCTTGCTCGATTGAAGGCAGGAATCAATAGGCCTACACTACAGTCATGCGCCTATATCTACAAGTCTACACGTCTTGCGCAGTCATTGCCATGCTCGTACAGCGCTTTAGAAATTAGAATCTAGTCCTACACTGACTTAGGTCCACATGTACACGTCTCATCAAAATGCAGATGACAGCTTGAAGCCGACCGCACAGAACGTATGTACGCCGATCCGCGGTAGGTGAGTGCGAGCGTGATTAGAGCAGATAGAAATCCATTCGATGCAGTTCAATGAGACTGATTAATATAGGCGCGCAGTGCTGGGGCGGGGCCGCGAGGGAAAAAGGAGGGTCTGCAGAGCGCCCAGAGAAGAATCGAGGAGGGGGTTGAGGATGCGGGGAGAGAGAAAGAAAGAGAGTGGGGGAGAGAGAACGCGCCGGTGCCCCAATATAGGATTGCCCCCGCCCCATAAAAGTTTCGGTAAATTGTCGGCCGGAGAATTTTCTGGGGGCGATTCTATAATGGGCAGAGATTTTTGTGGGACCGGCAAGGGGAAGACATATCAATTCCGTGATTATCTCTCCCAAGGCGGATTTTTCATGGGGGAGACATTTTAATGTGACACTGGCACTGGCAGTGGCAGGTTGCCACCAACGCGCAGCAGCCTCAGTCAATACGGCGCCGCAATCGCTCGCTGCTGCTGCTGCTGCTGCATAATGGGACCGTGTGCGACGACGCAGTGCGCGCCTGCGGCAGCAGCAGCGCCAAGCCACACACACACACTCGCTGCTTGCTGACGACGACGAATACGCGTTGAATTTTCAATCAGCGTCGAACCAACGGCTGCAGTTGGACGCAGGCAGAAGACGCAGGGCGTAGGACCACGCACACGGTAGGGTGATGGACGGCGGCGCTTACGGCGCTGGCAAGGCGACCGGACGGGCGTTTGACGTCCTCACGTTCATCCGCAAGCCGCAGGTCATTCTGCGAGCCGTCAGCTGGGTAAGCTAAGCCATCACTGCGTCTATCTTACGCCGGCCGGCTGTGGGTTCTCTTTAGTTCAGTGCTGTATGACTATAGATACGGCGGCGGAGTGGTACTGTACGTCAGAGCGATATCATCAGCGGCTGCTTCAGCTGCAGTCAAGATCTGCTCATTAACACTGGATGCTAGAGAGTCGAATCATTGCGACCGGCGGTCAATAACATTTGCTCAGGAGACGCTGGCCATCACTGAATGACTGCGTCATTGTGAGGGGAGTGGGACTGATTACCCTATATCGTCAGTCACAGGCGACGAGGTGCCGCAGCCACTCAGAACGAAACGCCGCAGGCGTTGAGTTCATTCGGGAATGAAAAATAAATCCACTGCCACGCGCACGTGAAACGAAACATCTTGATTATGTGTTGCAGCCAGTGGGTGGATTAAAGCGTACAAATACTGAACTAAAAGTAAAATCTTTAAGTTTACATTTTAGTGGAGTGAAAAAGTATTCTTGAAACAATTAATAAAGAAATAAATTTGACGTACTTTATATTTTACTTTCACAGCTAGCACACTTCTATTAGAACGATAGAGCAAATGCAGTAGTGATCGAGCGAGCGATACATTCTTTGCTTTTATGCTTTCTCAAAGTCGAAGGACTGGGGCACACTTCCTGGCAATCGAAAGTCGGACGCTGACCTTCGAATATAGGCGGTGCGGTCGGCCAACCCTAATAACAGCTGGGCTTTTGCAATACCAAACGACAAACAGTTAAAGCATCGTGACGAAGTTACAATTTATTTGCATAAAACAGAAATTGTTCACATCACCAGACGAAGAACGACGTCATTTAATGGAAACAATACGTGAATAAACTAACAAGAAGCCCAACTGTCGATATGGTGGGCCGGCCGTACCGCCTATATCCAAAGGCCAACGTCCGACTTCCAGTCGCGGTAAAAAGCAATTTCACAGAGTAAGTACGGCACGATGATGCTGCTATATCAGAGGCTACAATCGATGTTAGGACACGATACGGTAATTCGGCGCAGGTTCATGATTGGCTGCAGGCAGCAACTTTGCATTCAAAATTGCGCCCAAACTGCTGCAGACAGAGGCATAGTTTTAATTGATAGCCTATAGGAACTTTAATCGCCGTGTCCAACGGAACTATCGCCGACCCCCTAAGACGTACTGTTTAGCCAAAACACGTGCGTTACAGACGACAGCGGCGGTGGCGACGACGACGACAGATGACAGACGACACATCGTGCCAAAGACTCGACCTAACGGTCGGCCAAAACTTGCAAACATAGTGCATTAAATACGAGAGGAAACAAATACCGAAAAGTGTCACTTTTTTGGCCCGGCCTGTACATGTTTAATGATGTTGTCATGCGTTGCAGCTGTTCTCGGTGATCGTGTTCGGATGCATATCGAACCAGGGCTGGGACAAGGACCGATGCCGCTACAACGACGACGGCAACGCTTGCGGCTTCGGCACAGTGGTCGGCGTCATGGCGTTCTTCGGCCTCATCATTCTGCTCGTCGTCGACGCGTTGTTCGAGAACATCAGCGGCGTCCAGCACCGCAAGTACGCCGTCATCGGAGACATGGGCTTCTCCGGTCAGCCGCCAGAATCACTTCTCTTTTGTAGTCTACCTAACCAACAATGGCGCCTTCTAACCTCTAATAGACAGCATTATTATATATTATATATTATATATTATATATTATATGAAGCTGATGACTGTCTGGAGGATAACAGGGAATATTATTAGAACTGCCATTACTGTTACATATGCACACTGATAATGGCGAGTTCTTACATTTTAGGTTTGTGTTGTTTATGTGTTTTTTTCATAATAGGTTTTTCTGTAAAGGTTAAACTTACTGTTCCATTATTAGGTGTATGTGCATTAAATGGCAAGGCCGTTTTCCCGAAATGATCTATACTGTATCGGGCTGGACGTTAAACCCTACTCACTCACACTTAACAACAGTGGCGTCGTTGCTGGGGGACAACGTGGGGAGGTAAGTAAGTGACGTAAGTAAAATGTGAATTTATATAGCGCATATCGGCGAATTAACTTCTGATGCGCTCGTCACACTTATGAACGCGGTGAAGACAGGATAGCTCAAAATAAAATACCCTAGCAGACAATATGCAATTTCTCCGTAACAGTTATCCGATTCTAACAACTCATCTGATTTGAGCAAAACTCAAGTGACGTCCGTGTCCATAAAATAAATATTAATTTGAGCTTAAATTCAATTAATTACGCGCGTTCAAATGCCGGTATTCTGGACGTTGACGCTGGTTGACTGGTTTTGTCTCGTGCAGGCTTCTGGACGTTTCTGTGGTTCGTCTGTTTCTGCTACCTGGCCGATGCTTGGAGGCGTACGCAGACTGAAAATCCTGAGCTTGGAGAGAGCGGAGTGGAAGCGGCAATAGTATTCTCATTCTTCTCCATTGGAACTTTTGTACGTATATCAAATTGTTTACATAACAAGCGCTCAGCGGTGTATACAAAGTAAGTCGGCTACTCGAGGAGGGACGCTGTCTCCTCCACTTTTAACAGGGAGGAAATGCATACACACTGTTTTATTAAAATCCGTGTAAGAGGAAAACTTTTAGATTTCATTTGCTTACTTGCTGAAACGTATATAATTGCGTACGAAAAGTCGAGACGTGTTACTAATACTGGTAAAATGACAGCAATTTTTTTAAAGATTTGCTTACTTAGGCCTATGTTTTATGACCGCAGTATACACGGTGTTTCATAAAAAGACCCCTTTTCGTTTTTATCATAATTCACTTAAATGATGATCAATTTACACAAAATCTGTACCAGTTGTAGCTGAAGAAATACTAATTCAAAACATTGCAACAAAATATGGCAGTTGATTAAATATTTTTGTTAGTCCTGACGTGATGCTGACGTCATAATGTGTCACGGGTATAAACTGGATAATCTCAACTGGTGCTGTCAGTTGCTATCTTACTCCAATGGTGAAAAATCTGGTTCATTCATGACAAATTGTTGAAGTTTTACAGTTACAGTTACAAAACATGCAAAGCGATGGCATTTAGGCCCTACGTGTCTGTGGGGATAGTTGGACTTTTACGCATTTGAGCAAGACAGTGCACTAGCACACCGAGCTTGCAAAATGGTTGCATTTTTGGATCGCAAGACGCCTGATTTCATGTCCCCATGTTGCTTAGTGCTGACACAATAAACATTTTTTATTACCAAACCAGATTAAGTTCACCATCGAAGCAGGGTAGCAACTGACAGCACCAGTTGAGACTGTCCAGTTTGTACCCGTGACACATTATGACGTCAGCATTACGTCAGGACTAGCAAAAAATATTTAATCAACTGCCACATTTTGTTGCAACATTTCGAATTAGTTTTTTTTTCTGCTACAACTGGTACACATTTTGTGTAAATTGATCATCATTTGAGTAAATTATGAAAAAAACAAAAAGGGATTCTTTTTTATAAAACACCATGTAATGAATGTGAGAAACCTGTAAGCCTATATTCCCAATACGAAGAGCGTATGTCAAGTAGAAAGAGAGGGTGCGTTTTAATTTATCATTTACAGACTTTAAAAAATCAAAAATAAAATTATGTATTTGTGTATTCAAATTGTTTCTGTTTTTTTCCGTAGCGTTTATTGTGCGGGCATCCTAATAACCGCTGTACGGGTCTTGTCTGTCCGTCCGTCTGTTTGTCTGTCTCGTACGGGCTTCTGAGTCAGAAGCTAAAAAGCGCAGAAAACCAAAATGGGTGTGAACGTCCCCTTTGCAGGAGTAACCAGTGTTCCAATTTTAGTTCAGAAGGGTTGCCCAGACGGTCACACAGTATGTCAGCAGTGGGCCGACATATTTTTCTACTGACATCTACGATGTCCATGATCATAAGTCAGTGCGATTGTTGATACGTGACTGGCTGGTGTCGTGTCTAGGCGGGTACGACGGCGCTGGCCGTACTGAAGTACCGCAAGGGAGTCAGCGAACAGTTCGCGTCCGGGTACGAGCCGGACGTGCTCGGCGGTGGTCCGGGGGCACCCGCCGCTCAACCGGCCTACCCGCCGTACCCTGGCGGTGACATGCAACGTCTGCCACCCGGCGCCTCCGACATGATGGGTGGCGGAGGGGACCCCTACCATCAGCCGCCGTTCAGTGATCCGTCGAGACCTGCGGGCGCCGGCGACTTCCATCCCGTCACATACTAGAGACGAACGCACGCCACCAACGAACACGCCACGTCGTATGCCACCGCTACCTGCTGCCGCTCTGTTACATCAGCTGCTGGCGTCCTGCTGGTCTATCTCTCGCCCTTTCTCAGACCTATCCGGGCGGGGAAAATGTCCGAGGGGAAAACGTCCGCGGTTGATAGGTGCAGGGGGAAATGTCCGTCTCCCTAATTAGCAGGGTTTTATTTCACCAGTGAGGGTTTAACCCTCGCACGAAATGGTCGACCCCCTCATATTATCCAAAAACAGTTAGTGCAGATGAGGGTCGATTACTTAGACGGCTGGTGCGTACTGTCTTGTTTTGGAGTGTAAGCTTGCTTTTTGTCCGAGAACTTAGATGCTTCTCACCACCGAGCCTCGGTAACAAAAAGGCCTACAGTGGCAGACGCAGCTTTGCTAAACAGGAGCATTTTCATCGACACTGAGCTTAATTATAGCTTCAGCATGCCAATAATTGTTACAGTCATTTTTTGCAGAGTATAGTAGCCTAAGCGCAGACTTCTGGGTATTTTATATCTCTCCTGTGGTACCCCTTTTCCCCATTGTTGTTATTGTGCCTAGCAAAAATGTTGGGATTTGTTCCTGCTAATCCGTCAGTCCCGTGTAGCAGGCCAGCCCCTGTCATGGTTCCGTGGCGCTGATGCAGTACATCTGCTGCAAAAACCTGACACTGCAGCTTCCAGTGCGTTCTACTTTTACATGAACCTCACCGTGATTGCTAAATTGTGGGCTGCTGTAAGCTATATCTGCTGGATAAATGTTGCACTTCGTTTTATGCCGCAGGCCTGCTACACCGGCTGCAGCTGCTACAGCAGTCGCCTCCCGTCTGTCTGTCTCAAATGTTCATCAAGTAGCTGCTGTGTCTTAAAAAGCTTACATGTAATGTTAAGTATGTGAAGTAAATGGCCGATGTGATTTATTACAGCATGCACAATACAGCGGCGGGCGACGGACTATAGGTTTCCCTGCGTTAGGTGACTCGTACACGAGTGAGTCGCTTTAGTTGGCGGTATTCGTGAAGATAGATTAGTTCGTCACTGGCGTTGACGTACGTCGTCGATGACTGCGACGTAACGTCGTTGTTTGCATTTGTCTGCTCAGAGCAATTGACCCACTTTCGTGACGCTTCCGTTTCGTGCAAAAACGTTGTTGCTGTTTCCAGGAGTTGAAGCAAAGACCGTAAAGCTTTGCGGTCTTTGGTTAGAGTATGCGGCGAAACACGCGAGAACACCGTTCCTTTTCTGGTGGTTCTGCACGTCAAAGTTCCGGAGCCCAAAAATTCTTGTCTCCGAAGAAACGCATGTTCTTGGAGTCAGTGACCCTCATATGCAGTGTTTCAGCATTTTCACGTCTCCATACCCGTGCTGTTACTGGCCTGAACGCAAACTTCTTGCTCTCGACAACGGGAACACTAAACCAATATCCATTTCGTTGCGCTTATCTCGGTTTGGCGTGCTTTTTACGCGCGAAAGCAGAATGCTTCGCGCGTCTTTGCCATCGTATGGGCGTCCGTCCGTCTGTCTGTCCGTCCGTCCGTCACACTCGTGAGCTGTATCAAAACGGTGCAAGCTAGGATCACGAAATCTTCACCGTGGACTGCCCAAGGTCTCTAGTTTATCGTGACAAAATTTCGTGCCACTGGGTGCAGGG
>Ga0209671_1002438_pt1 | contig 16991 bp, 11 predicted proteins | sample WorMetHERISLAND2_2_FD_187401 | JGI IMG/M metagenome (GOLD analysis project Ga0209671, IMG submission 187401) | Marine gutless worms symbiont microbial communities from Max Planck institute for Marine Microbiology, Germany - Olavius geniculatus... | ecosystem: Host-associated > Annelida >...
CCCCCCGTAAACGGATTTTCACCAAATTTTGCACATCAGGAGATATGCTGGACGTAATCATCTGTGCAAATTTTGGTGTGGAAAAATTAAGGGGTTTGGGAAATACGAGGGGTCAAATTTTGGAGTCTCCCATTGAAATGGTTGGTCACCTTTACAACAGGGCTGGCGCTACCGCGCAGCCTGTGATATTGCTTTTTGTACAATAAAAATCGTGTATCATTGATATAATTGTTTTGGTATTACAGAATATGGGAAAGAAAAGAAAAAGGACGACACTTGTGGATGGATGCAATATAAAGAGAGTAAGTGATTTTATTTATTTAGGGTTTATTTTGAGGTTATAATAGTCTTTAGGTTAATATATGATTTTAATCTGTGCACATTTAAAATAAAACGTGTATATATCACAACTTTGTCAATATTTTGTACTGTTCAGTTGACGTTAGGGTTGTGTTGATGTTGTGTTTTGGTTTATTACACAAAGATTGCTTGTGTTAAAATTTGATGCCATGCTTTTGCCTTAAGCTTAACAACAGTGGCTATTTCTTGCAGAAAAAGTCTGATGTTACTGAAGACAGTACAACGTTGGAAACAAATATTGGCGACGATAAGCCCAGTGGTTGTGGTGTTAGCGAAGATATCGAGATGCGAAACATGCTGCGATCTCAAAATAGGAAGAAAAAATCTGGCGGATTCCAGTCGATGGGTTGGTATTGTGCATGTATTTCACAAAATGTTCCTTGTTAGGTATGAGATTGTTGATGCAACAGGACGAATGTCTTGTTTCAGTGTAGCAGAAAGTTCTGCTTAAATGATACCCATAAATTCTGGATCAGACTACCTGGTCTCAACCCAGTCTAAGTTGGAGTGGCTCTAGAAATATTGGATGGTTAATAAGCTGAAAGTGATACAGTCACTAGTATGGTAGAAGTAGTATTGACAGATGCATTTTGCAAGATGTTATTTCTTATTTTTGCAGGTTTGTCTCATGCTGTTTTCAAGGGTGTCATGAAGAAGGGCTACAAAGTTCCAACTCCAATACAGAGAAAGGTTAAGAAGCTTGCATTTGTATTATATGCTCAGTTGCTTATTGTTCTCAATATTATATAGCACTCAAGTGGTTTCACCCACATGTAGTTGTTTTGTTTATTAATGCCAAAAACTCGTAATTCTTTTGGACAGAACATTCAGTGTGATAGAGTAATTTCTTTTTTTTAGATAGTTTGGTTTTGTCGTTGATAATGACAGTGGTATGTTAGCAGCAGATGCTAGCTGACTGTTTTGGGAGCTTCCCGGCAGCATTCTAGAAATTGTGGGCCACTTTAGTTTTTCTTGGCATTATTTATGAATGGCTGCTTTTTGTTTTTGACTTATTCAAGGATGATGACAGGCAGACTGATTATCTTAACGTTTCAGTGAATATTAAGTCTTGTCGTTCATAACGATAGTGGCACGTTTTCAGCAGATGCTAGCTGACTGTTTTGGGAGCTTTCTGGCTGCATACTTGAACTTGTAAATTTGTAAACATCAGAATGGAATTTTTGCACACAATACACTACAGACAATTTTTGAAATTTTTCAGACCATTCCGTTGCTGCTGGATGGCAAAGACGTTGTTGCAATGGCAAGGACAGGCAGTGGGAAGACGGCGGCTTTTCTTATCCCAATGTTTGAGCGTCTGAAGGCCCACTCGTCTGCTGGCATACGTGCCCTCATTTTGTCTCCCACTCATGAACTGTCTCTGCAGACTTTGAAGTTCACGAAGGAGGTAAATGAAAGAACTTTCTTGTAGCATTTATTTGTAATTGCCTCGTGGCAATTTTTCAGAAATGCTTCAACATATGGGAATGGAATTTTATTCTGATTTGGGTCCTTGTTAGCTTTGGGAAAGGCTTTAGCTGAAATAGTTATGATTTTTTAGCAACGCTGATGCCTTACATCGCACAAAATATGCATGGAGACATCTGAGTCCATACCATGCTAGCAGACATCTTTTGAGAAGTATTAGTTTCTTTTGTCATTTCATAGTGAAGAATAATCTGTTTTCTTTATCAGTCGAGTTACATAAATATAATGTTTAAGCGTATTTCATGCATTGGTAACGACTGTAGTAACTTCTCAACATCTCTGAGGCTCCGCAGTTTGAAATTGAGCTGATTGGTGACTAGCTGGTTTTTTCTTAATTTTTATCTTGTCTGTATACTTTGTGTTTTTATAACAGTTTTGTTTTTTAAAAATCTACATTTACTATTATCTATCAATTGTATTGTAACTGCAGTTGCAGTCTGCCAACTACTGCTCAATAAATGAATATAATGATGATGGGTCTTTATAGAAAACATTTTTTGTCAAACAGCATCTGGTGAAATACCTTGGGTGTTAGGTAAGTGGTTAAACTTTGCATGTAGAATGATAAGAGCACGGTGGAATAAAACTTTGCTTGTTCTGATGAATGTTCAGAATTTAAGTTTCGATATTCAGTCACATCTAGGGTGAGTTTTTGCATCAGAGTTATTGTGTTTTTGAGCATAATGATGTTATCTTCATAAAATAACTTTAGTTTGTTTTGTTTATGTGGGTTTTGGCTTCAGCTTGGTAAATATTCTGGACTCAAAGCTGCGACTATACTCGGTGGAGACAGGTTGGTATTTTGACTTGTAAGTTGTCCTATAGTTGCTAATGCCAGCTTTATTTATCGTTTTGCTTCAAAGTGTAATTAGACAATGTGCACTGTGCATTGCGAAGTTGATGTTGACTTGGCAACTGCATTAATTCAGTATTCGCTGAGGTCTTATGTGACGCTTTTTTCTCGCAGTACTCGCATGAAATTGCAGCTGTGTGTAATATTTAGTTTTTTATATACTGCTATTTTTGTAAGCGATGTTTTGCTTTTTCGTTGTTAAGTTTTCCAAACTCTGGCATTTTCTTGTGCGTGCAATTGGCAGTGGACACTTTTTGTAAAATTAGCTAGTTTGTTGCTTAATTGAAATCTGAGTAACTTGTTGCTAAAAATTCGAAAAAAATCATTTTTTTTACAAAACACACTTGTTCCTGTGAATACTTTGGTATTCTGGTACGGGGGTAATGTTTCCTTAGCTATTTTTTGCAGTCTATGACAGTTGTTTTTTTAAATTCTGATAATGAACTGCTATCAGTTTTGAGCTAATTAATTAAATATTTTTATGAAATGAACAGAAAGGTTTACATCTCAACATTTTATCATTTAACTGAACTGAGTCTTGAGTTAGGTTTTATGTGGTATTCTAAAAAAGATATAAAGATATACTTATTATTAAATGGTTAATGTCATATTGTGTCTGCAGCATGCAGGAGCAGTTTGCAGCATTACATGAAAACCCAGATGTGTATGTATCAGTTATACTTTTCTGCAGAGAAAAATCACACATTTTATTGTAATTTTACATTTTCTGTGACCATTCAATCAACAGTGTAAATACGACAATATGTTAGTTTAATTTAGTTTGCATCTGTAGTCGTAGTGCCATTTTTTATCGCACAGAATGGCAGCAAAGGCTGGGAATGTATTGGGCTTTGTGTTTGGTGGCTAGGTGCAAACTACAGGATGGGCCAAAAAAACGTGCCACTTTACTTTTGTCCATATCTTCGCCAGTTATCGACCGATTTTCAAAATTCTTTCACTGGCACACTCTGCAGACAATTTGCGATAATGTGATTTTTATTGATCCCACCACACCGTAAATACATCTGTACACTACTTTGTGAAATACCAGTGAAATATGCATATATAATGATAATAACAAACAAACATTTTGGTAAAATTGAAAAAAAACACTTCAGACCAAAATTGCAGTGAATGGTCTGTATGACACTAGACTGTGTGGGTATAACCCAGTTTAGTGTCATACGAATCATTCATCGCTATCTTGGTCTGAAGCGTTTTTTCCATTTACCTAAACTTTCGTTATTATCGTTAGTTTTTGCTTCCATTTATATTTCACAAGGTAGTGCATAAGTGCATTTACTGCGTGGTGGGATATATAATAAACACGTTATTGCAAATTGTCTGCAGAGTGTGCAAGTGAAAAATTTTGAAAATTGGTCAATAATTGGCACAGATATGGACAAAAGTAAAGTGCCACGTTTTTATGGCCCACAGTCTAGAGACCAACATGATTGTTCAGACTGTAGATGATTGCTTAAACACTTTTCTTGACTGGATCATGATCAATGTAATTATTAGTTGTCTGCACCAAAGGCACTATAATCTGTTGATCAGATTATTTATAAGTTGTTGTCAAGAGTTTTATCAAATGTGAAATTTTAGCAGAATCACATAATTAGGTTTTGGTGTTGTTCCAAGTCACAATCCCGATCTGGAGTTTTTCAAATGTTTTGTGTAGCAGACTGCTTTATTTGCACTAGTCTGTGTAGAAGTTTGCACCATAGATGTAAAAAACGTTTTTTACGTTTTTTATTCTTGCCACGATGGTACGTTTTTTTACCATTTTTTTATTTTTCAGTGTTTTTTATTGTTCTAAAAATGTCCACTGAAATTTGAAAATTTCACTGAGAACGTCGAGAAGCACTTCTAAAGCCACAGAAACGAATTAATAGGCTATAGTGGTGGTAGTTTACTTACTTAGTCTAGTGATACTTGGCTTTGTGACTACACGGTTGAATTGAAATTGAATAAAATTTTCTCTTTCTTTAGTACTGCACTTACAGCATTAGGTTTTTGGCAAGAAGTTGGATAAATTAAGGCTAACGTTTCTATCAACGTTTTTAAACGTCTTTCTATTTTTGCCATGTTTTTCTAACGTTTTAAATATTTTCTGGAACAGTTTATTGTGCTGTCCAGGGGCTTCTCATTAAAGCTGCTATTTGTTGTGATGTTCAGAATTATTGCTACTCCAGGTCGGCTGATGCATATTCTAGTGGAGATGAATCTTAGACTGCAGTCTGTCGAGTATGTCGTATTCGACGAAGCCGATAGGTTTGTGATGTCAATGTTTGTGCAGTTTTTTCAATTACCTCTGCCAAGGAGGTAATGTTTTTGCCAGTTTTCGTTTGTTTGTTTGTCTGTCTGTCTCTCTGTTAGCAAGATAACTCAAAAAGTTATGGACCGATCTTCCTGAAATTTTGAGGGTATGTCGGGCATGGCACAGACTACCAGTGATTCAGTTTTGGGGGTGATCCGGCAGGAATCCTGGATTCTGGATCACTTTGAAATTTTCGTTACCATTGTGTTAAAGGGGGCATAAGGGAACCGCTGGCAAAGTGAATATGGTGATGCCACCTGGCGAATAACATTGCCTTGGCGGAGGTATCTGCGGGCTATGACTGCTTTCTAGTTTACTGCATATGTTGGCGACATTGTCAAAAATTATTTAGCTGAGAGCTGCAGCCTGGATTAGCTTATAGGTGAATTACTCCAGTAAGCACAGAGATAGAGTTAGAAATGTTTCTAAGTAGTGTACGTATTATATCACATCATACGTAACATTCATAGTGCTTTACAATTTCAGTACATCAATAATAGATGAAGATAGAAGGTTAATTTTTGAGGGGATTTTTTTTGCATGTGCTGAATATGTGGTGTTGAGGAAATTAGTAGAACGACAGTTACAGCTTGATAGAGCTTTGCACATAGTGCAGATTTTTAAGGTTAAAAGTTTGAGTGGTCTTTTATTGTTAGCTTTTAAAGACAAATGTGTTTGTATGTAGTAATTTTTTTAGATATTGTGGCCGACCATGTTTGAGACGTTTGTGATACGAGAGGCTGAGGCGTTCAAAAAGTTTGCGGACTGACGTAGAGATGTGCATCATATTTTGTTACTTTTCTTCACATTTTTTTGCAGCTTAAGTGCCTTTGGTCCAGTGTCTCTGTGCTCGTATTTTGTTGTAGAATAACTTTTGATCATGCTCTTCCAGCCAGCGATTTACCCATCATCAGCAAATATGTCTCCTTTCATGATAGCCTTATAATAAGCTGTGCAATATTGCACTGCTAGATGGTACCAACAAGTTGTGCAGCAGCATTTACAATGTCCATCTATATCAGGCTACAAAATTGTTGAATGGCACTGGCAATCCACATGCCAAATTGCTGGTCCGAAGATCAAAATTTTTTGCAGTTGAGTCTAAGCTTTGGAGAAACGCTGGACCAAGTGCATTTGTGTTGCAAAAGACTACAGTTTGTTAGAAAGTGGCAAATGCCTAATTGTGACAGTCTACAAATTTTCTGATTGGCCCTCAGACTGTGGCTGCATGCAGACTGTTTGAGATGGGGTTTCAAGACCAGCTGCATTCAATCCTCGCTCGGCTCCCAGATTCACGACAGACTCTTCTGTTCTCAGCCACGCTGCCGAAGCTTCTTGTCGACTTTGCCAGGGCTGGACTGCACGACCCGACACTGATACGGCTTGACGTTGATTCTAAGATCAGCGACCAGCTCAAGGTATGTCGCAAATTTACGTACATTTGCTGTCAGTTTCTGCTTAACTCTATATATATTTCTTGTCTTATTGTGGTTTCTTTGGCATTGTTGATGAAGCCCAAATTCCGTTACGCTGACTTTCATCCGAAAGTTTCCGTGAAAGTCGCAGACACAAACCATGAAAGTCATGAACGCAAATCATGAAACAGGGATGTCATGGGAAAGTTTCAGGCTTTTAATCATGTCGAGGTGGTTGCCGTAAAGTCCATGGCAAGTCCACAACAAACCTCTTTGTGTTGTTCCAATGGAATTTTGTCCGTGACAAGACACAGGTAAGTCCATGACAAAGTCTGTGGACTTTGTGGTGGACGCAAATCAATGAAAGTTCGCAGACTTTGCATAAAGTCGGCATAATGGATTTTGGGCCTTTGACAGCACATGGACATCTGGTTTGTCAGATATCTTGCTTTATCATTTTTCAAATTTTTTCAACTTGGACTAACTCCAGATTTTAGCTGGTTCTGTTGACTAATGTCGTGTAGATCTTTCTAGGCAAATTTTGACGATTGCTGGACTGAATACAAGCACAGGTCATATGATAATTCTGCAGTGAATGTCGTTGCCGCAGATGTCTGTGTAGTGTCTGAAACATTAGAACCTGTTATTTATGTACATCCATGCAGATTTTATTTTTGCTGTCACTTTTATTTTTGTTTCTCCATTTAATCATGGTTGTCATACCGACTTTGTGCGACCCATATGGCTTGTCAGTCTTTGTCTTCTTTTGCATGAAATGTTGAGTGAAATTGGTGTGGAAATATTTTAATGAAAATGTCATATGATACACTGCTGGTGTACAGCTGGCGTTCCTGCAATGTCGCTCTGACGACAAGTCAGCCATCTTGCTCCATCTGCTGCAGAACGTTGTCAAACCGTCTGAACAAACTGTCATCTTTGCCGCTACCAAACATCACGTTGAATTTCTTAATATGGTTTGACGATTTGCTGACTACGCCACTTTTGTACTTTTTGTACTTTCTGTATAACTTTTACCACAGCTTTGTTGCTTTAATTGCCAAGTGTATTCAAAGGAACAAACTCTACCAAACTCATATTGTATTAGTTGTTTGTTAGGTATATGGTTAAATATTTAAACATAAGACATATTTTATATATCGACTGCTTTGGTTGGGAAAGGCATCAAGTAACACCAACTGACCCAGGTGAACTCAGAACGCGTAGAGGTTGAAATGACTGCCGATGAATTGTGGACTGTTAGACAACTGAATATCATTAGAATCAGTGGCTTCTATCCCCCCAAATCTGGAATCAAATTCGGGCACAACTTCCCTTCTTAGTTTTGGGCTGAGGTCCCCCTCCCAATTTCTGACTCAAGTTTCCCCCTCTATTTTGGGCTTCTTTCACCTCTAGGGAGAAAGTTTTGTTAAGGGTGTAGACAGCCCAGTGAAAAAAATAGGGGGAAGTAAAAATAAGGGGCAGAGTTTCTTTTGTTAAAGGTGCAGATTGAAAAATAGGGGGAAGTAAAAAATAGGAAGTTTTGATATCCAACCTTATCAAAACTCTCCTCCCATGTTTCACTGGGTGCAAGCTGCCCCCACCAGGTATAGGGATAGAAGCCGCTGATTAGAATTATGGTGATAGTGCTGTGTCTTTGAAATTACTACTATTTTAAGTAGTCATCTGATGGCCAGTGTCGTCCGGATATACAGAGACATATCGGCTTTGCCTTTGCAGTAATGTCCTCATTAGACAACATCTGGAAAGATAAACGACTATCTCTCTCTATTATAATCCATGTTTACCTTGCCTTGGTACAGTCAGTGCTCCTATACGCGTCCGAAACTTGGACCCTAACAGTGGTAGACAGCAAAACACTAGACGCATTCCACATGAAATGCCAGCGCCGCATCCTAGGTATATCATGGCATCAGTTCGTGCGGAACGAAGAGATTGCAGCTCGCACTGTTCTCCCTTTCCTATCTACCACCATCTGTTGTCGTTGCTCAGCCATCTTCGGACACCTAACAAGGCTCAGCGACGAAGTACCAGCTCACAAGGCACTCCACAGTTGCGTCAGGTTGTCTCAGGGACGCCTCCCAGACCCTACATGGAAACGTCGTCCCGGTCGTCCGCGTGGCAGGTGGATAGATCAGCTCTGAAGAGACAACAACCGCCCACCTGCTGATCAATGGAAGCTGGCTATCAGGCGTGGTCACGGTGGAAGAGCGATGCTACGGTCCAACGACTACGCGACTACCTGACCTGACCTGACTATTTTAAGCTGGCTTGGTGATGTAACGGTAGCCTAGGGTGTCAGAAGAACTTTGCTGACTGTGTAATGGTAAAGTTTGAATTTTTAAATTGTGATTTGTGCTGTTTTATATCTACAACCACGATGTCACCCTTATATAAACTGAACAGTTTTTTTTACATAATCTAGGTATATAACCAACACTACGACCCTGTCAACTCAGCCTTCCATCCTTTCGGAGTAGGTAAATCGAGTACCTGCTTGTCTGTCTGGGGTTAAGGTGGGGTGTGTTTACTTGTGTCGGGTGGCAACTAACACGGTGTGATATCATATGACAGGTGATGCTCTGTAGCTGTCTGATGGGTTTCCTATTAAGAGCTGTTAAACATTTTTACCACTATTTGTGCAAACATGTTTATGTCTTTCTGCTGTTGGCTATATGACTTGGCACTTTGGGCGTCACAAGCTGATAAATGTAAATCTCTGCTTCAACGAGCATGTGTTTAATGTTTGCAGCTGTTGATGAAGGCAAACATCCCGTGCTCGTACTCATACAGTGCTCTTGATCCGACGGCACGAAAGATAACTGTCGCAAAGTTCCGCCAGCGTTTGACCCGTGTTCTCGTCGTGACTGACTTGGCAGCACGTGGTATTGATATTCCAATGCTGGACGTCGTCATTAACTTCAATTTCCCGGCAAAACCGAAGTTGTTTGTTCATCGTGTCGGTCAGTACTCGGTAGTTTTTATGTTTTTGGGTGCGTAAATTTGCACAGATTTTGATACCCACTTGGTGTTGCCACTTTTAGTTTTTTTTGGCTAATGATAACAGTCGATTTTAACGTTCTACACTTTTTCATGTGAGACTTAGGATAAGGTAAATATTTCAGCACACTTTGCTTGTGTATCAGTGCCACATCAATCACTTTCCACATTCAGATGTCAGCAAAAGACACATTACTTGTCACGCCTAGAGTTTGCATCATTATGTATCCTGATTCTGATTTCACAAAATCTTATGCTTTTATACTAACTTGGCGATATGTGTCAGTACTTGTATGTTCTCTAGTTTGCCTCAGTTTCGATGCAAAGTGTACTTTTGCAGGAACTTGCCCAACACTTGTGGTATAAAAATGTTTTTGGAGACAGGTCGAGTCGCTCGGGCAGGTCGTAGCGGTGTTTCATACTCGCTGGTTTCACCTGATGAGATTCCGTACATCATTGATCTTCATCTCTTCTTTGGACGACCTCTCAAGTTTGCCAATTTGGCCAAACCAAACACAGGTATATAAATTATTATCAGGCTCCAAAGGATTTTATTTTTTGACGAAAAACTGAGGAAATGATGAAAACTGGTGGTCGTAACACAAATATTGATTTTTGACTAAATTTGTCGAAACTTATGGAATTAGCACTTTTTGACTACTGGTAAAGAAAAATGGCATTTTTGACAGCAAAACCCCTTGGAGCATACTTGTCATAACAAACACTCAATTTTGGATGGCAAAAAAACTGGCAATATTCGGGATTTATGGCAAAAGTTATGACCAAATTGACACTTTTTGACAAATGAAAAGTGGAAGCCAAAAGCCTCGGAACGGCTTTGTCAAAACTTTATAGAATACGTTAACAGCAGTTACGGTTATACACTGCTGAAGGGCCTTTTTTGGATGCTGAAAAACTGCCAATATTCTGGATTTGTGGCAAAATTTTTGACAAAATTTGCTCTTTTTGATGAATGAAAACTGGCATTTTTGGCGACAAGTTCTTTTTGAGCCTAGCTATTATTAATTATATTAATCCATCTTTATAGTATCTGGACTGTGGTTGTACAAAAGAGAATTTGCAATTTGCCTGTGGAAATATGACAGTAAGTAAGTAAACTTTTTCTTTGTTTCTCTAACAGTTGATAAACTGTTGACATTGAAGGCAACTGCTGGCGGATTTTTGTTTTATTGAGACTACGGTACATCATGACCTTCCTTTTGAGTGCACCATGTATAAGTAGTTATTAACATACTATGATTATGATGTGATATCTAAGATGCTGTAGTTCCTCTCACAGTGAAAGAATGAAAGCCAGTGTTGCTATGTGTTCAGATACAGACGGCATTTATGGTCTGGTGCCTCAGCGTGTTATCGATGAAGAAGATGAGAAACTTTGTGCCTGGAAACAGGACACAGACTTGGTAAGCGATCCATAGTATGCATTATGCGTTATTGTTATGGTCGATTTCTTTATGCATGGGTTAGGGTTAACCACGAGTTTAACTCGAGGAATTACCAGGGTTAATTAGTCGTGCATTGTTCCACAAAAAAATTTGGCATCGAACGATGTGCATGAGGTTTACTCGAGATTTTAAGTTAACGTCTGGTTAGCAAGCCTGTGAGTTAACCTCGGCATGAAACAATGGACCTTTAATGTTGTTATGACAGCCAAATTGTGAGCATTAGATTAAGCATATGTTGCAGAATTAAGAGAAGTGTAATATGTTCTGGTGAAGAAAATAATAATATCACTACTAATAACAATAAAGTGACATTTCCCACATTTATCGTTTATTTCTGAACAGTTCATCAGAAGCCAATGCAGTGTTTCAATGCATCTGTGAAAGCTCATTGCTTAGTACGTGAAAATTTGCTAAACAGTTGCCGTCATTAGCTTTTGACTAAATTGACAGTTAATTAATTGTTAATTTTTGTAAAGTAAACTATTTGAAAAAAATTAGTCAACAGCTTTAATACTTTTATTTTAAAATTTTAGAAGCTACTCAAGCAGCATGAGTGTGATGTGATACAGTGAGCATTCTGCAAAATGTCAAGGTGTAAATGGCTGACATATGCTTTAAAGTGAAATAATAATAAGCCATCAGGCTTAAACAGGTAGATGGCAAGTGACCAGATGGGCTGACCTTAATCCCATGACAAGGTGGTAAACCCATGGGGCAGTATGCATAACAACATTGTAGGTTAGTTTGGACGTAAGGCTTACGTCGCGACTAACTACTTCCAAACTAGAAAGTTACGTTCGATGGCATGCAAAATGCTGTCATACCGAGCGACTAGCTAGTCACGACGTAGTTGACGTCGGGTAGTTTGACTCTGGAATTTCATGGCAGAAACATGCCCGACCTTGCTCAGCGTGCAGCTAAAAATAGACACAGGCAAACTTGTCGTCTGCTGCAATCTTGAGTGTGCTTGGGCCTAATTACCGCTCCATGGCCTAAGTAAGAATGCATGATGCAAACAAACAAAATGTATCGAACGCTAAATGTTTTATTCAGCAAATTTGAATACTGGAATTGGTTTCAATAGCGTAAGTGACTCGGCAGAAATTATCTACGATGCATGACGTGATTGCAGCTGCTCTTTGGCGACGTTAGTTCACATTGACAACGACCAACTAAATATTTATGACAGGTTGCTGGAGTGACTAGCATTAGTTTGGACGTAGTTGGTGGCGTGGCGTAGTTGGTAACGCGTTTCGGCTGAAACGAAGTTACTCTACGCCGGGCCCGGTTAGTACTGCGATGGGTGACTGCCTGCGGGCAGGTAAGCCATCTCGGTGCGAAGCCTGCCAGCTAGGTCAACTCAGCCTTCTACCCTCCGTGGGACAGTAAAATGAGTAGTAACTCATTTACATGGGTTACAGAAGGTGTGGATCTTGGTACAGCAGACTGGGGTTGCCTAGCCGGCCGCTGCGCCAGCCTGTGTCTGGTTGCGTGGCAGGCGGCTCTGGTTAGTGACGAAAGCGCATTAGAGGCTTGCGCATGCTCGCGATGATGCGCTATACAAGTTGACGACCTTTACTTTTTTTATCTTTGTAGGTGCCTGACTAGTGCTATGACGTCGTTATGTATACCGACTTAGCAGTACATCTGACGTTAATCAATTTTAGTTTGGAAGTAAAGTTACGACGTTGTTATGCATACGACTCCTGGTCTGGAATGTCACCATTGCCAGTACGTTGGCTGCGTCTTATGCAGACATTGCCGCTACTGATGCGAGACTCGTGGCTGACCAGGCAGCTGACAGAAAGTCTGATAAGTACGCAGACTTAACGGCATTCTATGTCTTTGAGCCCATTGCGGTGGAAAATTTGGGGCCCTTCAATGCTTTAGCACTGTAGTTTATCAGCAGTCTGGGTCATAGGATTAGTAGCTTTTCCAGCAACGATATGGAGGCTCGGTTTTTTTTATTCCGGCATATTTCTGTGACAATCCAACGTTTTAACTCGGTGCTTTTGCACAACTTTTTTTCATGGATTTGCCAGACTGATAGCCATTCTAGCTTTGTTTTAAACTTTTGTTTTTAGCCCCCAGTATCCTTTCCTATTGGCGGTTTAAAAATAATAATTAGAATAATAACAAATTAACATGATGCTGATGATGTTGGCAGGAAACGTTGCTGCATGTGGCGAACAATGCGTACAAGCAATACTGTAAGAGTCGACCGGCTCCGTCAGTTGAGAGCTTAAAACGATCAAAGACTTTCTCCACCGCTCGGATTGGATTCCACCCAATATTCAGTATGCTTTTGCTACATAATACTTCCATGACTTTAAGTTGTATTTACTGTATATTTTTTGCAGACTTCTAAAGTTGATTTGAGATGTCATCATCAGTAATAAATATGTGTAATAAGTCAGTGTGCTGTATGTGCGAAAAAACTGTTTTAAATTTTACTGTGGACAGTGGACATGTGAAATAAGAATTTTGGAAACTGTGTTTAGTCATTTAATATTTAGCTACGCTGTTAATTTTAGCAGTATTTATGGCATCTTTTAGTTACACTGTGAGGCATAAAAACACACCAAAATTTAACGATCATAACTTGAATTATCTTGGATTATCTTGAATAACTTGGATTGTCAAATTTTAATGATTTTTGTTAAAAACTATTCCTGACATCAAGTGATTATTCAAGTTTTCATCTCACCCAACATATGTTTCTGCACTACCTGGGAAAATCAAAACGCATGAAATTGGCATTAGAATGAACAAAATATACCAAAAACTATCCATGACATTATTGATTATAACTTAAAAAAGGATAATGGGATTATAATAAATTTTGGTACGGACATTCTGACACAACTGGCGATCAAATGGCCTTTCAAATTTTCAGCTCACTTAATGTCTTTTTCTGCATTATCTGGAAAAATGAAGAAATGCAACATGAGTTAGAATAAAGAAAAAACATCGGTGAATTTCATCATTTCAGATGTGTAGCCCCGAACAGCCCTGATCACAGTCCATTCGACAGTATTTGCAGTGCAGTCTATGGAACACTGTTTAAGAATATCAATAAACTTAAGAAGCAATTGGTTGAAGTCTGAAGCAGAACATTATCAACACTGCTGTCAAAATATGGAAAATGCACCTGCCTGATTGTGTTTACACAAATGGCCGATATTTCAAATATTTACTGTCACTAGTTGCACAACTAGACAACTGGATACAATGTCAGCCACAGTGCTAAAAATTTGGACAAAATGTGCTAAATATGTGTTATTTGAACCAATTAATGATACTGCATTGAATAAAAAAAATGTAATATTTTGCATGGTCTGCTTTCCCCGGGTAGTGCTGAAACAGACGCTTGGTGAGGCGGGAACATAAATTGTCATTTGATGGCCAGTTGTATCTAGAATATTTATACCAAAAATTGTTATAAACTGATAATCCATCCTCAAGTTACGATCCATAAATTTTGGTGTGTTTTTTTATGCCTCACAGTATATTTGAACATGCATGTGTGTACATGCGTTGGTTTTGACTGCTGTCTTCCAGCTTCACAAAGAAACTTGTAAAGTTTCTTGTAACAGCATTTTTTGTAGGTTTTATGCTTGTTTGATACTAGCTAGAACATTGTTAGGGCGCAGAGTGAAAGCTTAAGCGTTGCATTTGTGTGGTTGATACATTGCCAAATCACTGTTCTATCACACATTTGGTGATAGGCTAGTAATAACTAATTGATAATACTCCCCTGTGTTATTAACTGATTGTTTTATCGTGATATTTGTGTGGTTTTGGATAATAAACTATCTTTCTTTTTATTACCCAGATCTACATAATAGTAGCTAATTTCGTGGCTGTTTTATGGAAGTGGAGATGAGCACCGATTGCATTAGTCACAAAGCTGTAAGAGCGCTGTTAACTATCGGCAATTTTGCATTTAATTTATCGTGGTGTTAACCAAGCAACCCCATCTCTCAGCCATAGTCCAGTCAAGGCGCCTGTCCCTGTTCGGATACATTGCACGAATGCCTGTTGAAACAGATGCAAAACAGATCTTAACAGCTTCCCTCACAGGAAACTGGACGAGACCACTGAGACGTCCTCGTATTACATGGATAAAATCCAGCGACCTCAATATGGACAACACAGTTGACTTGGCTCAGAACCGTCCACTCTGGAGATTGATGTCTACGTCGTTGGGCGCTACGCACTCTTAGTGGTGCTTGCCAGAAATGATGATGATGATGGTGTTCACTAGCTACCACAGCTGACAGTGTGCTCTGCTGTCATGTGCTAGCAGTGTGTTGTACATTGTTCCGTGTTTGTGCTGCAGTAAACTCTGGAGCAGCGGCAGATAGTGATGAAGTCAGTCAGGTGAAGCTACTGGAGGCGATGAAAACTTATCGACCACATTCGGTATGCTTTCTCGTTGCGTGAAATCTGTGTGTATAATATCGCAGCCTTTTTGTTTTATTGCAAGAACTACAGGGTATACCTAAAGCGCGAGCAGTTGATTTTTTAAATATTTTTTTGGATACATAGCTGAAGTTTTTGTTACTTAAAGTGACAGTTTATGAAACTCAATATTTTAATCATGTTTGGTTACTCAAGTCCACAGAGAGTGTGGTGTTAGTTTCTTAGTTTACATTTTTACTTAAAGTCACTGGCCAGATTGCGGTTATTGATAATACTCATCAGTAGAGATCTGTGGTCTGATTCCCAGAATATCTTAAAATAATCTTAAAATATTTCTTACATTCACTGTCATCTTAGCAAAGTGAGCTAATCCATGTCTCAAGATAATATCTTATGACCACTTTGGTGTCTTGGAACAATTAGGAAGAAATAAAACAGTCTTAGGACATCTTAACCTTTGTCTTAAGATGTTCTTAAGATGTATCTTAAGATAAATTTTATGACAGTGTATTTTAATCTTAGGATTTTTATCTTAAGATCTTCTGTGAATCAGGCCCCTGCGTGATTGCAGACAATATTCGAGATAAACTCGACAAGTCGGATGCCAGCATTTGCCGTAATGAAGGAGAAACGCAGCCACGACGGGTCGGTGATTGCGAGGAAACGACGCGGCGTCATTCAGTCGATGATGATGCAGGCAGATAGCAGAGATGCTTCAGATACTGCTGCTGCTGCTGCTGCAACTGACAATGATGTGCAGGTAGTTTCCCTCAGTCAGCATTGTCCTGTTAAGCTCGAATTCCATTACGCCGACTTTGCATCAAAATTAGCGGAATTTGTCATGGACTTTCCCCTTGTCTTGTCACAGACTAAATTTTGTTACAGCGACACAAACGGATTCATCACAGACTTTTTGCGGACTTTGTAGCAACCATCTCGACATCTGAAGATAGTTTGAAAGCCCAAAACTTTCCTGTGACATCTATGTTTCATGGTTTGCATCCATGACTTTCGTAGTCTCTCTCCATTAGTGAAAGTCAGTGTAACGGAATTTTGGCTTTACAGAGCTTTGCAGCTGCAGGGTCGTTGCTAATTTTCATTTCCAGGCCATGAACTGACTCAGCTGAGTTGTATGTGTGTTAGGCCTCATCTTTATCATATACTGCTGTTACTTTCCTGGTGATTAAGCTGGTACCAAATTATACTGCTTGGTGACAGAGGCATATGGGTGTGAACAACTTGCCCAGGGTTATAATCTCCATTATTCAAACTTGCAATCTCTCGATTGTGAGTACAATGCGCTAACCATTAATACCATCAAGCAAATGTTATCTGCACATGCATTGTCGAAACAAGACCATTTGTGAATTGAATTAAATCCGATAAAAATTACTTATGTAACTGTGATGGTTAAAGGTCCATGGCCACGGTCAAACTCACTAGCGCAATTTCTGTAGAATTAAATTAGACATTTAACCTCGCATATATAATATGTCGATTTGAGCTTCATAAATATATGAAATTAATGGGTGAATTCAAACGAAATGCGGCATTATGTTACGTTATGCGAATTATTCTAATCTATCAGTGCCCGCAGTGTCGTCATGACCCTAGCCCATATAGATCATGAATATTAATGGCTAGCC
>Ga0209671_1002443_pt1 | contig 16982 bp, 9 predicted proteins | sample WorMetHERISLAND2_2_FD_187401 | JGI IMG/M metagenome (GOLD analysis project Ga0209671, IMG submission 187401) | Marine gutless worms symbiont microbial communities from Max Planck institute for Marine Microbiology, Germany - Olavius geniculatus... | ecosystem: Host-associated > Annelida >...
GGAGAAGAAACAGTGAAGGAGCAGCAGTGCAGCCTATGGCACCCAGTAAACTCCACTCTACCCCAAATATCAACAAAAAGCTAAACTAATACTGTTTTTACACTGACTTCCAGTACTAGGTGATGGATTTGTAATCATAATACAAACGAAAACCACACCAAAGCAAATCTAAACGTCTCTTGAAACTACTGACACTACATGCTGATACGACATCATCAGGTAGCGAGTTCCATAGCTTAACTATTCTAGTTACAAAAAAGTGTTTACGGAGACCATATTCCAACACAACTGGGGCACCAGTTTATATCTATGTTTTCTGGTATTATAACTTCATAAGACTTTATTAACATAGATTTATACTGCAACTGTAGACATTGTGGAAGGTCTCACTATTCCCTGAGATACTAATAGACTGGCCACAATACTTCACAGCTAAGCAGAGCAGTGGCAAGTGGGTCAGCTTGCCCACTAGCTGTCACCACGCTCAGGTGTCAATGACACTGTTGGAGAGTCTAGTGAGTGAACAGCAAATACCGACTGGCCAGCCAGAACTCAATTGCAGAGGCAGACTAGGCAGATAGCGGCAACAAGTCAAAGTGTAAACTATGGACGTCAGTCGCAGCAGCGTAACTGCCTTTTTAGGTATCACCCTCACTAGATTATCGCAGCTAGCACTGGACCACTGGTGGGCAGCTCCAGCGCAGTGTTGTGATCCTGTCTGTCGGCATATCAGTTCGTCACGGAATATAGTGAGACCGGATGTGAGCCATGCTGAAGTATGCAGGCGAGAAGGGCAATGGTGACAGCAGTTATGTCGGTGGCACTCTTACTGCAGACAGACAAGAAATGTTGCTGACAGCCTTTATGACAGAATATGGGACTAAAAATTAAGCATTTGGTTACTTGCGGTGATGGTTCTCAGATGTTCGCAGATGTCAAGAGCCACAGTGGTGCCTGGGGAAAACATTCTCCTGGCTCCCATCTGGGGAGAAAATTTTTTGAATTTTGCTTTTTAAAATGATGCATTCTGGTGTACTTTGTATAAATTTTGAGCCACAGCAGAGTCCTAAAACATCGAGGGGCCTGGGGAAAACTCCCCCTCTTCTCTTGGGTCTGGGTCGCCGGGACTAACTAACAAGGTGGCTCATGAACCTGGGCAAAGAAGATGCCTAAAATTAGTGTTAACTGCTCTGACCTAACTGCTGTTGTCATTTTGGCCACTGCACACATTGTAAAGCCAGCTGTATAGCCATCTCCAGGCTTGCATGCCTAGTTAAGCAATAAGCATTGCCAGCAGATATTTCAGTAGGTTTGTAATTTTCCAGCTTTTATGAATTATATGTACAAATGTTACTATAGCATATAATGCATATTATGTATACCAGTCAGTAGACAGAAGTGAAAAGAAGAAGCAGAAGAAGGAAGAGGAAGAAGTGGAGGAAGAATCATAAGAAGAAGAAAGAATTGGAGAATTTTCGAAAATATATTTACCAGGGTGCAGTACTGCAGGTATGACTTTGTTAGTGAAAGTTAATACATCACGCAATGCTACATAACACTGCTGTGCTTTCTTGGTTGTCCACAACGTTAGCACTCTTGCTGGCCGTGTGGACATGTACTTGTGACGACTTAGTTTTGCAGATGCAGACCAAAAGTTGTGCTGTGGCATTTTTCAGAGAGACAGCATTTGCCCTAGTATGGAAGTTCCATAATTCTGCATTTTTATATATTTTTCATGAAGAGTGTGCTTTTATCTGTTGAAGCTGATTAGTCATTTGCTGCTGTTTCGTTTTTAGTTCTCTTGAGTTATGTCGGCGCACACACCAGCTCTCAACCCGGAAGCATTCGTTCAGTGTCCGTATGAAGAAAACCACAAGATCCGCAATAAACGTGTTCAGATCCACTTAGCCAACTGCCGGAAGGTAAGTTGTTGTTTTTGCTTTTTATTGTATGTTTTTGCTATTATACTTGTTTAGTCATGTGTAGATTAATCTGATGTCTGTAATAATGGTGTGATAAAAATTGTTTGTTTTCTGTTATTAGAATAATCCAGGAAAGGCAAAGGCTACAAAGCGTTGTCCATTCAATGCCATACATATTCTTCCAAAAGTTGAGCTGAGCTGGCATACAATGAATTGTCCTGATCGTGGCATTGTGGAACGTGAGATTCTTCACGGTTAGTTTGTCCTTGTCGGATGTTTTGTTGAATTTATTTAGAAATTAGAATGAAAGGCCGATGTTGTTTGCTGCATTGTTATTATATTATTTCTAGTAAGTTTAGTAGTAGAAGTAGGCACTAACAAATTATTAGTGTCTAATTTTTACACGCGTCTTAGTTCTGTTTGTCTGTTCGTTCGTCACACAGGTGGATCAGTCAAAAACAGTGCAAGCTAGGATCACCAAATCTTCACCATCGGCTCCTTGGAGGACTCTAGTTTCAGGATCCGTAAAGCTTTTCCATGAATTCGAAAGGTGTCTCCCCGAGTAAGAGTGCTAAATGAGAGGGAGATAGAAAATTTGCGATTTTTAACCAACACGGCTGCACGAGATGGGTCACACCTTCTGGCGAGTGTAAATGAAATGCTATAGATAACTTAATGTCAATTACTTCGATCGGTGAGCTTAGATTTTGTTCGCACCGGGCCTTCTAACATGCACTGCTATCGTGCATTCCCCTTTGCATTAGGTGGGCTTTCCTTGTTGAGTTTTTGTTGTTTACAAGACTAAGTGACTTTGGATATGATGTTACGTAGAGTTTTGCAACTGCAGTGTATTGTTTCTGATATCTTATTTAATAGATTCTGACTTGCTGAAGATTTTCATTTAGTGTTTGTTTGACTACTGTCAGTTTAGTCTTTTACCATTTGTTTTTCATTGTATTTATGTCTCATATAAACGGATAGTACATATATACATAGACATACTAATGTTGTCATTGTTACGACTGTTATGATGTGAATAGAAACAGCACAGGAGAAGTCATTGTTCAATTCTGATGCCAACGTGGCACCAATAGTGAACCATGATTTTGGGTCCGATGAAAACTGGCATATTGGTGCGTAAAATGTAACTACGTCTTTAGGCCTACTTTTGTCACCTTGATCTGCTGCTCTAGCCCATAACTAGGGAATGACTGTTTGGTTTATGAACTAGATTGACATGTGTACTGAACAGTCAGCTTTTTGTGCATTTGCTACACTGCCTAGATATTGCCTACTTATGGACCATAAGAATAGGTGCTCTTACATTATCCGGCGTGTAACTAGTGCGTCTGATTTCCTTATTACATATTGCACGAAATGAAGGTGTTTTATCTAATTATTATCTGAGCACCAGTCACTATTTGTGTATGCTTTGACTGACTGTGAGCGTAGAGAGCATGACTGAAGGACCAAAAGTACCATTCATCTGGGGTGCAAGGTTTCGCCAGCCTCGCGGTGAGCCTGTGATACTGCAAGACAGTACTGAAGTGCCAGTGACACAGTCGGTGAAAACTACGTTGGCGTCACAGCAGCTGGTTGCGCCACCGAACCACGCATCTCGACCCACTGGTAACACAACACCACGCTGTTGTCCATTTCTTTGCCAAATATTGAATGCTTAGTTTATGTGTTATTATAATTCTTATATAGACATGTTCTCAAGAAAAATTTGCAATAAAGCTACCACATCTGATCTGACCACATCTCCGCACTTGTCCACTTTTGCTGAACCCAGCTTAATTTTGTCAATATCTGGAAGTTGGCCTACTAAACAAGACCTCTAACTGGTTTGGTTAGACCTAGGGTTCCGACATCAGCCTAAAAATGCCAAGAAGTTCCGTTACTGGTAAGTGCAGTTTTTGTGCCACTAATGACTATTTCAGCAGCTCTATAACTTTTCAGTGCAAAGGATGATAAAACTCGATGCTAATAAGTAAGTAACTACATCTGCTCTTGCCAGTTAATTTAATTCCGGTTATAGCTGTCAGTCGCTCTTGACACCATCTAGTATGCTTTTCTGACAAACCAGTAGAACCAGCAGATTGGGTTTAAAACAGGTTTTTTTATGCGTGAAAGCAGCTATTGCTTTGAGCACATTTTAGCCATCACAATTCTGTCTGTCTTTCCGTCTGTCACACGGGCGGATCAGTCGAAAACGGTGCAAGCTAGGATCACCAAATCTTCATTGTCGGGTGCCTGGAAGACTCTAGTTTCAGGAACCGTAAAGCTTTTCCATAAATTTGAAGGGGGTCACCTCGAACGAGGGCGCTAAATGAGAGGGGGGTGGGCAAAATTTGCGATTTTTGGCCAATAAGTCGCTGTATCTCAGTAACGGTGCAAGATAGGGCCTAGGTTACTATTAATCACTTATATGTAGTCGTACACTGGCTCTCGATTGGTGCCCAATTCAATGACCTTGAACACCAAAATAGGGGGTTTTATAGATTTTTTGGCGATTTCGGGCTGCGACACAAGTCTATATCATTCACAAGGTAGCGCCACGCTACTATCATTATGCGATTCAGATAGAGAATTTGGTATTTGTATATTAACTTAGCGTGAACCGGAACTGCTATAGGCTTTCGCGTGTCTCGTGAGCATTAGCTCAAATTTCTTGTTAAACATTAAGACACTTATAGTAAGTGGACAGCAGTTTGTTGAACAATAAATTCCAGGACTGTTCAGGACTGTTCTTTTCAGTAAACACACAGTGACAATTGAAAACCAAAACTATTATGAAGTTGTACAGTCACTGTTGTACATCACTTACTGTGGTTTCATTTGTGACATCATACAGTGACGTCATTATTATTAAGATATAAATAATGGGCATTGACGTTTGGCATATGCAGAGAATAATCATAAAATTTTCTAGTTGCTGAAAGCATAGAAAGAGCTGAAATTTATTGTAGATTATCTGTTGTAATCAGCAGTGACATTTTATTATGTTTTAAAGTATTTGAATAGTTTGCCCACTTTTGCAGCGATATCAGTCAGTCAGTGACGATGTCAGTGTTGGAGCACTGCAAACGGCAGAAACGGCCAGCTGCAGATAAAGCATCTTTTGGTTTACTTGGATAGTTTTTCTCACAGACTTTTTGCTTGAAGGACATAGTGTGAGTGAAAATATTGCTGTGCATTATTGTCCAATTGATTAGGACCAGCAGTTCGCAGCAATTGGCCAGGTTTGCTGCAGAAAGGTGTCATTCTTTAAAATGCTAGTGCCCCCACCGTGCATTAGGCTCATTAGACAGTTAAGAAAATTGAAGAGATATGCTGGAAACTGCTATAGCATTTGCCATGCAGCCCAGACTTAGCTCCAAGTAATTTTTATTCGTTTGGACCTCAGAGCGAATCAATTGGAGACATAAGGTTCAAGAATGATAAAGATGTTCACCTCTTTGAATGTTAAAGATTAGTGTGTTATTTTTCAACATATCGTCAGAGTTTGTTCAGAAATTTGTCCTGTCATAAAATTTTTCTATTAAAATCATGCATATTGAAGGGAGATTGTTGTTACTGTGCAGGTGTTCTACCAAGCACCATGAAGCAGGTGGGTCTGGGACGTGGTTGCATTCGGCTGCCAGTTACCGCTAGCATCCAGTCAACGGCCACTGGTCCAAGATTTGCCACATCGTCGTCAGCTTTCAACGTTGATGCTTTAGTCGGTCGTCCTAACATCGTCGGCGGAGGTCAGCATGGTGACATTTACTGTTGGATATAAAAGCAGTCTTCAATCAGACTAGCAATCTTGCTAGTCAGCGGGTGTCACTAATTGTGATAACAGAGTGTTCATTTATGCTTTCTTATTAGTGCATATTTATGATAACTTACTGTCATTTGTATTGAATTGCAGAAAACTACTGAAATAAATTTAGGATTTTTTGTACCAAGGTTTAGAGCTGCACTTGCATCTCGGATCGGATGTTGAAAACTGAAATTTCTTCATTCTGTTCAGTGCTCACTTTCGTTAGCTCTCTTTCTAGTTGCTTTGTGATGATGTGGCCTGTTACAAGCAATTCGTGGTTGTAGCTGATACGTCTCATGTGCATTGGTATTTCAGGCAGCGAGCTAAGCTTTTCTCGTCTTCAGTCTGCAGCCAGCCAGTCAGCCAGTGAAGTGAGCCTGCCATTTGCGTACTCTGCTAGCGCGTACTCCACTGCTAGACATTCGCCAGCCAGTAAGTTGTCCTGTTCACTTTCTACAACTGCCTGTGATCAGTGTGAGTGAGAAGGTTTAACATCCCGCCCGCCCGACACAGTGAAGGTCATTTTGTGAATGCCTTTCCAGGCAGAATGCACACAAACACACAGTAATGGAACAGTAAGTATAATCTTTGCAATAAAGAAGCAGAAAGTTTAATCTTTACAGAAACACTAAACACAAAAAATGAACTAAACCTAAAATTGTAAGAACACGATTATATGCATGCATACGTAATTAACAATAATGATTGTTCTAATATTCTTCCCTCTTACCTCCAGACAGTCATTAATTTCAGAATGCTCTTTATTGGAGGAGAGGGCCTGTCAGCAATATGATACATACATTTTTGTCAGACCACAGCTACAGTACTTGATTTTGTTGCCTCATAAAAATGTTTTATTATGTTTCCTGTAGAGCTCATGTGACAGTGTCTGTCTCTGTATCAAACTTATTTGTGGATTTTGATTATTGTCTGTCCAATGCAATGCTCTGCATAGCATTGGACAGAGTATAAAATCACCTGGGGCGGTATGCATAACAACGTTGTAGCTTAGTTTGGACGTAAGGCCTACGTCGCGACTAACTACTTCCAAACTAGAAAGTTACGTTCGACGGCATGCAAAACGCTGTCGTAGCGAACCACTAGCTAGTCGCGACTTAGTTGACATAAGTTTGACTCTGGAATTTCCTGGCTAAACGAACTCTGCCTCGGCCGGCCTGCAGCTAAAAATAGATATGGCCTGACTTGTCATCTGCTGCAGTCTCGGGCGTGCTCGAGCCTAGTTACAGCTCCATGGGCTAAGTAAGAATGCGCGATGCGAATAAGTGAAATTTATTGAACGCTAAACGTTTTATTTGGCAACTTTTAATACTGCAATTAGTTTCAGTAGTGTAATTGACTCGCCATAAGTCCTTTACGACGCATGACGTGATTGCAGCTTCTCCTTAGCGACATTAGTTTACATTGACAACGATCGACTAAATATTTACAACAGGTCGCTGGAACGACTAGAGTTAGTTCGGACGTAGGCGTCTGACTAGTGCTACGTCGTCGTCATGCATACTGACTTAGCACTACGTCCGACGTAATTCAATTTTAGTTTGGAAGTAAAGTTACGACATTGTTATGCGTATGGCCCCTGAGTGTCCGTACATTCTTGCGTCCAACATTCCTTAAGCTATCTTCCTTCCACCTTCCCTTTCTCTTCCCCTTCTCCTTCCCCGTTCCCTCCTCCTTCCCCTGGTTGCCATGGCAATGAAATTTGGGACAAAATGGGCTATAACTCGGCTTGCGTAAGAAATTTTTGCGAGATTTTTGCGCCTATAGGGGGGTTTTCGGGGATGGGCCATCGAATGCTGCCAATTGCATTTTTTCCTGACTGACCCTCGTTGCCATGGCAATGAAATTTTGACAAAATAGGCTATGACTCGCCTCATGTAAGAGATATCTGCAAGATTTTTTGCGCCTGTAGGGGGGTTTTCGGGGATGTGCCATCGAATGCTGCCAATTGCATTTTTCCCCGACCGACCCTCATTGCCATGGCAACGAAATTTGGGACAAAATTGGCTATAACTCGGTCTGTGTAAGAGATATCTGCGAGATTTTTGCGTCTAAAGGGGGGTTTTGGTTTTGCTGTACAATTTGAAATTAAACTGTATGTTTTTTTCTACCGGTCTAAACAGCTCACTGATTATATGTATACGGACATATGCTGTAAACTGTCAAAATGCATTGGACAGACTCCGTGTTCATATGAACATTATTTTGTATTTTTTTCGGTGAAGTTGGCCATGGCTGAGGAAGAAAGTGATAGGTTTTTTTTCGTTTTGCTCTGGCTTCTGTCGTCGATTTGGATCATCTCGGATTCTATGCCTATAGCGAGCTGAGCATAATTTGCTGACTTGATCATGTTCACCAGGTGGCAGAACTGTAGTCAGCAGATGTTTGAGATCTCTTGATTACTTGTAGTTGTTAATACGTGTATTACTACCAGTGTATTAAATTCATTTTGGATATTCATAAATTTGTTATTATTGCAGTTGATGTTGTAGTTTAATGCAGCGAAAAAAGTATATCAGGTAAAAATGCAAAGACTCATATTTATTGTGTTATCTGTAATGTGTAGGTTCAGGTTCAGCGGCAAGTGGAAATGAGAGGTCAACGAGTACTGTGAGTTGTTTTGTTTGTGAAAATTTGTATTTACTGTACAGTGGTAGCAAACCAATAGAACAAAATAATTAGCCTGCACTTAAAGGCCATTTGCATCGGTTTACGTAACTGTTTTAAAGCGCTAGTTGGCTTTATCAAATGCTAATTGTCAATATTTATTAATTCTCTGATCGCTAATACACCTTAATACCTTAAAAATAAGGTAGATAAAGTACTCCCTTTTCTCTTTTCTTGGCTTCGGCCATTATCGGAAATGTGACGTCATTTGCAGGAGGGTTGCTAACCAGCTTTATTGCGTTGAGGTCAAATACAGCTTAATTTATGGCGAAATAGTCTCAAAAAGCCAAATTTTTCACCAATAGTTGAACCCACTAAAAAGTACAATATTTCAGCACTTCGTTAATTTTACAAACCGCACACCTCTAGTAGTGAACAAATAAACAATGACGTGGTTTTTGATGTCACCTATGCATCATTATTTGTACGATAAATCCAACATTATTCTGAGTAAAACCGATGGGTTTACTATGTTTTCAATGCGAACGTCAGTTTGACAACTAAGCGTTCTGAATGTGACATCATCAGTTATTCTGGTACGTTTGGGTGCGCTCGGCTGGCACAACACATTTGAAAATTACTACAAAGCAATGTTTTCTTTTCATTGGATCAGCGTATTATTAATTAGTGTTACATTCTGCACATATTTAGCCAATATCTTTTCATGCGACCTGGCGTTTAATGTTACATTGTTGTGCAAATTGTTAGAATAAGAGAACAGCACAAGAGCCACTATGTAGCCTTCATTAACAAAGCCGTCAGGACCAACAGAAAATCCTATATGCCACAGCATTCTCTGTATCTTAAAACTTCTGTTTGTCATTGAATGCAGTGAAATTTGCAGTAAATGCAGTTTTAACTCGAGTTTGCTCTTATGTTGGTCGCTGCTTGATTTTGCATTGCTCTGCAAGATGTTAGAATAAATGAATGGCATTACCCTGATTGTCATAGCAGTTGTAGTTGTAACGTACGGATGCTTACAGCTTTTACATTTAAAATGCATCACAGTCAGTCTGTTGTGGTGTAATTTGTTCACATTTTGTTTGATTTATTTTGCATAAAATAGCAGTAGACTTGTTTGTTATTCCATAAAGATAACTTCAATTGTATCACTTCTACTTTTAGTCTTCGTTTTCACCAGATTTTGCCACATTTGAGCTGCTCAATTCCCGTCGGTGCAGTTTCGGAAATTTTTAGAGTGTGACTTATTATTTATAGAGGCTTGATGCTTTTTCAGTTGCCTTATCTAGATAAGTTTGTTGGAAATAAGGAAACTGCAATATCGGATCATGCTAATCTCACATTTTAGTAGATTTGTTGTTTTTTCATATTTCTAAATTTAGACCGATATTTTTTTCTGTCGGCTATCCCTTTGTATGCCTGATTAACTATTGCCTTGTTGGGTTATATTTGCATGTATGATAATGTTAACTTACTGTTTAGTGCCATGTTACCAAAGTCAGTATAGTGCGATGAATTTGAGCTCAGATAAAATACACAACGTTGGAGCTGTGTCGGCACAGTTTTGAGATGTAGATGCTGTTGCGTGTATACAGGTGGATGAAACAATCAAAGAACAGAGAAAGCTGCGGAAACGGCTGAAAGAGGTGTGTGATTTGCCCTTCTGTGCTGTGCTGCTTATTACTGGTCTTGTCTATTTGGTGTAGAGGTCTTACTGACAGTTCCCTGTGAAAACCAGGACCAACAAAACCATCAACGTCAAAACTACCCAACTACACAGAAGCTAATTCTAACCCTATCACTAATCCATAATCTTTAATTCTTACTTAACCCTAACTCTATTTTTAGCCTTATTTCCTTATGCTAAACCTAAGCCACAGTTTCCCGGTTTTGTCCGGATGCCCTTACTGACTAGATAGCACTTCAGGTGACCACCAGCAGTTAAATTTCAGGGATATCAGTCAAAATCAGGTAACAAAAATCTTGTCAGTGAAAATTGTTTAAAAACTTTTTTTAGAAAAAGTGGTTATTTTACCACTATTCTCTCTTGTAGCATGAAAACTGTTGCAGATAGGCAGAAACATGCTGCTTATCATAGCAAGCAATGGTAACAAGCTTTTTATTGGTGTGAAAGTCAATGACCTTGAACTTCTAAAATAGGGGTCTTAGTGGGTTTTTTTTGCAATTTGTGGCTGCGGCGTAGATTTCAAGAGTGAATTGCGTCGAAATGGATAGAGATAGATCGAGACAATCTGCAAATAGGAACTGCTAAGCCTGTCGTGCGCCTCATGAGCTAAACCCCGATGCTGATTGATTGCAGTTTGTCTCAGTTATTCGTTAAATGATGTGCAATTGTGCACGTCTGTCTGTAGATTATGAAGCTGGAGACGGAGGCTGCTAATGGCAAGCAGCTTGATAAAGACAAGGTATTGTCTTATTAAATGAGTATCAATCGTAGTGGATGTGAGAACGTTTATGATGCTATCATTATGGCTCAGCTCAGCCATTGAGAGAGTTTACTGGTTATTCGTAGAATGCAGAATTGTGATGAGCAGCTGTCAACCTTCAGATGAAGCCGAACAACCTGAACCAGTAGATCTGCTTATAGCCATCTTTAGTGACTTCATTTGCTATGGCCATTTATTACTATTCAGCCCGAAATTTGACTCGTTCTGCCATCCCAGGCAGGGTAGAAGGCTGAGTTGGCCTTGGTGGTAGTTTTTCTACCCGAATTATAGTGTGGCAAAACTAGATGAAAAACAAGTTACAGATCTCCTGTAGAGTCTTATAAATTTTGCCAACAATGTTTTTAATGAAATGCGAATGTATTTTTGTGCATAGTAGTGATGACTCGTTATCAGGATTTCAATATGATACGACATTGATACGATATTTTGCAAAATATTGCGATATCAATATCGATATTGTTCAAATAATACGTACGTAAGTCTTTACAAGCACAGGAACAAGACATGAACATTGAGCAAGGCAGTATGCTTTATTTACATAGACGTAATAGAAATGTGTCTCTGGGTGAACTTATAAAGTTATAGGCTAATATACGACTCTAGTTGAATTAAGACGCCGTCAACTTGCCGCATATTTTCAGTCACGCAGAGTAGTGATAATCACGAGAATATGGAAAAGCTCACAATATATCGATATATCAAAAAGTCAATATTTTTTCGACAGTATGGTACGATATATTTAATATCGATCTAGAGAACGATATATCGATATTTTTGATATATCGAGTCATCACTAGTGCATAGTAGGCCAGGTGTAGAAGGTTCATGAAAGAAATAAGTGTTTGGGACACAGGCATTTTAGCAGATATAACTGTCTAAATTTTGCATTTTGGGTGGCTAATCAAATTGTACTGTCACATCAGTTGTGCACAACCCGCTTATCCATTTCGGCTATAATTTCATTGTCTCCGTGTGTCTCTTGTTTATTAATACTTGGCTCAAAAGCCTTCTTGTGCTTCATACATCCATAGTGGCACCCATCATGCTTGGCTTTTAGACTTGCAAATCGTCTAGGTTAGGTTAGGTTAGCCGAGATCATGAACGATGTTGGTGCAACGCGCCCTTGGACTTGCAAATCATCTAGGTTAGGTTAGGTAAGGTTAGGTGGTGATATAGCTCTTAATAGGAAGCCCATCTCAGAGCTACGGATCATCACCTGCCGTATGGGATCACACCATGTTACCTGCCACCCGACACGGGTGAAGGCGCCTCGGTGTCTGTATTTGTCTTTTTAGCTTGTCTTTTCCGTTACATTTTTCCCTACATAGAGGGAAAGCTATTAGTGGAAAAGACTGTTGGAAGATGTATACATATGGTAGACAACTTGACAGGAAATATTAGTTACAGTGATCTTAAGATACGAGCACCTGGCTCATGTTATGGAGATACTTACATAATCCTGCTAAATTGGCAGATCATCGAAGAAAGATGCGCTAACATAGCCACAAGCGTGACCATTGTTGTGATTTAGTTTTTCTAGAAATCCAGACTGGGTTTCAGACTCTGGTATCAGCTAATTTTCAATCCATGAATCGGTTTTTGCAGCATAAAATACGGGTTCTGGGTTTTGGTCAAAAATTATCGGATTACGTGGGCCTCATAAATCTAGACTTGGATTCTGCTGGTGATAGTCTGTTGATGCATCGCCGCCAAATGTCGTTTGAATGTTTTGCCAGGAGAAGAAAGTGGCGAGTCGCAGCAGTGTCGAGGAGAGGCTGCGTGAGCTGTGTGGAGAAGGAGCTCAGTGTCTGTGAACTACAGCGAGTGCAGAACAGCCTATTGCGGAATGGAATAATACATTGTCCATTGTCCGTGGAGATCAACAGTTTGCTACGTTCACTGTCCTCCAATAGACAGCATTCTGAAATTAATGACTGTCTTCAGGATTACAGGGAAGATTATTAGAACTACCATTATGTTAAATACATATGCACGTACATAATGGAGTTCTTACAATTTTTGGTTTGGTTTGTGTTTTGTGTTTCTGTAAAGGTTAAACTTTCTGTTTCTTCATTGTAAAGGTTAAACTTACCATTCCATTACTTTGTGTTTTTGTGCATTCTGCTTGACAAGGCTGTCCCCAAAATGACCTATACTGTGTTGGGCGGGACGTTAAAACTTACTCACTCACTTTGATGGAGATTATGTTGTGGTTCTTTTGTTCACCATTGACTGGCGTTAGGTAGCATCTGTCATATCTAATTATATATTTTTCCTCATCACCCATGGAACAAGTTTTCATCGGACTCCACGTTTTTGGATCAGCTGTCGTATATCTCATGCTTACAAAATGCAACTCAGAATATTCGGTGTACTTAGTCACCTAGGCCTACTGCAGTTGACTTTTGCTGTTTCTAGATGCGGAGTGCCATAACTGCAAGTTGACATTTAACTGACACTGATGTTGTTTCGGACACTTCAATTGTGTTGCTACATGTTACATTTTGCTGATACAGCTTGTCTACATGTGCATGTACACCTGTGCATTATATAACAAGTTACTCTAAAACGTTTGATGCTGCATTATAAGCATTGGTCTTGGTTTCGGTTTTGAGACAAAAGTTTTGTTGTTGAATAAAAGTTTTGTTTACATCACAGACTTTTCAGTAATTGTTTCACTTTTGATTTAGTGATAAACCAAACAGCAGGTATGTGCAGTTGATTCCACCTCTCCTCATATCTGTAGCCACACTACCTTGTGAAATTTGAATACTTAATTTTAATTTGAATGTTCAACTGTGCCTCTGCACAATTTGTTCCATAAGAAAATAACAGAAAGTCAATGTTTTACAGTGAAAATTCGTTGTGGTTGCTATTTTTTCTCTGTGCACGTTACGTTCTTAATGTAGCAGAGTATATGACATCAGTGTCATATGAGGACCGACGACCGACCGGCCTGCCTTCCTGAAAGAACTTCAAATTTCCATATTTTAGCAAATGATCATCCAATCCACCTACGGTTTGGTATTAGATTGGGTGATGGGGGTCAGCCAATTTAACAGTACCATTTTTATTTCAGCCCAATCAACCCTCGTTGCCATGGCAATACAAAACGGGCCATAACTTGGCTTGTATAGTAGTTGTAGTAGTAGTAGTAGTATGGTTGTTGATATTGATGTTCAGTGTGCGTGGTTACAATCTGTTTACAATCTAAAGTATTTTTTGTTTGTTCATGATTTTTGTATAATTTGTTATTTCTTATAGCCTGCGTTCAGCACATTCATGCGCTTTGAGTCATGCATGTTGCTCGTTAATGCCTGGTGTTAGTGACACGTTGTTCAGTGCTGCTCCAAAAATTCAGCAGACAACGGCACAAAATATCACAGTCCCATTGAATGACATCAGAAGGACTCAGAAAAGTAATTCTGCTATAAGTAAATCCATCGAACAAAAATACCTGCAATTTTATAATACTGACATGTAATTAACGTTTGACGTTGAGACATCAGTACTGTTTCTAACAAATAAAAGTTCTGCAGTTGAACGTCCAGATTTCATAAGGTAATGTGGTGACAGATTAAAGTCAGGCGGAATCGTTTACATGTATTTTTTCACAGTCTATCACCAAATACTAAACTTACAGAATTATTGAAATTTGACCACATCTGCCGAAATAGTTGCAACAGTAAAAGTGGTTTCTTTTTATCTAGGACAAGGTATAAAAGTAATGTTATCACTCACACGTACCAGAACATGACTGTGCTGAATGTACTCGTAGTTGTGCGATGCAAGATGTTTTAAGTTTTTGCGTATTTCTTTGGGTATGATTTCATTTGTTAAAATAGTTTTCAGTGAAGACAAGGTGGGAGTTTTTTTATGCCCATAACTGTCATAGGTTCCTTGTGCCAGTATGCAGTTATTATGTGCTATGTATGACAAAAAACAATCGTCACTATTCAGACTATGAGCATTTTTTTGTAATTGCAGGGTGGTCCACAAAATAAACTGCGATTTTTGGTTGTCTTGACTTCACAAGAATATTTTCACTGGCTGATTGAGTGATAAATTGTAATAAACTGGTCGTCCCACCACAGCTGAAATGCATTGTTACCGTATTGAGTGAAAAGTCCTGAATTTGGACTTTTTGCTAATCAAGATCTGAAAAGTCATGAAGTTGGACATATGTGCTGAAAAAGTCATGAATTTGGCTAGTTTCTCCATTAAAAAAAACAAGTATTTGAAATATTTTATATTTGTGTAATTTTCCGTAAGTTCCGCAAAGTTTTTGTTTTGCTTTTTTTGTGGGCCATCCTTTGCAACATTTGAGTTGATTTTTATCGGTTTATCTGTATATTCATGTATGTATGCTTTGGCGTTTATGCTTGTATTTGGTTTTTCGAGTAGTTTATAATGATCAGTATTATTCTTTTCATTAAAGTTGTTCAAACGCTGTTTTCTATTCTTCAACTGCAGAATCTGTTGAAGTGTATAGCATGCATTCAACTGCACTGTTCGACTCAATACGGGAATAATGGAATTACCGTGCACAGGATTGAAAAACACTTCCTTGCGCAGAAACGCGTCATTTGACGTATTAAGCATAAAAATCGGTCTAACGGACTCGCCTGTAGGCGAGTTGAAGTACCCAAAGTAGCAAATTTCGAACTGGAGGGGTGTATATTTTACCTCTATGGGGAGGAAAAACCCCTGGGCGGATTAAGCCCAAATTGTTTTTGATGGTAGGCGTCCATGACGCAATTACGCCGTTCAAATTTGGTGATGATCGGTTCAGGGGTTTTTGGTTGGCTGAGGGTCAAAGTTTGCCTTTTCCCATAGACTGAAGGTCGTCCTTAAAACTGAGCTGAAATATTACGTGCATTCGTGTCGTATTCCATTTAATTTTATTTCTGTCGTTTTTAGCAAACATTTACGTGTTATCTGGCGTAGACTGCCCTGTGCCATTATGGCTTGTTCAGCTGAGTGTTTTGCTCGAACCACGTCTAACACATCTGAATGATTCTACAGTCTCACGGGACATACAGAGAGGGGGCAAGCAGTCAAAGAGACTGCATTGCATAATGGGCTCTTATGTGGCCGTGTTCAAAAAATACAAAGCGCGATCTGCAGCGATGCGTGGCTATGATCAAAGCAGGTCGGTGGCACCAAACCTCGCCTCAGCCCGCTCGTCAATTACAGACTATATCATACAGACAGCAGGCATGGTAATCGCTATTTTTTTAGACCGAAAATCATGGAAAACGTTGTCCTCAGAAGTCTTCTTGTGGTTGTTGTCGTCAGCGGATATCTGCCAAGCAGTACGTTTAGAGGCTTGTGCTACTCTGCCGCTGCTAGACTGAATAGCTACTTTTTAAATGTTAAAGGTGTCTATGCCTATAGCTATTTATGTAAACCCGCCTCAGAGTTGCGTTGACATCTTGTCTTTTGGGATCACATTATGTTAGCTGCCGCTCGACACGCGCAAGCCAGGCAGACCGGTACTCGATTTACGTAACGCGAGTGATGGAAGGCTGACTTGGCCTAAAATGTTTGCCCTCGAAAATTGGTTTTTCATACCACTAGTATAACCATAATGACCATTGTGATAGTTGTCGGAAAGTTGAGTGTTCAAACTTTAGTCTTTTGTCCAAGCTATCCGTTACCACATGCATATGGTGCAGAAATAACAAGAAATTTGAGCTAATGCTCACGAGACGCGCGAAAGCCTATAGCAGTTCCGGTTCAGTAGTTTAGCTGAAAATTGGGGTGTTCACTAGGGCTACACGAATTCACGGAATTCACGGAAGCCGTGAATTTTGGCGCTTGCCGTGAATTTTAGCGTTTGCCGTGATTTGCCGTGAATTTTTGCACTGGCTGCACTTTTGTGTCAAAATCCATAAAATTTGATTGTTTAACATTGAAGCTAGGCATCTTGCTAAGTTGCTTCATATTTTTGTACTGAAGACTATGGACTCAACAGTTATTGTACTGTAGCACTGCTGTGTGTATAACTGGATATAGTTACTAAAACTGTTCCTAAGTTACTAAGAACGATTAATGTTAGTCATTTTGTGAGACGACGATACATGACTGATTGTTGACCATGCAGAGAACAAAAATGTTTGTCAATGAGACGTTTAT